>Ga0181580_10005094_pt1 | contig 10649 bp, 11 predicted proteins | sample 071ome_23_FD_132413 | JGI IMG/M metagenome (GOLD analysis project Ga0181580, IMG submission 132413) | Coastal salt marsh microbial communities from the Groves Creek Marsh, Skidaway Island, Georgia - 071403BT metaG (megahit assembly) | ecosystem: Environmental > Aquatic > Marine > Intertidal...
CCCGCCAAGGCCGTGATCAATGGCGTGATTGAGGGCGACGTTACGGCGCAAGAGGTGCTCGTAGGCCCTACCGGTCGGGTCACCAGTCGGGTGTCGGCGCAAATCATCGACGTGCGCGGTGTGCTGAATAACACCACGGTGAGCGAGCAAAGCCTGATTATTCGCGCCACAGGCAAGGTGTCGGGCAAGGTTCAGTACAAAGAGATTGAAATAGAAAAAGGTGGCCAAATAGAAGGCGCCTTGAATCAAGGCGCGGGTGCTGCCTCGGCTGCACCGGTGACCAGCGGCTCGCCCATGGGCCGTAGCACGAGCCCTAACCCCACGGCCAACACCGAAGGCCCAGACACGGGACCGGATGCCTAAATTTCTGACCGTGTTGCAACCGCTACGTGTGAGACGAGCCAGGTGTTAAAACTGCGCATTTTGTTGCACGCCTTTTGGCACGGTATCCGGCTGATCCCCAAGGCTTGGCGTTTTACCTACCAAGATGCCAAGGTGATTTGGGAGCAGGGGGGTGAGCTGTCGTACTACCGTGTCTCGGCCGTGTGGCAGCGGGTGGTGGTGCGTGGCGCGCTGGTGCTAACTGGCGCAGGCTTGCTTTCGTTGGGGGTATCGGCTTGGCACAGCTGGCAGGTGGTTCAAGAGCGCGAGCAGCTGGCGCGCGCGCACGTGCAAATTCAAACCGCCTTGTCCCAAGCGCTGCCCGAGGTGCCGATGACCACCACGCAGGGTGTGAACACTCAGCAGGTGCTCGATTTAACGGCGCGCATTCAAGAGCGCGACTGGTTGATTCAAACGCTGATTCAGTCCACGTCGTCACGCCTGGCCGCCGACAATACGCGTATGGACGACCAGTTACGCCAGCTGGGCATCGACGCACGCATGCGTGAGGCGATTGTGGCCGCCACACCGCGAGGCGGTGCCACCGGCCCACACGACGCGTGGTTGAACGACAAATTACCGTCTTCGTTGCTGCAAAGCATGGCCCGAAACAGCGACCTGCGGGTGGCGTTGCAAGCCTTGCCAAGCCAATACCCCCTGCGTAACACACGGGTGACGTCGGATTACGGCATGCGCCGGCATCCGATCACGGGACGTTTGCAACTGCATGCCGGCACCGATATGGTGAGCGACGCGCCAGACGATCGGGTTTTTGCGGTGCGCTCGGGCGTGGTGACCGCCACGGGCAAACACCCGCAATACGGCTTGATGGTGACGATTCAGCACGATGGCGGTGTGGTGTCGCGGTACGCGCATTTGCGCCGCATCAAGGTCAAACCCAACCAACGTGTGGGCGTGCAGACGCCGCTTGGGCTGCTGGGCTCAACCGGAATGTCGACCGGCAAGCACCTTCACTTAGAAATTTTTATCTCAGGCAAACCGGTTAACCCGGACCGCGTTTTAAGGATGGCTCAACATGTTCAACAAGTCAAAACCGACCAACGATAACGCCGACGACATCGACGACACCCCACGTATCTTGGGTGGCGGCGATACCGCGCCCACGCGCGGCGGCAACCGCGCCGAAAGCCTGCTGGACTCAGGCCCTCGGCCCTCGGTGGTGAGCGAAGGCTTCAGTATTCGCGGTGAAATCGATGCCCGGGGTGCCCTGCACGTGCAAGGCAGCGTCAGTGGCCAGGTTAAGGTGGACGAGTTGACGGTAGGCAATTCGGGTGAGCTCGAAGGCACCGTAGCCTGTGTCACGCTTACCATTAAGGGCCGTTTTTCGGGCACCGCTGTGTGTTCCGAGCTGTTGGTGGCGGCTTCAGCCAGCGTGGACGGCAACATCACTTACCAGACGCTCACCGTGCAGCGTGGCGCCTCGATACGCGGCGAGCTGCTGCTTGGCAAGGCTTGAGCAGCGTAGCCATGCACGCCGCCATGACAACGTCCAACGAGGGGCTGGAGCAAGACAGCGCGACAGTTGAATGCCACGATGCGCCCAACCCGCGCCAGTGGCGAGAGGCCTTGGGCCTGCAGCGGCGTGAGGTGGCGCAGCGTTGCTGCTTGTCGCCCCGACAACTGCAGCAAATTGAAGAGGGCGGTGACAGCGCGTTTTATTCGGCCTCTATAAAGGCCCACGCGCAGCGCCGCCTCATGGACTGGCTGACGCGTCAGGCCAACCAACGAGCCAGCCAAGACGCGGTATCAAACTAGTTCAGCGAACCGCTGGCTTGGCCCGAGCGGCTGGGCGGCACCAACGAGGGCATGGTTTGCCATGCGCTACGAATTTCACTCATGAGGCCGTGCACCTCGTCGATTGCTTGCACGTCGTTGTGCAGATTGGCGTGCAGCACGCGGCGCGTGACGTAGCCATACAACTCAAACAGATTGCGCGCCAGCTCACCGCCGCGCTCCAGATCAAGCGCGCCCTGCAGACCCACCACGATGCGCCCGGCGCGCGTCAGCGCCTTGGACTTTTCAATCTTGTCGTTGTGCATCAAATGCCCTTTGGCCGCTGATAGGCTTTCGAGCAGCCCGTCGAACAGCATTTGAATCAGCTGCACGCCATTGGCGTCGTTCACCACGGACTCGATTTTGACTGCGCCGTAGCTCTCTAGTGCTTTTAGGGTGGCTCTCATGATGCGTTGGATGGGGGGTTAAAGTTGCCGATGCCTTAAGAATCGGCACCCCAGGGCCAAGCTTTAGGCCTCAGGTGGCGGTGTGGTGCTGGTCTCGGGCGCAGCGACTGCAGGGGCCTCGGCCGCACCCGGTGCCGGCAGCGCCTGCCCCGCTTCGAGCTCGGTGGGGCTAAGGAACAGACTGGCAAATGGCTCAGCCAAAATGACTTGGCTTTTGCCTTGTAGGTTGACGCCGATTTGCTCAAGGTTTTGCCGCAGGGTGGGCAGGCTTTCGGGCGTGGCATTGGCGTAATCCCGTCCGCAACGGTACAGGGCGGCCACCTGCGGCGCGGGCACATGGCTCTCCACGCGCGCCCGCAGGGTGGCAATGGTGCGGTCGGGCTTGGGCGCTTGGTTGCGATCGGCCCTGGCGTCGTCCGCGCCTTGCTGAAAGACCTCTTGTACGTGTTTGGTCAGCACCGGGCGAAGGTTTTCGCGCAAAGCCGCCAAGGCGTCGGGCGCCCACTGCTCGGTGCCCACACCGCAGGCGGCATCCCAAAGCTTACGTCCACCCAGTGAGCCGAAGCCACCGGCCAACACGGCGCGCTGCACCTCGGCCAGCGGGTCGGGCGTTTGCCGTTTTTCTAGGGTGTCGACCCGATCCAGCAAATAAAGCAGCATGACCACAATGCCCAAAACCACCAGGGCGATCAGCGCCAGGATGATGTTCTCTACGCTCATGTCCCGCTCTCACTGGTGGGGTCGGGGGCGTCGCTGGCGTCTTGGGCTTCTTGCGCCGCTTGTTCAGCGAGTTCGTCGCGTAAGAATTGCAGCGCCTCGAGTGGCTCGTCCATGCGCAGCTCGTACATGCAAAGTTGGTCAAGCAGGCCTTGCATGCTGTCAATGGCGTGTTCGGCAGAAATATCGGTGCGTTGGTAGCGACCGCCTATTTGAAACGCGGCATCGGCGTAGTCTTGTGGCACGTACACCCATACCTCATCGGTGGCGGTGTCGACTTTTTGGTACTCAGATGCGGTGGGCTCGGGAGGCCGCTCGGTTTGATCGACGATGGCCTTGCTGACTTGCCGCAGGTACACCTCGGTGCGTTCGGCGCCTTCGATAAAGGTTTTGTCTAGGTGCGCGCGGGACAGCAACGCAATGCGAACCCGCATGCTGCGCGCGTTGCGCGAGTCGGAGGTGAGTTCCACGGTTTTTTCAAATGCCGCTTTGGCCTTGGCTTTGAGTGCCGTGGGGGAGTTGTCTTTGAACAGCGAGATCATGGTGCTTATCGGTTGGAGTTCAATTGCAACTGGGTGCGGAGTTTTTTTACCACCGCCGTCAAAATTTGGCTGATCCGGGACTCGCTCACCCCAAGTACTTCACCGATTTCCTTAAGGTTAAGCTCTTCCACGTAGTACAACTGCATCACCAGCTGCTCGCGCTCGGGCAGGTGGGTGATGGCGTCTGTGACCGCCTGCATGAATTCAGCCTCTTCCACCATTGCCTCGGGCTGGCGCTGGGCGTCGTCGGCGATACCCAAAACTTCGTCGTTGACCGCCTCGATGGAGACGGTTTCAAAGCGTTTGGCATGGCCGCGCTCTTTTTGGTACACGTCCAAGTCTTTGCCCAAATGCTCGGCAAGTTCGGCTTCGGTTGGGGCGCGCCCCAGCTCAGAGGCCAGCGCTTGGGTGGCCACGGTGGTGTCGCGGTTGAACGTGACCGCCGAGCGCGGCAGAAAAGACAGCCGACGGATTTCGTCGATCATGGCGCCTTTGACGCGCAGGTGAGCAAACCCTTCGAATTCGATGCCCTTGGTCGGGTCAAAGGCGCGCGCGGCCTCGAGCAGCCCCACCATGCCAACTTGAATGAGTTCGTCGAGTTCCATAAACGGCGGCACCCGCGCCTTGAGGTGACTGGCGATGCGCTTGACCATGGCCAGGTGCAACAGCACCAAATTGTTGGTTTCGTCCTGCACTTCGGCGTAAAGGGCGGTGGGCTTGTTCATGGCGTTTATAGCCCCATGTCCAAAAGGCGGGACAGAAAAAACGGCGAGCCACCGCTAACTTGGGTGAGCGGGCTGAGCTCCAGCACCTCTTTGGCGAGGTGGCGAAAATCGCGCGCCGCGGCGCTGCCAGGGGCGTGGTTGACCACCGAGCGGTACTGGCGCCAAGCGGTGAGCATGAGCTCGTCTTCTTCAATGGCGTGCAAGTAGTGCAATGGGTGCCCCAGAAAGCGCATGGTGATGTCGTTGAGCCGCTGAAAAAGGCGTTGCCCGTCGGCTTGGCTGGGCACCATGTTGGGCACCAGATAAATTTGATCGAGTGACTGCTCGGTGCTGAGTACTTTGATGGTGCCGTAGGCGTCGGCGATGGAAGACGGCTCGTCGCGAACCACAATGAAGCGACGGTGGCACGCTGCCATGAAAGCCGTAACCGCCGGTGAAATGCCAGCGGCGACGTCGACAATAAGGGCATCGTAGTGATCCACCAAGGGATCGAGCGCTTGCACAATGGTGGCCACCTCGGCTTCTTGGATGGCGGCCATGTCACGCCGCCCCGAGGCACCAGGGATCAGCTGCACGCCCTCTTGCGAGGGGTAGATGATTTGTTCAATGGTTTTTTCGCCGTTCAACAAATGGCTTAAGTTAAAGGGTGCCTTGACGCCCAGCGCGATTTGAGCGTTGGCCAAGCCCATGTCGGCGTCGAGCAGCAGCGTGCGTTGGCCTGCTTTGGCCAGCGCCACCGCCAGGTTAACAGCGGTCGATGTCTTGCCGACACCGCCCTTGCCGCTGGCAATGCCTATTACGATGGGGCAATGCAGTTTAGCCATGTAGGTTCCTGAAGCTGCTACCGCGTTGACGCAGGACCTCGGCGGTGGGCTCATTGGCGCCAATTGACCCGGCCCCAGCCAGTGCACGCACCGGTGACAGCGCCAAGTCAACCAAGCCGATGGCATCGTAACCCATGACGCTTTGCCCCAGCCGATCACTGCGGTTTAGCGCGGTGAGCACGGTGTCGGGGTGCTCCACCAAATACTGTAGCAGCGGCCACGGTGGGCAGGTTTCGTCCAGCTTGCTCACCATGAGGCTGTCCCAGCGGTGCGCCTGACTGACGCGCTTGACGCTGGCGATCGAGGCATCAGCCGGCAACACCGCGTGGCATTGGGCCCCTGGCAATTGTTGGGTGAGCTCGCCCAATTGGCGCTCAAAGGCGACCCCTGGCGTGTCAATGAATATGGCCTGGCGGCTTTGCAAGTCTTCTTGAATCAAGGTCAGGGTGGCGGTGTCGCTGGCGCGAAAGCAGTCGATACCGGCTTGTGCGGCGAGCAACTGAAACTGCCCCCAGGCCCCGGTTTTGCCGTCGGCCAGGCTGACAACCGCCACTTGGCTGTGGCCATGGCGTTGGGCCGCGGCGGTGGCCAGTTTGAGTGTCATGAGTGTTTTGCCTGCACCGGACGGGCCAAAGATGAGGTGCGAGCCGTGCTGCGCCATGGGGTGTCCGACTGGGGGCATCACGCTTAATAAAAAATCGCGCATGGCGTGGTAGGCGGCTTCGGCGTCGCCGAGTTCGCGAATGCGGTCGATCAGCATGGCCTTGAGGGCGGCGGGTACGCCGGCGTCATGCAGGTGTTGCACCACGGGTTTGATGGATGCGGCCATGGGCAGGCTGTCTTGCCATGGGCTGAGTTGCTGGCCAAGTTTGAACTCTTGGCGCAGCGCTTGAATTTCTTCTCGCACCAGTGCCACCAGTTCTTGGCTGCGGCTGGCCTCCCAGGTGGGCTCGATGCGTTCTGGGCTGGGCGCACTGGGGCGCGGGGCAACCGTGTATTGGGGCTCGGCGGGGGGCTCGGACTGCGCCAAACGGGGTGCATCGGGTTGCGCCGCTGCACTTTGGGCCAGCACCGCCACACTTTGTTTAAGGGAGTCTTGCAGCGCTTGACCAAAGTCGGCCATGGGTTTGGCTTGACGCGCGGTGTCGCTGTTGGCTTGGTGCAGCACCATGTCGCGCTCGGGCTGCTGGGGCAACCCCGCGTCTTGCTGGGCTTGCGCCATGTCAACGGCCACAATGAGTTCGGTTTGATGACCCACGCGCTGGTTGGAAATAACCAAGACATCGGGGCCGTGCAGCGCGATGGCGCGCTCGGTGGCGCTGCGGGTGTCTCGAGCAAGAATGCGGTGCAGTTCCATGGTCTGGGTCTCGTAAGTGGCGTGGCGTGGTTGGCCCGGTTAGTCTTTGGGTTTGGCTTCGACGGTGTGCACCACCTTGACCGATTGGTCGTCGGGGATTTCACTGTAAGAAAGCACGGTGAGGTCACTGACGCGGTGGCGCGCGGCGCGCGCCAACCAGCTGCGGATGGCCGGTGAGACCACCAATACCGGGGCCAAGCCATCGCCCTCTAGGGTTTGGCTGCCGCGGCGCAGGGCTTCGAATAGGTTTTCAGCCAGTTCGGGCTCAAGCACGATTTGGCCGCCTTGGCTTTGCTGCAAGACGTTGTGCAGGAGTTGCTCCAAGCCGGGGTCCAGCGTCATCACCGACAGCGTGTCTTGATCTTCGAGCAAGCCTTGCACAATCATGCGGCCCAGCTTGGGACGCACCGCAGCGGTGAGTTGATCGGGGTCTTGGGTGCGGCCTGCGTGGTCGGCCAGGCCTTCAATGATGCTGCGCAGGTCGCGAATTGACACGCCCTCGTCGAGCAGGTTTTGCAGCACCCGGGTCACGGTACCCAGCGGCAGTTTGGCTGGCACCAAGTCTTCGACCAGCTTGGGGGCGCGGCTGGCGAGTTTGTCCAGCAGTTGCTGGGTTTCGTCGTGGCTGACCAATTGCGAGGCGCTTTCGCGCAACACTTTGTTGAGGTGGGTGGCAATGGCGGTGCTGGCATCGACCACGGTGTAGCCCAGGGTGCGCGCCATGTCGCGTTGCGAGGGCTCAATCCACACCGCATCCAGGCCAAAGGCCGGCTCTTTGGTGGCCAAGCCTTCGAGCTTGCCGTATACCCGGCCCGGGTTGATTGCCAATTCTTTGCCAACTTTGATGTCGCCTTTGCCGCGCACCACGCCGTTGAGCACGATGTGATAAGTGTCGGGCCCAAGGTTAAGCGCATCGCGTATGCGCACCGGCTGCACCAAAAAGCCCAATTCGGCCGACAGTTTTTTGCGCACGCCTTTGACCCGCGTCATCAGCTGTCCGCCGGTTTCGGGGTTGACCAAAGGAATCAGACCGTAGCCGATTTCCAAACCAATCAAGTCGACTTGGTCAACGTCGTCCCAGTCGAGCTCTTTGGGCTGGTCGGCCTCGGCCTTGGCTTCATCGGCTTGGCTTTGTGCGTCACGGTTGCTGTGCCGCAGCAGCAGCACCGCTATCCCCGCGGCGGCGGCGGCCAGGGTTAAAAACACCATATGCGGCATACCGGGCACCAAGCCCAGCACTGTCAGGATGCTGGCCGAGATCAGCAGCGCCGTGGGGTTGGCCAACTGGCTGCTGGCCTGTTCGGTCATGCTTTGTGAGGTGGTGACGCGGGTAACGATCACCGCCGTTGCCAGCGACAACAGCAAACTGGGGATTTGAGCCACCAAGCCATCGCCAATGGTGAGTAGCACGTAAATGCGTCCGGCGTCACCAAAAGACAGGTCGTGTTGCGCAATGCCAATGGCCAGGCCGCCGATGATGTTGATGAGCAAGATCAACAAACCGGCAATGGCGTCGCCACTGACGAATTTTGAAGCGCCGTCCATGGAGCCAAAGAAGTCGGATTCTTGAGACAGTTCTTCGCGCCGCTTTTTGGCGGTTTCTTGGTCGATCACGCCAGCGTTGAGGTCGGCATCGATGGCCATTTGTTTGCCGGGCATGGCATCAAGTGTGAAGCGGGCGTTCACTTCGGATACGCGTCCGGCGCCTTTGGTGACCACGATGAAGTTGATGATCATCAAGATGGTGAAAATAATGAAGCCAACCAAGTAGTTGCCGGCGATAACAAATTCACCAAAAGCGGCAATCACTTTGCCTGCGGCATCGCCACCTTCGTGCCCGTTTACCAAAATTACCCGGGTGGAGGCCACGTTCAGCGCCAAGCGCAGCATGGTGGCAAACAACAGCACCGCTGGGAAAGAAGAAAAATCCAGCGGTCGGCGTGTGCCGATGGCGATCATGATGATCAGCAAGGCCACGATGATGTTGAAGGTGAACAACACATCCAACAGCATCGGGGGCAGGGGCAACACCAGCATGGCCATGATGACGAGCACCAGCGTCGGGATCCCGAGTCCGGCGAAGTCAAATTGAGAGACGGAACGTCGAAGAGCCGTCAAAGCGAGTGTGGCCATGCGATTTATGTGTACTTTGGTGTTGTTTTAGGGCTTGCCTTGTGCATTCAGGATGGTCGAAGCAAGGCCCGTGCCATGGGGGGTTGTCGGATCGGGCTCGGCGTGTCCGTGGGCGGCAACACCTAGCCGGTCACGATTCTTGCTAGTAGACCGCGCCTAGTATTCGTGGAGCCCTTGCGTGTCTTTTGCCGTCTCACCCTCTGCCACCGTCCCCCCGGCGCCCTCGTCTTCTTCAGCCGCTGCGGCCGACCCAGCGGCCGGCGGTGGCTTTGCCGCGTTGTTTGACCAGGTCAGTGCCGCCGCCGGGCACGCTGCGTCACGCCCGTCACCGTCACCGGCGAGCAAAAATCAGGCCGATCAGCCGCCCGATGACGCGCCGGACGAAGCCAACCAACGGCCTGAGCCTAGGCCGGCGACCGCACCTCAGCCGGGTGACAGCACGCCAACCCATGACAAACGGGCCGCCGAGCCAGAGCATGCCGCCACCACCCAGCCCGCTGGCGCCGTGGCCGAAGGCAAGCCACTGCCTGCCGGCCCAGAGACGGCCCCTGCCCTGGCGCCGGAGGCGTTGGGCGTGGCGCCCGCAGACGGGATGGGCATTACGCCGGCGTCGCTGCCCGTTGCCCCCCAAGTGGCGGCCGCAAGCCAGGCCCCGGCCTTGCATTGGCACATGCTGGCAGGTGGTATGCGAGTACTTACTACAGCTAAAACCATCGACACAGAAAGCTTGGCCAACTTTGCCCATCGCCAAGGTCTGTCTGCCGACCAGTGGCAGTGGCTGAATGCACACGCTGCGCAGGGGCGACCCGGCGTGGCAGCGCTGAACCCATCGGCGCAGGCCACCGCCACCGAGACCAGCCCGCTGTTGGCTGCCATGGGCGCCGGGCGGAACGCGGCGGGCGCCGCGTTACCAGCAGGCACCGCCGCACCCTCAGGTGGTCCGCAAGCAGCGGGGGTGGTGCCGCTACCCCAGGTGCAGGGGCCACCCGCGGTTGAAGTCATGGCCTTGGAGATTGATCCCGCCTTGATGACCGAGTTGGGATTGGGTGACGAATGGCGCCCCGAGGCCTCGATGCCGCGCACCCCTCAGACCCCGACACCGATGCCGCTACCAACGGCCGTGGCCAGCCCGGCGGCGACCTTTGCAGCGCAGTGGTACAAGCAAGGTGAGGCTTACCAAGCCTTGGCGCGCCAGTTGGGCGAGGCCATGGCCAGCCGCCTGCAGCAACAGGTTGGCAAAGGCCAGTGGCAGATGCAGTTAACCCTACGCCCGGCCAGTTTGGGGCGGGTGGACGTAGACTTATCCATGCGCAAAGGCGAATTGGAGGCCACGTTCCAAGCCAGCCAGGCGGCGACCCGCGAGCTGTTGGTGGACAGCTTTCCCCGTTTGAGAGAGGCGTTGCAGCAATCAGGCACGCAAGTTGCTAGCCTGGACGTGCAAGGCGAATCACGAGGTGATGGCGACCGAAAACCGACACCGCAGCCCATGGCTGGGGAGAAGGCGTCGTCAGACGAAGCGTCGCAGGGCGCCAACGTGACCAACCGTGGCCCCACGACCCTAGCCGATGACGCCGTGGACGTATGGGCATGACATAACCAAACAAAGGTGCTGAGATGGCAGAAGAAAACGACACCGAAGACGAAGGCAAAAAAGGCGGCGGCCTGATCAAGATTATTCTGTTGGTTCTGGTGGTCCTGCTGCTGCTGGTAGGCGCTGTGATCGGCACATTGTTTTTTACTGGGTTCTTTGATCAAAAGGCCGAGGTGAC
>Ga0181580_10005095_pt1 | contig 10649 bp, 12 predicted proteins | sample 071ome_23_FD_132413 | JGI IMG/M metagenome (GOLD analysis project Ga0181580, IMG submission 132413) | Coastal salt marsh microbial communities from the Groves Creek Marsh, Skidaway Island, Georgia - 071403BT metaG (megahit assembly) | ecosystem: Environmental > Aquatic > Marine > Intertidal...
ATGATAGATCTATCGCTTCTATATTTTTAGGTAAGATTGAAAACACTGTTCAACAAGGAAATCGAACCAGTGATAATTGGTTTGGTGTTATTGAAGAGTTTTGCTTACCCACAAAAATGGGAGACAGTTTTAGTTGGACATATACTCAAGATGAATATCTCGATAAAATATCATATGCAAAGTTTGGTTTATGTTTGGCTGGATATGGACCTAAATGTAATCGAGAGATTGAATATTTTGGTTTAGGAATTGTGCCAATCATGGCGCCTCAAGTAGATACAGTTTACTATAATAAGTTAGAAGAAGGTGTCCATTATTTAAAAGTACAACACGCTGAAGAGATACCAGATTTGATAAACTCTATTTCAAAACAGCAATGGAAAGAAATGTCTGATGCTGGTAGGGAGTGGTATGAAACAAACTGCTCAAGAAAAGGATCCTATCACATAACAGAGAAAATAATTAATAAATATGAACTACAATAAAAAATTTTTATGGATTCATATTCCTAAATGTGCTGGCAGCACCTTGCGTCAACACCCAGATTTAAAAAATGCTTCTGTTGAGAATTTCACAGGATTTGCATATACGCACACTCCATACTCAGAAATAGAAAGCCACCAAACTAAGAACTTATTCAAATTTTCTTTTTGTAGAAATCCCTACGAAAGAATTGCTTCAGCTTTTTTTTCCTTTAAAAGGGATCTTAACTTTAAATTATATGATTCTTTCGATGATTTTATATTGCATAATTTTAAAGACACAAAAGGAAACATCAGTCTAGAATTTTCAAAAACCAATGCAAGGACATGCTCATATGTCCGAAGAAGTGTAACGGATGGTTCTCTGCAGTTTAATGATTTTTTTAAAACACAGTCTTATTTCCTAAAAGATAAAAAAGGAGATATAAATTTTAATTTTATAGGGAAAGTAGAAAATTTCGACAAAGATTATGCCAAACTAATAAATATAATTAATATTAAAAATATCAAGATAAAACCCATGAATCAAAATCTTGATAAAGATAAAGAATACATAAAATATTTTGACGGCCCAAATAAAAAAGAAAAAATAGAAATAGTAAACGAATTGTATCATGAAGATTTTGTGAATTTTGGTTATGAAAAAATCTAAAATAAAAATTAATTTTGTAGATTTTTGGCCCGGTTTTCAAAAAGATAATAATTACTTTTATCATTTATTATCTACTCGATATGATATAGCTATCGATGAAAGCGACCCAGATCTTTTATTTTTTTCTGTTGACTATGCTAGAGCGAAAGAGCGAGATAGGTATAAAAATCACAGATGTAAAAAAATCTTTTACACTGGCGAAAGTGTTTCGGCTAATTTTGATTCAAATGAATCCATTGGAGTTACCAATTATCAAGCTCAATACAGTATTGGAAAATGTGATTATGCTTTCACTTATGATTTTTGCAAACGTGTAAATCATTACAGGTTGCCACTATGGACTACATACATAGACTGGTTTGGTAAAGGAAGTTATACTAACCCAAGCTTTCTTTTACCTGAAGATAAAATTTCTGATAATGAATTTATATTAAAACCAAAAAATAAATTTTGTGCAACTATTTTCAGTAATCCAATAAGTTCAAGAATTGAAGCATTTGAAAAATTAAGTCAATATAAACAAGTTGATGGTTACGGTATGCTTTTCGGAAATTACTCTCAAGGAGAACTTGATAAGTATCAAATATTAAGTAACTATAAATTTTCTATTTGTTTTGAGAATAAAAGTTATCCGGGATATTATACAGAAAAGCCGTTTCATGCCAAAACATCTGGCACCGTACCTATCTATTTTTCAGATGAGCAAATATCAAATGATATGAATGAAAAAGCTTTTATTAATTATGGGGATTTTGATTCTATGGATTCATTAGTTAAATATGTGAAAAAAGTAGATCAAAATGATGAATTATATAAAAGTTATGCAGATCAACCTTTATTCAAAAACAATATAATCAAAGATGAATTTAAACCAAATGCAGTATTAAGTTTTTTTGAAAACACAATATTAAAATGAAAACTTATGTAGCTCATTACAACAAATTAACAGACAGAAAAGCTAACATAGAAAAGCTTTTCAAGCTTGCTTCGTATACTGATTATCAGTTTATAACAGATGAGCCAACTAAAGAATTTGTTGATAAATTTTATTCTGCTTCAGAAGAACTATGGTATGAAAGAGTATCGCAGTTAAATTACGGTGGCCATATTAATTTCAAAAAATTATCAAAAGCAGAAATATCTTTATTGTACAAACACTATGTTATTTTAAATGAGATTATTGATAATGATGACGAAGCTTTGATATTAGAAGATGATGTAATTTTCAGCACTTCATTCGCGCAAGAGTTAAAAGATGTATTGAATGACGTTCCTGATGATTGGGATTTTGTATTTCTTGGAAGTGGATGTAACCTTAGAGTCCCAAAAGAAAATTTAATCGAAAACAAATTATGTTATTTGAAAACACATCCAGCATCTAAATGCACTGATTCATTTCTCATTACAAAAGCAGCGGCACAAAAAGTATTATCTAGTTTAATGCCTTTTGTTTTACCTATTGATTTTGAGTTAAATTATCATATGTTTTTACATGATATGAAGGCTTATTGGGTTGAGCCGCCTATTATTAAACAAGGCTCACAAACAGGATTATATCAATCATTAATAAATTAAAATGAGTACAAATATACACACAATAGGAGACAGTCATTCTATTCAACCTTGGAAATATATACCTAATATAGTTAATCATCATATAGACAGATGTTTAGCTTACAGTGTTGGAAGAGACGGGTTGGACAGATTAAATATTAAGTTATATGATGATATAAAAGAGGGTGATATAGTTATATTTTCATTCGGAGAAATAGATTGCCGGTGCCACATTAATAGATTTATTACAGAAACAAAAAGCTATCAAAATATTATAGCAGATATTGTTGACAAATACATTAAAGTTATAAAATTAAATTTGAATATTATAGACAAAAATTTAACAGTGGGAATCTTTAATATTGTACCCCCACAAAAACTTCCATACCCAGAAAATCCTGAATTTCCTTTTAGAGGTTCTTCGTCGGAAAGATTAAATTATGTAAAACAATTTAATTTTGATCTCAAACAACATTGCGATAATGAAGATTTTACTTTTATAGATATCTATGATAAATATGCTGATAAAGATGGGTTTCTGAACACCAAATACTCAGATGGGCATGTGCATATAGCAGATCCAATATTTTTAATCAAATATTTAAAAGAATTAAATTGGATATGAAAATAGGATTTTATACACCTCAGTTATGTTTACAAGGAACCACTGTAGCTTGTTTCGACTATGCGACACATAATCAATCTTTACTCGGGAATAAAAGTGTAGTTTTTTATGATAAAAACCATAAGTTAAATAACCAATTAGTTGTTGATAGGTTTAGCAGTAATATCGAATTGATTGGTTTAGATGGTATTGAAAATATGGATGCATTAGAGTCAGAATTAAAAAATAATTCATGTGATGCAGTTTATATGCAAAAATGCGGTCTGAGCAATGATGGTAGATTTGTTAATAATACACCTATGTTTATTCATGCTTGTGGCTGCGAAAATGATCCACATGGGTTAGTGTACGCATATGTTTCTGAATGGCTGTCTAAAGAATTTTCTAATTATAGTCATCCATTTGTTCCACTAATGACTCATTTGCCAGAACACAAGGAAAACCTTAGAAAAGAATTAGGTATTCCTGATGAGTCTATTGTATTTTCAAGATTAGGTGGATATTATTCATGGAATATACCTTTTGTTAACGAGGTTATTAAGTACTGCTTAGATCTAAGGGAAGACATATATTTTCTATTTGTTCAAACTCATAAATTTATAGATCATCCACGGGTTATACATATAGAGCCGTTCACAGATTTGCACACTAAAAGAAAATTCATTAATACTTCAGACGCTCATTTGCATGCTAGATTTGAAGGCGAGTCATTTGGATTAACTTGCGCAGAATATTCGATATGTAATAAACCTATCATTACGTTTGGTGGATCAAGAGAAAGAAACCATATATTCACTCTTAAAGAAAAAGGTATATATTATAATAGCGCTAATGAGCTAGTTAATATTATTTTAAACTTTTCATTACAAGATAAAGATTATAACGCGTACAAAGATTTTTCACCGGAAAAAATAATTAATAAATTTAAATCAGTCTTTTTGGATAAATTATGAAAGTAGCCCTTTGTTTATCAGGTCAAATCAGAAATGCAATACAGCACACATATGCTTTTCTCAAGAAAAATTTGCTAGATTTAAATGATGTTGATGTATTTCTTCATACATGGTATGGACATGAGAGCACAAACGCTTCGTTTTATAATAGTAAAGCATGTTTTAAAATGGAAGACTACGCATATTGTTTAGATATGCTTAAACCAAAAAAGTTTTTGATAGAATGTAATAATTTAAAATTAATACCAAAAGATTCTGATACACAGGTAATAAAACATATTAAAAATAGAACATGCCAATACATATCAATGTCAAAATGTTTTGATTTAAGAAAGCAGCATGAGCGAGAAAATGATTTAGTGTATGATTTTTGCATTAGATCAAGATACGATTTCGCCATCAATAAAAAAATTGACTTTTCAAAATTAAACAAAAATAAATTTTATTGTATTGATTTGTCAACACATGAAGATAGAAGCGCTAATATTTTGCCGAGTTTTAATGATCAGTTTTGGTTTACCTCATCAGATAATTGTGATAAAATTAAAGAACTTCCATTTATTTATGAAGATATTATAAATAGGTATAATTTACCAGATAAAATAGGTGGAGAGGGCCCACTATACTCTTTAGTAAAACACGACTTAAATATAGAAATGGAGCGTATTGATTACACGCATCCTTTTCCACCTAACCTTAATAAGGGTATGGCATGCAATCACTCAATCGTTAGAATATAATGCAAGATATAAAATATTTTGTTGGTCACTCTGGATGTTCAGTCTCTTTAGTAAGAGGGGAAAAATATTTCTTTGTAAGAAAGATTTCTAAAGACGCCTCTTATAACTATAGGTTACACAAGCAAATAGAAAAACAAATATTATTTCATCACCCTTACATCAAAACTCCAGAAATAATAAAAACAGGTTATCAGAACGATTTATATTATGCAGACATGGAGTACGTCCCGGGAATATCGCTAAATAAATATATACAAGAATACCAGCCAATAACAAGTTTAAAAATCATAAATTCAATATTAAATATTGAAACAAAACACAGAGCGCAAATCAATAAAGCAGCATTGCAAAATAAAGCTAAAGAAATAGCAAATAAAACAAATGAGGAAAACCCGCATCATAAAAAATTTTTATTGAGATTCATGGATTATTATGATATCCCGGCTGGATACTGCCATGGAGATTTAAGTTTAGAAAATGTTTTAATATACAATAATGATATTTATTTGATTGATTTTTTAGATGCTTTTTACGACAGTTATTTAATAGATGTTAGTAAAATATTTATGGATTTAATTTATGGGTGGTCATGGAAGAATTCTAATGACGCTCCATTTGTAAAAAATAAAATTATTCTTAATTCTTTGGTAAATAGATATTCAAAGGAAGAACTAGAAATAATAAAAGATTTAATAAGTCTACATTTGCTTAGAATTGAACCATATTTAAAAAACAATAAGGACAAAACGTTTGTAAATAATTGTATTGATCATTCTATAAATAATCTGTTACTATAACATGAAAAAAACTTTAATAATACCGTGCGCTGGTAAATCAACTCGATTTCCGAATTTGCCTCCCAAGTGGAGCCTACTTAACAGCTACAATACCAGTATGCTAGACATGGCTATGGTGCCATACACAATGCAACCGTGCGCGCAACAAGTAGATGAAATAATAGTTACAATCACAAAACAGCAACTTGTAAAGAATAAGTTATTTGAATTTTTGATTAATAATGTACGACAACCTTTATCTTTATGTATATTAGAAAATGAGACATTTTGCGCGGCTGAAACAGTTTATCAGACGATACAAGATTATAAAATCAAAGGAGATATTATTATCAAGGATTCGGATTGTTTTGCTGATTACAGAGTAGAACCTAATTGTTCAAATTACATTGTAGGATTAAATATTGAATCTAATAACGAAGTTCGAAGATTGGCATCGAAAAGTTTTATACATAAAGATAGTAATAACATCATAACTGATATTATTGAAAAAAAGATAGTATCTAGCAACATATGTGTAGGCACTTACGCTTGCAATAGTACAGATTTTTGCGATAACTACCTACAATTAAAAAATAGCCCAGTCTTTCATAAAGATGAGATATATGTCAGTTATGTATTTTCAAATATGATATTGACAAACAGCTCAGTATTTTTATATGTAGAATCATCTAATTTCATAGATTTTGGAACTTTAGAAGATTGGGAGCAAAATAAAAATAAGTTAGCAGTATTTGATGGAGCCACAAATAACATACGCATATCTAGAAACGACGAATTATTGTAATTTAAACTGTTCATTTTGTAATAGGAATGAAGTTGTATCAAAGCTAATTCATATGCCTTTGCATAAATGGTCTGCGCTTTTAGAAAAAATAAAACATCATCCGATCAAAGAATGCAAATTGATGGGTATGGGTGAGCCGTTTCTTCATCCTCAGTTTGAAAAAGTAACTGAGAAATTTAAAGATTACTTTCCAAAATCTAATGTAATAGTTGCTACAAATTGTCAATATACCATAGCTCCAAGATCAAACATGAGACCTCGTTTTGAGAAATCTCTTCGATATATTGATACATTGTATTTGTCAATTGACGGATATAGAGAGAGTTATGAAAGAGATAGATCTCCAGCCAAATGGGACAAGTTAATTTCTTTTTTAGAAAACTTAAAATCTATAAATAGAAGCAAATGCAAAATTGTTATTAATTATGTTGTTAACAAGCAGAATGTATTCGATATACCACGCATACATACTTTCCAAGATAAATATAATTTATCTGATTTTAGATTGAATATTGCTCAGGATTGGTCAGAAGATAAAACCATAACTGAAAATGATAATACATGGGGCTACACTGATGAAGAGTTAGACTTTCTGTTGCAGTATAAAGATTATATTAAGGGAAAATCTCCATGGAATTGGTCTAATTGTTTTTGGCCTAAAAACGGCTTATATACAACTGTAGACGGGGGTGTTAAAGTATGTTGTTTAAATACTGGCGCTAAAAACATAGGAAATATTTTTGAAGAAGATATAGACAAAATAAGATCAAAACAATCATTTGTTGATATAGCTAATGGATGCGCTAATAATTGTCCCACAGATCATTGCAAAAATTGCTCATATAAAGAACTTTCTCCTTTGTTAGAAAAGCTGCAAGTTAATAATTAATGAATGTTAATACGTTTAGAAAATTTTATCATCGCCCCACAAAACAAGAAGGTAAAAGATTAGATATGGCCGAGAGGCCATTAGATTTTCATCCTAATCAGTTTAACAATTTTCTAAATACTTTATCACAAGAAGATTTCATTTGTTATCCATCAGAAAAAGATTATGAATCGCTAACCAGTAAAATTGCTGATTTGAATGGTATACAGCCAGATCAAATTTGTTTGGGTGCAGGATCTGATTCGCTAATCAAAAACTTTTTCGCCATCAAGTCAAAGCGCTGCTCATATTTTTTATCTTCTTTCCCATGTTTCCCCATGTACTCTGTTTATGGGGAAATGTTTGATATTTACATGGAGAAGATTGAGTTTGATAAATACCTTAATATTTCTATAGATTCTATCACAGCTAAAATAAACCGTGAATGTTCTTTTCTTGTATTGGCTAATCCCAACTCTCCATTTGGAGATTATAAAAACGAGCATCAACTAAGATACCTACTTACATTTTTAAAAGCTTTTAACGTACCGCTGTTGTTAGATGAAGCATATGTAGATTTCGCTCCGTCATCATATGTACAGTTAATCAATGAATTTGATAATCTTTTTGTGTTAAAGACTTTTTCTAAAGCATGGGGTGGAGCTGGAGTTAGATGTGGATATATTTGTTCGCAAGCTAACAATATCAAAGATTTTAGAAGTACAAGAGATTCATTTGTATTAACTGGACCCACCATTAAATACATTGGTTGGCTTATAGACAATAAACAGTCAAAAGACCAGTATGTTGCTGATGTCATCGAGCAAAAAAATAAAATTGATATTGAATTAAAAGATAAATATGAAATTATCAATGGATATACAAATTGGTTGCACATACGCGGCAACAACTCAATACAAAACAAGTTAGATTTTTTAAAAATCAGTTATAAAAAGGATATTGAGATACCTCACCATGGAAAAGGTTGGATGAGGATATGTGTATTTAATGGATTATTTAATTTTTTAAAGTATGATTAAGTCAATTTTAATAACGGGAGCCCATGGGTTTTTGGGTAAACATCTGGTCGAAGAAATAGCCAGACAAATGCCTAAATCTAACAACCAATACAACTTCTATATGCCACGAAGTCATGAAATGAACTGTCTTGATTATCAAGACTTTCATGATTTTGTAGAAAAAAATTATGTAGATGCAGTGATTCATCTTGCGGCTCAATGCGGAGGTATTGGAGCTAATAAAGAAAAACCCGGAGATTTCTTTCTTAATAATGCAATTATGGGAATCAATCTTTTAAAAATTGCTAAGACATTAAAACTCAAGAAAGTTTTAACTTTGGGCACAGTTTGTTCATATCCTAAATTTACTCCTGTTCCATTTAAGGAAGAAGATTTATGGAACGGCTATCCAGAAGAAACAAATGCTCCATATGGATTTGCTAAAAAAAATTTACTAGTTGGAGGCGAAGCTTTGTCAAGACAGTATGGATTAAATTTTGTTCATCTTATTCCAGTTAATATGTACGGAGAATATGATAACTTTGATTTAGAAACATCTCATGTTATTCCAGCTATGATTAGAAAATTTCATGAAGCTAAAATTAAAAATGAACCTTCTGTGACCTTATGGGGCGATGGATCTCCTTCAAGAGAGTTTCTTTATGCAGGAGATTGCGCAAAAGCTATTTTAAGTGCTTTTGAAAATTATGATAAACCAGATCCAATTAATATTGGAGCAGGTCTTGAAACCAACATGAAAGATCTAGCCACGAAGATAAAAGACATTATTGAATATAAAGGTGAAATCATCTGGGACACAAGTAAGCCAAATGGTCAACCCCGCAGATCTTTAGATACAACAAAAGCAGAAAAAGATTTTGGATTTAAAGCAGCGACATCTTTAGACGAAGGTTTAAAACAGACTTGCGAATGGTATTTAAAAGGAATTGGAAGAAGATTCGAATTTATTTATAATCAAGAAAATGAAAAATAAAGTAGTAGTTACAGGAGTAACAGGGCAAGACGGCAGTTTTCTTGTTGATTATCTTTTAGAAAATACAGATTGCCACGTTATTGGGTGCATGAGACGACTATCTGTACCTAATCACATTAACATTGAAAAACATTTTGATAACCCAAGATTTGAACAGGTATATTTTGATCTAACAGATAATGAGTCAGTACAAAATGTAGTATTAAAATATAAGCCGAATTATTTTATTAATGTAGCTGCTCAAAGTTATGTTGGAGCTAGTTGGGATATTCCTGTCGCCACATGGCATGCTAATGCTACTGGAGTGTTAAATATTCTAGAGGCCATTCGTAAGCATTCTCCACAAACAAGATTTTATAACGCTGGAACAAGCGAAGAGTTTGGAGATGTGCAATACTGCCCACAAGATGAAAAACATCCATTAAGACCAAGATCTCCATACGGAGCCGCCAAAGCTGGTGCAAGACATTTGGTTAAAGTATACCGTGAGAGTTATAATCTATATGCTGTTCAAGGTTGGTTGTTTAATCATGAAGGAGAAAGAAGAGGTGAAGAATTTGTAACACGTAAGATTACAAAAGGCATCGCTTTGATCAAAAGGGCTTTTGACAAAGGCTTTAAGCCAGTACCTATACAATTAGGCAACTTAGAGGCTAAAAGAGATTGGGGTCATGCTATGGATTATGTAGAAGGCATTTGGAGAATGGTTAATCAACAAGAGTTCAATTCTAATTTTACAGAACTAAAAGATTATGTGATTGCCACAGGAGAAACCCATACTATCAGAGAGTTTTTAGAAAAAGCTATGGTTCGTGCTGGCATTCAATTTGAAAGAACAGACGCTCAAATAGACGGGTTTAAAGTAGAGTATATTGAAGCCAACACAAAAATTCCTTTGATCTGTATTAATCCAAAGTATTTTAGACCAGCCGAAGTTAATATTTTACTTGGTAGCCCAGCAGCAATCGAAAAAGATCTCAAATGGGAGCGCAAAATCTCATTCCAAAATTTGGTTGAAAGAATGGTTGACAAAGATCTCGAATTAGTGCAAACTTTTGACAACTGACTCACCATCTGCGGTGTAAATTATCCTACATATTTATGAATCAAATTCGTGTCAAAAAAAGAAACGGCCGTCTGGAAAATTTCGAAGTCAATAAAATCAATAAGTTTGTTGAAAG
>Ga0181580_10005109_pt1 | contig 10636 bp, 6 predicted proteins | sample 071ome_23_FD_132413 | JGI IMG/M metagenome (GOLD analysis project Ga0181580, IMG submission 132413) | Coastal salt marsh microbial communities from the Groves Creek Marsh, Skidaway Island, Georgia - 071403BT metaG (megahit assembly) | ecosystem: Environmental > Aquatic > Marine > Intertidal zone...
ACCACGCCTTAGGAGTCGACCCACGTCAGGCCTTGACTGGAAGTCGAAAGTCGGCGGGCCAGTCCCACCTTTACGTAACTCGTTCCAAGGAACGGTTGCCCACGGCACTAGCGGGGCTTTTTTTATCTGGCCTCTGGACCGACACACCATCGGCCCCATAACTTTTTCCAGACTAGCCTGAATTTTCTTCGTAGGAGGGATCGCTTTGACTAGGCCTATTTCATCCGGCCTAGTCGCCCGAACAAGATAGCCACGTGCCTCGCAAGAAGCCTACCCCTTGGCTTTAGCCCAGGAATCTCTTAGCGAAATAGTGCGATGGAACACAGGTTTGCCATCCTGATTGCTTTGCTGGTCGGCACAGAAATAACCCAATCGTTCAAACTGATAACGTGTCTGATCGGATGCCTCTCCCAGGCTCGCTTCCAGCTTGCATCCCTCCAGCTTTACCATGGACTCGGGGTTGAGCAGGCTACGGTAGTCTTGACCCTCTTTGTGAGCATCGGGTTCTTCTTGGGTGAACAACCGGTCGTAGAGCCGTACTTCAGCATCGACGGCATGCGAAGCGGATACCCAATGGATCGTCCCCTTGACTTTGCGAGCCGATGTGGCCCCGCCCCGTTTGGATTCCGGATCGATGCTCGCTCTGAGTTCGACAATGTTTCCATCGGCATCCTTGATGACTGACTCGCATTTGAGGATGTAAGCGTATCGTAGCCGCACTTCGCCGCCAGGCTGCAGACGGAAGAACTTCTTGGGTGGGTCCTCCATGAAGTCATCGGTCTCGATGTAAATTTCTCGGCTGAAGGCCAGTTGGCGACTCCCTTCTTCTGGCTTTTCAGGATGATTGATGGCCTCAAGCATCTCCACGTAGTCTTCGGGCAGGTTTTCAATCACCACCTTCAGGGGTCGCAGGACGCCCATGACACGCAGGGCGCATCGATTCAGGTCCTCGCGAATGCTGTGTTCCAGTAGGGCGATATCCGTGAGAGCGTTGAATTTGGTCAGCCCAATACGCTGACAGAAGTGACGTACGGCCTGCGGGGTCACACCTCTTCGACGCAATCCTGAAAGGGTCGGCATCCGGGGATCATCCCACCCATCCACATCGCCATCTTGAACCAGCTGCAGCAGCTTGCGCTTGCTCATGACGGTGTAGCCCAAATTAAGCCGCGCAAACTCAATTTGGCGGGGCAGAGGTCTGGGTAAGTCCAGCTGTTCCAGGATCCAGTCGTAGAGCGGGCGATGGACTTCAAATTCCAGGGTGCAGAGGGAATGGGTGATGCCTTCGATGGCGTCACTCAGGCAGTGGGCAAAGTCATACATCGGATAGATGGCCCAGGCATCTCCTGTGCGATGATGTGTCACCTTACGAATGCGGTAGAGCGCTGGATCACGAAGGTGGATGTTCGGCGAAGCCATATCGATTTTGGCTCTCAGCGTTTTGGATCCATCGTCGAATTCTCCACGCCGCATCGACTCGAATAAGATGAGGTTTTCCTCCACCCCTCTGTCACGGTGAGGGCTGTTTTCTCCCGGTCGAGTGGGCGTGCCTCGGGTTTGCATGAAGGCCTCTGCCGAAAGGTCACACACATAGGCCTTGCCCTGTCGGATCAATTCCTGGGCGTAACCGTAAAGCCGGTCAAAGTAATCACTGGCGTAGAAAGGTTGCTCGTGCCAGGTAAAACCCAGCCACTCCACGTCTTGCTTGATGGCATCGACATACTCGGTGTCCTCGCGAGCTGGATTGGTATCATCGAAGCGGAGGTGGCATCGCCCTTTTGTTTCTTCGGCGACCCCAAAGTTCAGGCAGATGGACTTGGCATGCCCAATGTGAAGGTAACCATTGGGTTCAGGCGGAAATCGGGTCACAATTTCGTTGTGCTTGCCGCTGGCCAGATCCCCATGGACGATCTCCCGGATGAAGTCCTGACTTGGATTGTTTTCTGTAGATCCTTCGGTTGACATAAGATGCTGCAAAAGTGTGGGCCTTAAATACTGCCCACAGCGGACAACATACTCGTGATACCTTCCATGGCAACGTCAATGTGTGGCAGTCGCTTTCTTGCTTGCCGCAGTGGGTGATTCCTGACTGGATGAGGGTTGTGAATCCCCTAAGAAAAACCTGGATTGCTCTCCTGCTGATAGGCTCATCCTGCCTCCTTCAGGCAGCACCCCGTCACATCATCCTCATCCTGAGTGACGATCACCGCTATGATTTCATGGGTTTCATGGATCAAAGTCCGGACTTTCTCGAGACCCCCAACCTGGATCGGATGGCAGCCAGGGGCATGCACCTGAGCCATGCTTTTGTGACCACCTCCCTCTGCAGCCCAAGCCGGGCCACGATCCTGACCGGTCAGTATATGCATCATCATCGCGTGGTGGACAATCAGCGCCCAGTGCCCGAGGGGACTCGATTCTTTCCCCAAATGCTTCAACAGGCAGGCTATCAGACGGCGTTCATTGGGAAATGGCACATGGGGCATGACCATGACCAGCCCCGGCCTGGCTTTGATCACTGGGTCAGCTTCAAGGGGCAGGGAACCTATTTTGACCCGGAATTGAACATCAACGGTCGCAGGCAAACCATCGAAGGTTACACAACTGATGTGTTGGCTGATCAAGCGGTTCAGTGGCTCAGATCCCGTCAGGGGGAGTCCGATCAACCTTTCATGCTCTACTTGTCCTTCAAGGCAGTTCACTACCCTTTTGAGCCGGCACCCCGTCACCATGGCCGCTATGAGGATCGCCCCATTGATTACCCTTTGACCATGGCCAATACCGAGAGTAACTATCAGACCCAGTCCAACTGGATCCGAACCCGTCGCTATGGGATTCACGGCATTGATCACATGGAGACAGGTGCGCTGGACAAGGATCCGGTGCCCTCTTTCGATGATCTCTATCACCGATATGCCGAAACGGTTCATGGCCTGGATGAAAACATCGGTCGAGTTATGGATGAATTGGAGCGCCAGCAGCTGCTGGAGGACTCACTGGTGGTGTATTTGGGCGACAATGGTTTTGCCCTGGGAGAACACGGGTTCTATGACAAGCGCGATGCTTTCGAACCCTCTATCCGCATCCCCATGCTGGCGATGGCCCCGGGATGGATTGAACCCGGCAGCCGCTCCGATGCCATGGTTTTGAATATGGATTTGGCGCCGACTTTTCTTGAAGCGGCCGGGATCGAGCTCACGGAGGCATTCCAACTGGATGGGAGATCTTTGCTGCCCCTACTGCGGGGAGAATCTGTCTCGTGGAGAGATCATATCCTTTATGAGTATCACTGGGAATGGAACTTCCCTGCGACGCCCACGACCCTGGCCATTCGAGGCGATCGTTACAAATACATCTATTACCACGGGCTTTGGGATCGAAATGGTTTCTATGATCTGGCAACCGATCCTCACGAACAGGTCAACCTCATCCGCATCCCCGCTTACAAGGACCAGATTGCCTCCATGCGAGATCAGCTATTTAGTGAGCTGCAGGCCAGTGGCGGGCTGGTGCTGCCGATCAGGCCTCCTGCCGGAGTGCAGTTCTACGATCGCAAACTCCCCAGATAGGCTACCTTAAAGTTTGCTGAAGGCACAAAAAAAGCCCCCAATGAAGGGGGCTTTGAGAGTGGCTAGAGGCTTAGCCTTGTGGCCTCACTTTTTCTGAGTGTGCCATTCGAAGGTCAGATCCAATTCATCGCCCACTGTGATCAATCCTAAAGCGATCTTGGGGGCTGGGGGGTCGATCCCATAATCAGTCATTTTGATCTGCACCTTGCCATTGATTTTCAAACCCTTGTCAGTGGGTGTGAAGGTAACGGGCATTTTGATTTCCTTCTTCACCCCTGAGACGCTTAGTTCTCCCACTGAATCGTAAGCCAAGGCGTCTCCGCTCTGGCGAGCTGCCTTGGATGGGGTCAGTGATTTGAGGCTGTAGGTGATCCAAGGATGGTCATCAGCCTTCATGGCTCCGAGCATGACCTGATCCATTTTGGGTTTGCCGCTCTTGAGAGAACGGGCAGAAATCTTGACATCTGCCTTGGGGGTGCCACTCAGAGCGGGGACCTCACTCACGGAAAGATCTGCGGGAAAGTCCCCAGTCAGTTCGAGAGAGCCTGAGATCAACTTGCTTTCAATGGTCCAGTCGTGAACCGTGGAAGTGCCATCCACTTTCATGGAACTGCCTCGGAACATGCCCTTGTAGCTGACGCTCTGGGCCTGTGCCATGAGGGTTGTCGCCCACAGAAGGGTGACCACGCTCCACTTTCCAATCATGCCTGCATGCTTTTTCATAACGTTTCCCAATGGTATTGTTTGATTCTATGACAAATTGAACAGGGCATCGTCAATTTCGATGCGCTTGTTGCCGAGGATCGCTTCGTGGGCCTTGCAAGCCACCACATTGGCCTCATATCCGTGGAGGTAATTGGCGGCGGGCTTTTTGGAGCTTTCCAGTTCGACTAAGTATTCTCGCAGGGCGTCCTCATCCTCATCACCAAATCCGGCAACGAAATCCTCGACTCCTGACTGGTGCACATAGGCATTGTGCACAAAGGCCTCCAAGGCGTAGTAGAGAGGGGTATCCTTATAAGGATTGTCCTTGGCGGCATCTTCGCCCGATCCGGTCACCGTGGTGAGCTTGGTGGCGTTGGCCACCAGGTAGATTCCCACTTCCTTGAAAAAGGTATCTTTCTTGGCGTAGACCTCCCAGCCAAGCATGGGGGCATCGGCTTCCTTGAACATCCAGGCTTGGGATCCGCGCACCATCAAGGCAGCGTCGGTGCCGTAATACATTTCGTAGTCCGTATCGAAGGAATTACACAGGGTGATGTCGAAGCCGGCATGGATGCCCTTGTCGTATTCAAGATTGATCTGAACGGTATCCGGTTCGCTACGGCCATCTTTCCAGAGCACGGTAGAACCGATCCCTGTGATGGCCTTGGGCCGCATTCCTAGGAACCAGTTCTTGGCATCGAGCTGATGGATCCCAATCTCGCCAATCAACCCAGTGGAGAGTTGGCTATCGAGTCTCCAGTTGATTTCCTTTTCCCGTTCATTGGTGGGGGCGGCCCGCTTCCAGCTGGTTTTCTTATGCCACTGCGAGCGAGCTGATACGGTCTGTCCCCAAGCGCCAGTTCGAACATAATCAACTAGGAAGTCGCGCTGAGGATCGCTTCGAAATTGGAGCCCAGCCTGGAAATAGGCTTTGGGCGTGTTTCTGGCCGCAAGCGCAATGTCGCGCGCATCTTCAATACTGCTGGCCAAAGGGGCTTCGCAATACACGTGTTTGCCCGCCTTGAGAGCATCGATGACGATCTGCTTGTGCTGATGGCTTGGGGTGGCAATCACCACAGCCTCGACCTGCTCATCGGCCAATAGATCCTTGTAATCGGCATACTGCTTTGCCTCGGGAGCTGAGCGGCCGGTGCGGCGAAGGAAGGCGCCGTAATAGTCACACAATGCGACAATGGGCGCATTGGGAAGGACAGCCAGGGTGCCGACAATATCGCGCCCGTGATAACCGCAGCCAATCACCCCAAACTTGACGGGTGGGCCGGCATTGCTGGTGGCTTCTTGTGCCGTGACCTGGCTTGGTTTGAGCACGTTGGCTCCACTAGCCATCATGGCCATGGCACTGGCCATGGAACCTCCCTTGAGGAAATCGCGACGGTTCAAATCGACCTTTTCAGTTTGATCCTTCATAGAAATTACTTGCTATCAGTTACTTGGATTAAAAACCCCGTTCAGACCCTTCGGAGGCCTGATCGGGGTGTCATTGAACTGGAACCCAATGTGTCCCAGAAAAGCTGATTAATCCAGCACTTTGATGCGAATGTTTCTCAATGCGACCGCTCCATGGTCTCCTTGAACAAAGAGTGATCCAGGTTGATCGACATTGGCATCCAGTTCACTGCCAGTGGCCCGGTTGACCTCAACGTTGTCATGCACTTTGACGCCATTGAGGGTCACACTTATTCGATTTCCCTTGATCGTGGCCTCCACTTCCTGCCATTCACCGGCCTTGCGTGATGCCATCAGTGAGACGGGCTTGACGCTGTAGATGGCCCCATTGCCACCCATTTCTGGCTTCTTGCCGTAATCATCAAAGATCTGGATTTCATGACGCCCGCGTAGGTAGAAGCCGCTGTTGCTTCCTTTGGGAATCAGATACTCATATCGCACGGTGAAGTTCCAGAATTTCTCTTGAGTCACGATGTCGGTGCCGTGTTCATCCTTACCAATCGTATTGACCATCATGCCATTTTGAACACTCCAGCTGGGGTTACCATCTGGCCGCCGTAGAACCCAACCATCCAAATCGACCCCATTGAACAAGGGCTTGAAGCCTTCCTTAGCCTCAGCTTCGCTGACAGCGTAGGCGTTGGAGATGGGCTTGCCATCACCTTCGGCCAGCCCCAGAGCCCAGTGAATGCCTCCCAGGATGTGTTGCTGGTAATGATCACTGGTCCAGATATCTTCCCGATGCCCCAGGGAGGTGTAGAAGACCTTGCCAGATCCGTATTCGCTACACCAGGCAATGGGATAGTCGCCGGGTGCCCAGGTGTTCGGGTGCTTGTCCTGGCTGAGCAAGCCGTGGACCCGGTCACGATGAAAATTTTTCAGGATGTAGATTTCGTCATAAACATTGAAGGATTCTCCGTAATGCTGGCAGGCAGGGTGATGGCGATCTTCGACCCGAGCGGTGACCTCCACTTGTGGGCCATGGGTCAGGAACTCTCCCCCAATCATGCCGACAAATTTGGGAAATCCATGGAAGGTGTCCGAGCTGGAGTGCATCCCGATGAACGCCTTGCCGCTGTGCAGCCACTCCATGAAGTATTCACGATTGGGAATGGGAAGATCCCCAGTGGTGTTGGCGAAGATGACCCCATCCCATTGCTGCAGGGACTGCGGGTTCATCTTTTCGGCAATTTCTTCATCAGTGCGAGCATAGCCGACTTCGAAATGTCCTGAGCGGGCTGCCAAGGATCCCAGCACCGCCTCAGCCGTTGGGATCGAGGAATGTCTAAATCCCTTGGTCACCGTGACCACGAGAAGTTTTTTGGAGGCTGCCTCGACTGGGGCCCCGACGCACAGGCCAGCCAGGGCTAGCCCGGCGGTCCACTGAAAGAATCTGGATGATTTCATGAGCTTTTGATTGGTAGGATGATGGAACCTGATGGCAACCCTATCTTTGGCCAGACCAAGTCCTTGTGGCGACCATGAACGTGGCATCAGGATCTTGTTTGGTTAAATCGCTTCACCCAAACAATCAAGCAAGATCGGCCGGAAGGCCTGCCCGTGATAGGGTTCCAAGCCTGGTTCAAGGCGATGTGGGTGGGTCCACCCCGAGCTCGGAGGGTGGGATGGCAGCCTCGGTTGACCCAGTGGATTCAGCCGAGTCGGTCATCCCAGGAAACCAGGGTGGCAGCTCGAATTTACCCTCATCGAGCCATCCTTCCATGCGTTGAAGGGATTGAAAAGGCAGCATGAAATATTTGGGAAGCAAGTAAAGTGGCTGAATGATCGGCTGGCCTAGAGTGCCGCCCACTTCATATTCAAAGAGTTTGGAAACGGGCCACAGGGCCAGGCTGAAGAACTTGCCCACCATGGGGGTGTCGCGCAGCAATTCGGCTTCCACCCGGGCATCGAGCTTACCATCGAAGTCGACATTGCCTGCGTAGGCTAGCCTCGCGCTGCGTTCCTGAATGCTGAGATCCTTGGTTTTGATGACACTGTCTTCAATGGTGAAGCTCCCTTGACCATCAGCCGCTTGGCTGTTGCCCAGGCCAGGAGAGACGGCATTCATCAACCGTGAAAAGACGCCGAATAAAGGCGTGTCCCAGAGACGCCCATTTTTTAGCTCAGCTTCCCCATGTCCCTGCCAGCTTCCCCAGTCGTCGGTGATGGCTGAGGTGATGTGGAGTGATCCTTCCAGACGACCTTTGGCCTCGCGGTTTGGGTCGACGATATCCTTCATGAAGGGCTGCATATCGACACCGGCGATGGCTGCATCGAAGGCTATGCGGGTTGCTGCCTCTGGCTCCAATTGCAGGTGGATCGCCCCCTCAAGCTGCCCATGGTAAAAATCCGACTTCAGGTTGAGAATATGAAAGGCCTGCTGATCCCATTGGATCCGACCCTCAATGGAAGGCACGTTGAATTTCCAATAGGAGAAAGGGCCACCTTGGATGTCAAAATTCAGTTGTGTCTCCAGAGGGCGGCCAAAAGGAATCCTGCCATCCATGGTCAAGGTAGGCGGTTGGTGGAAACGGTAGGGTTCCAGGATGCGAGCTGTTTTCGGCCCGATGACCCTGGCAATCGCCATGGCGTCTAATCGTCCCACAGCATTGGTCAGGGTCATGGAGCGATCTTGGGTATTGATGAGGATCCCATCAGCCCTGGCTTCACCCTCCTCCCGCACCAGCTTTGGTTCGATGAGGTGAAGTAGTCCGTCTGTGTAACGGCCCTGAGTGGTTAAGGTTTCCCAGTTTTCGCCACGGTAGCGGGCCCTCCCGGTTTTCACCGTTGCTTGAGCTCCGATTCGGTCACGATCCCGCCATCGACCCCAGATGCTACCATCAATCGAGATAGGGTCCTCAAATTCCAGTTCATTCAGGACCTTTCTGGCGGTCGGGTGAAGCATGGGTCCCAGCACCGATGGCTGGGCGATACTCTTCACTTGCCAGACATAATCCTGGGTATTGGCATCGCACCGATAATTCAGTTGAGTCAGCCCTTCTGGGCGATGAACCACCAGATTGGGCAGTTGCCAGATCATCGATTCAAAATGAATTTCCGAGGAGGCACCACTGACAGGCACGCCTCGGAAGGCCGCTTCGTCGACTTCGAATGCGGCATGGATGGCCATGGTTGGCTTGACCTCGCCTCGCCAATCTGGCGCCCGGTCATCCCACTCTGGCAGGGTAGCGCTGGCCTGAGCCTGGATTCGGGGAGGGGACTTCCAGTCATACTGGTCTATCCAATCTCGACCATTCTCGGAAAGCAGGTGACGGATGCGACGGGCATCAAAATCAGCCTTGCCCTCAATGCGGGCCTGGCGGCTAGGAATGTCCACGGCCCCATGCAGGTCCAGGCTTCCTTCGTAAAGCGTGCCTTTCAGGGAGGACACCTTGAGCTCGGGTGCTGACCATAGCAACTGTGCTTCCATCCGATCGGTTTCCAGCAAGGATCCGTCCAGCGAATCAACATGAGCCTGCAGAGCGATTTGATAGGGAGCCAAGGCTTGCCACCAGGCCCAACGTTCCGTTGAGGCCGCTTCAGGAGGTTCTGGATGCGGGCTGAGACCCAATTGCACATGCATCCCAGGAGCGTTGAGCCAAGGGGTGCTTACCCCAAGCAGGTGCATCTCCCAATGGGCTTGTTCCAGCCACGGACCCTGCGGGTTGAGGCTGAGGTCAAAGGTGGCATCGATTTGCTTCAACTCACTGGGCGGCTGAGCTTCCTCGGCCCAACTGAGAGGATTCGAGTTTAAATTTCCCGTGACGGACCACTGTGCGCCTTCCTCCTCTGGCACTTGCAAGGATCCTGACCATTCCACAGGACCCCCACTCAGGTTTCCAGGCTTGGAAGGTGTCAACGTGGCCTGCCATGTACCTCCCAGAGGTTGGTAGTGGTTGAGGTCCAACAGTGCCTTGCCCTGAAGGTCGACATCCATCATCACCTTGTTTCCGATCCGTGTCTTGATAGCGGTTAATTTCCAACTCGCTTCAGAAGCATCGCTGTTGGCCTGATCCTTCAGCAGGCATTCCAGCTCCAAGCCTTCACAAACTTGCTGACCGATACGAATGGGCCCTGATGCCAATGAGGCGTGAGCGGTGGATTGGGAAGGCCTGCCTGCATCCAGGTCGAGGTGAAGACGAACCGTGGGCTGCCCTTCAAACTGCACCTGCTGGCTCAGACGAATCAGTTGATCTAAAAGCTGCTTGGGAGCCTGGTCAACCGATTCGGTTTTGGGTTTTGCAGCTGCCAGCTCCTTGAGTTGAACAGCGTTGGTCAGGCTACCCGAGATGTGCCACTGCACACCCATGGTATCGGCTTTGAGGAATTCCAGTTCCCACCAGTCGCGCGAGTGAAGAGCAAGTCGGGTTGAGATCCCATCGATCGACCAGGTCGGTGCCTCGCTCATGCTCAAGGGCGATTCAAGGCGACCTTCTCGAAGCAGTGCTTTCTCGATTTGAAAATTGCCAAGCAGCCAATCCATGGGATTTGTCTGCAGCGCAATGGCCTTGGCGGTAAAGCTACCAATTTGCTGGTTTCCCGGTATCTGCAGGCGCATGTCCTCGACGATCAAACCCTCTCCCGGCAGCCAGCGCATGCTTGCGAAGGAGAGATCCAGACCTTTTTCTGCGAGCCGGCGTACCAGTTCTCGCTTGATCCACTCTGGGAGGCCACGATTTTCCAAGTGCCAGAGAGTCAGGGAGCAGGCAATCACCAGGCCAGCCAAAAGCAGACACCCCAGCTGCCACGCACGCTTTAGCCAGCGTCTCCTGGGCCTGTTCTGAGGATGGTTTGTGGCTGAGGCTACAGTTCCCATGACAGCACCTGGCGGAGGATTTCCACGAATTGGGCAGAGAGCTTGCAGACCACTGGTCCGGTTTCCACATCGGTCCCCA
>Ga0181580_10005112_pt1 | contig 10634 bp, 9 predicted proteins | sample 071ome_23_FD_132413 | JGI IMG/M metagenome (GOLD analysis project Ga0181580, IMG submission 132413) | Coastal salt marsh microbial communities from the Groves Creek Marsh, Skidaway Island, Georgia - 071403BT metaG (megahit assembly) | ecosystem: Environmental > Aquatic > Marine > Intertidal zone...
AAATAATTTATCAACTAATTTGTTTGAGTACAAAGTGAATAATTATGAATTGGTAAAATCTGAGTTTTATAAAGATAGTGATTGTGTAGTTCTTAAAATATGGTCTACAGCTTTTGACCAACCAGATCAATTTAACAATATAAAAATTATTGCCCTAGAAGTTGACTCTACTGATAAAGTTTTAATTTACAACATAAATGAAACCCTTGATGTTGAAGAAAGTTCAATGGTTAATCCAGGATTTCCAAAAATTCCAAAATATAAATTATTTAAAATATCGAATACAAATATCGAAAACATAAAAGTCTACTATCAAGATCCAATTTCTGGAAAAATTGTTTATATGAATGCAGACCAAATATTAAATTATTAAAAATCATTTAACTTCTTGAGCAACTTCACTCATTTTATGTTGTTATTTAATTCATATAAAAACAGTGATTAAATCGTGACATGCTCCCTTTTAAAGTCTGTTTTATTGCACGCTCACCGCGATCTATTAGCTCTGTATAACTAGCATATATTCAAATAGAATTAGTTATAATTAGCTAAGGTCAAAAGGATAGCCCATATCTGAAAAACAAGGGGTCAGCAGTTCGATTCTGCCTCTGGCCACCAATAAACATAGGCTCTACTGAGAAAAATTTCTGTGTATTAATGTAAAATCTTAAGCATGTTTAATTTATTAAGTTCTTTTCTAACAAGCGTCATAAATAATCCTGAAATAACAAAATTAATCAAACTATTTAATGATTTAAATAAATTTCTTGTAGAAAATATCTATTTAACTTATTCACTAATTGCATTATTTATTTTTATAAGTTTTTCATTTTTTTTAATGAATTCAACAAAAGCAATGATGGTTCACAATATTTTTTTACTGCTTGCTCTGATTGGAAATTTTTTTGCATCACTAACAATTTTTTACGACAGAGGATTTAATAATTTAGGTTGGGACAAAAAAAGTATTTGTAGATGGACAGAATTATCTCAGGAGTTTCAAAACGTAAGCATATACTCTGTTCAGCTTATTGATAACATAAATACCTTAAATTACAATGCACCAACTTTTTCTTTGTATTATCCACCAGCAATAATTGATACGGTATTTTTTCAATGCTCTATTGATAATTTTGTGTTTAATATCCTTGGGTTGTGTTTTTTTGTGGCTGTGTCTTTTATTATTTCAAAATCTTTGAAAAATGTTAGTTTTCTTGAAACTTTACTGCTAATACAATTTGGACTTTCAGTGTATTATTGGATTTTTAAATCAGGTCAATTTTTTATTTTTGAAACAAGTTTTTTAGTTTTAGGTTTAATAGCAATAAAAAACAACAAGGAAATTCGATCAGTTATCTTTTTTGTTATTTTTGGTATTCAAAAAATTTACTTTTTACTTTTTGCTTTTCTATTAAATAAAAAAAGGGCACTTTTAAATATTGCCATGCTTACTTTAATTATTGCAAATCTAGTAAATTACAATCTTGTCTACGACTATTTTCAATTTTGGTTTTCGAGCAATGGATATGTCTTTGGCGAAAGAGTTGGTTATCATTCTTTTTTTGATGAAAAGTTAAGTCGAAGTAGCATATCAACACTTTTTTTAATAAAAGAAGTATTTTTTAATTTAAATTTTATAAATACGCTTGAAATTTCCTCTCAAAGATTGTTGTTGTTGTTAACAACCTTTTTTTTATCTTTAATAGTGTATTTTTTGTTCAGGCAGTTTGTTTCAGATTCTACAGAAAAGGTAAATGTATATCTTAAGGCATTGTTGATAACTGTACTATTTCCTCTTCTAAAGCCATATTCTTTAATTATCTACTTAATAATTGTTTTGTTTATATCTAATGAATTAAAACAGAATTATTTTTTATTCAGCTTTAGTATTTTAATTTTTCCAAACTTTATTTCGTATACTGCAATGTTAAAGATGGATAATAGTATTGATTACCCAATTCTTGAATTCAGTCAGTTATATATTTTAATAATTCACTTTTTAACAACCGTTTTTTTAGTAAAGTTTAAAAAAGAATATATCTTGAAATACAAAAGCTAACAAATGAAAAATTTTAATAAATTAAGGACACTCTCACTAATTTTTTTAATTTTTTTAATTACTTATTTGATAATTCTATTTACAACTTATGGAGTAAACCACTATACAAACCCTGAGGTAAAATTTTTAGAAGATAATTTTAGTAAAGCTATCCCCAATATATATTCATGTAATTTTGACTATTTTAGTATTAATGAGCACATCGCTCACGGAGAGTTTGAGCGTGTTCGCTTTAGAAAGATAATTACCACCAATGCAGATTGTTTTGGAAAAATAGCTTATACAGGAATTACCCCAGGTACAAAATTTGATGATATTGATCCTGTATCATATTTAGAATTCGGTGTAAATCAAAAATTAGGATATGTCCTTTGGTTATTTGAAAAAAAATTTTTGCTTTTTCTATTCTTTTTTTCAGCTCTTCTTTTGTTGCAGTCGAAATTGGTAAAGAGAAACATTTTTAAATACTTTTTAATTTTGATATTTATTTATTCATTGGTTAACTTTGAAACATATAATATGTACATAAATTCGGCAAAGTATTACTTTCCAAACGAAAATTCAAAAAGTGTAAATTTATTAAATAGCTGGTTTTTACAAAATGATTAGTCATCTATTTCTTTCTCTATTATTTTTAACTCCAGGATTATTGATTTCTGGTGTTCTAAAAACACAGAATAAATTTTTGCTCACATCTAGTTTCTCTGTGTTTTTCTGGTCGATTAGTACATTAATTTTACAAATTAACTATCTTATTAATACCTTTTTTGGAAACTTGTTTGTAGGTTTAATATTTTTATATTGGTTCTTAAGGTTTAGAAATTATCAAAATGTATTGTACAATTTGTTTTTTTTATCAATATTAGAACTTATAAATAATGCATTTGGCATATTGCATATTGTTTCTACATTTTCAATAACACTTGAAGCTGCGCTGCAAAATTTAGATTACATTAGTTCATCTGTAAATGTTCCTGCAGTGCAAATTACATTTTTAAAGTTTTTTAATGATGAGTATTTTTTAGCTACATTGCCTCAGTTCTTGGGATTTTCTCTTTTATTAAGCAATTCTTATTCCATTTTGAATTTCAAGAAAATACCCAAAAAATATCTATTAGTAATTGTTCCTGCTTTTTTGATCTTTTGTGTAATTTTAGAAATTATGACAATACGATCTCACTTTTTTTCATCACAAATCCTTTGCTTTTTAATAATTGAAACATTAAAAAATAAAGAAAATCGATTAAATCAGGATATTTTCTTTATATTTCTTTGTTTATTTTTGTCATCTAGGTTAGAGAATTACTACCTGTACTACCCACTATTGTTGTTAATACTTACAAAATATATTGAATTTGAAGATAAGCAACATTCAAAAATTTACATAAAATTATTATCTTCTACTTCTATTCCAATATTGATAAATTACAACAGTTTAAGTGGTGGAGATGACATCAGAGGTGATATAAGAATTTCGATTGCTTTAATACTCATATTGAATATTTTTATTTTCTTTAAAGACAAGTCGCTTGTAACTTTTTTATACAGTTATTTAAATCACTTTTTTGCATTAGGTATTGTTGGATTAGCTTTAACAAATTTTGTACTTTACAATTTTAAAGCTTTGCATTCCTGGCTGTTTTTAATTACACATTTATTAGACACGCATAGAGGTTGGGTAATTGCTACGTTGTATTTTTTATTATTAATAATTTATTTGATTAGTTATTCAAATAAAGACTTTGAAATTAAAATTTATATAAATGTGTTTTTAACTTTTGCTCTAATAATTATTAGTTCTCCTCTGCACCATAGTATTTATGGCTATGAACAATGGTCTACTGGTATTATTGATGGAATAGCAATTTATAACTTTTTTGATGAGTCCCAAACAAGATCGTTCCTTCAATTATTCTTGTCTATACTTCCATTATCCTTAATAATTATTAATTCACACAAAGAAAAAACGGAAATTAAAAATTGATTAAAGAACTTAAAAAAATACTAATTTTTGGTCCAATTTTTTTAATTTTTTATGGAGTAAATACTTATGGCCTCCATGCTAAAAGTTTGTATGAAAATCCTTTTGGCAGTATTAATTCAGAGCATTGGGTTCAAGAAAGCCCTATCCAGTTTTTTATAGGTTATTTTATAAATTTAATAGTTGATAATACAACTACTACTCACTGGATTGTTGTTGCTATTGGATTTTTATATTTGTATACATCAGCTTTCTTTTTTGATAAATATTATTTTAAAAAGAACCAGATATTTAAAATTTTATATTTCACGCCATTTTTTTTAATTTTATTTACGTGGATGGGAAAGCCTGATACATTTACAATTGGTTCTTTATTTTTTCTAGTTGCTTTTAGCAATTCCGTGCTACTAAGCAATCTGTTTATTTTATTTACAATTTTTTCACATCCACAAATTGCTTTTGTCTATTTTGTACTAATAAAATTTTTAAAGATTTTTGAATATAAAAAGTATCATTATTTCGGAATTTTTATTAATTTTATAATTTATATCTATTATCGATCTCTACTTAATGATTTTGATGACAGATTTACAGTTATATCAAATGAACTGGACAGAGTGTTTAGAACAATATTTACTAATACTCTTGGAGGGTTGATCTCTCTATTTATGTGGCTATGGATTGTTATTTTTATCAGTAAATTAATAAAGGATAAAAAGTTTATAGTTTCTTTTTTATTTGTTTTTTTTATTTCTTTTTTTACAATCGACCATACTCGCGTCTTCATGCAGTTATCAATCCCTTTAATTATTTATATGATTCAAAGTGAAGAATTTCTAAATGCATTTAATAGATTATTTAATAACAAATTAATGTATATTCTTGGAATTTTTCAGATACAAAAAAGAGCTGATGGAAGATTAGTCGATGGAATCAATCTGTATGATTTAGAATTTTTTAATAGAGCAACAACATTTTTAATTTCATTTATAGACAAATATATAAATGTTTCTTCATCATTGTCATCATTAATTCAATAAACTTCAAAGTTAAGTTTTAATCGTTAGTGCTTAGAGATAAAATATTTAGATATTGAAAGAAAGTAAATATAAAACCCAAATTTTAATTTTTGTAATTGTATTGATACCACTTTTATATTTACCGTATATGTTTACAATCACTTGGGGCTCAGACTACGCAGGTTATGTAAATCAAGCAAAATCCATATACGATGGAAACTTAAATCAATATATAGAGGATAGGTTTTACTTAATAGGTTTATCAGAAAATCAAAGGGATCCTGTATATACGCCATTTGGGTTTCCTTTATTAATTTTATCGACCTTCTTTTTACACAACTGGAATTTGTTAATACTAAAAGTTGTAACCCCAATTTCTCTTTTAGCAATATTTGTTTTGTCTCTAAAAATTTTCAAACGGAAAAAATACACTTCTCTTTTAGTGCTGCCGATTTTTAATCCTTGGATAATCGATCAATTTAGAGAACTTACTACAGAATTGCCTGCATTGGTATTTTTATGTCTGGGATTAAGTAGTAAAAAAATTCGTCCTATGTATTTTATTATTTCATTTTTAATTCGACCAAGTTACTTATTGTTCATTGGATGTTTTTATTTTATAGATCTTATTAAATCAAAAAAAATAATTGAAATTTCAAAATTTATTCTTTTACTAATTGCATCAATTTTGATACCAAAATTATTCTATAAAGTAAATGTATTTGGATATTATCAAATAAACAATAGTGAAGACGAAAATTTTAATTACATATTAAATAATGTTGTTAATTTTAATTTTGAATCAATTGAATATGTGATTTATGAATTCGGTAGGTTAGCAACATTGGTAAGTCATCCAATTAACTTATTTGTAGGATGCTTATTAATACTAGCTTTAATTTACTTCAGAAACGTTTATTCACTTATGGTGATTGTATTTATACTCTTCCATATATTTTGGCCAGCACCTAGTTACGTACGTCTATTCATTCCATTAATTTTTTTGACGATTTTCGGACTCATAGAGTATCTAAATATTTATGAAGTTAATTTAAACAATAAGATGCTAGGTATTTCAATAGTGCTTTTATTAAGTATTTTTTCTACAAAAATATATCATCAAATAAATATCCTAGATATGCAGAGAGGGCCTTATGAAGTTGAGTCTCAAGAACTTTTTGACTTCCTTGTGCAAAATTTTAATGAGGAAATAGTTGGTTTCCATTCTCCAAGAGTTCTTACATTATTTACAAATTTCAATTCATATAAATTTACTTCAAAATTTGTAGAGAATACAATAATCGTTTGTGAAATTGAAAAAAATGTTTGTGCGTATCCGGATGGGTATAAATCTATATATAAAAATAAAAAGTATGAGGTGTATAAGTGAATTTAACTTTTTACTTTATGCTTAAGCTTATAAATTAAATTTGAAAATAAATAAATCGATAACAAATTAAGTAACAACCACCATCTACTGCCATACTCAGCGGTTAAAATACTCAAAAATATATTACCAAAAAACAAAAAGATAACTAAATTACCAAAATTATTCTTTTTTCTTATCAAGAGTATATAAGTAAATGGTAAATATACCCATAAACCAAGTGGTGAGCCTATTTTAAACAATTCAGATAAGAATATATTTATCGTAAAACCAAAAACATTATTTTTTGGAATTAAATTAGGGACTGTTCCATCATCTGTAAATAATGGATTGTAAATAACACAATATGCAAACACACAATCTCTTGAACCTGCTCCGTAAAGTCTTTTTACATTCTCTGTTACAAAATCTAGATTTTCAGGAGAAGGTATATTGATTATAAAATCTACTATTTCGAGATTTTGCTCTACGGCATCATTAGTTATATTTGTAGAAACTGTACTGGAGATTGTAAATTTACCATTAAAAGTCAGGTTAAAGGTCGCAACTAGAAATAAAGACATTGTCAAAATAGCAATTGAATTATAAAATAACCTTTTTTCTTTGCTCTGAAAAATAAAATATAAATATCCAAATAAATTCACTATCCCTATAGGGCGAATTAAAAAACTAATAATAAAAAATATTAAAGATAATTTGCTCTTTTTATTATTTAAAGCAAATAAACCAACTGATGTAAAAAATAAATACGGGGTCTCACTGATTATTAAGCCTGAGAGTTCATAGTTATTAGGAAATAAAAAAAATAGTATAGCGCCAAAGTGGTAAGTGTTTCCAAATTTTTCAAATACTATTTTTAAAATAATGTATGTAGCAATAGAAAATAATAATATGTAGAAATACTTTGCATGTTCGTAAAAAAATAATGATAAAATTCCCGATATAAATGGTTGCCCTAGCGGCCATTGTAAAAATGCATCTCCATTACATGCTAAAGATAATTCACCACATTGAAGTAAATTTTCTCCTAGAAGTTTATACGTCCTAGCATCAGGTATTGTTTCCCAAAAATATTTGTCTGATAATTTATACAATTGTGAAGACTGTATGAAGAAAAATAATAAAGAATAAAGAAATGGAGAATTTAAAGGTTTAATCTTTTTTCCAATTAGTAGAAATAAAATCAATAAGTTAATAAATGTAAAAATAATAATTAATAAATTTTCTTTCTTTAGAAATACTTCTGTTGTTAGATATTCTGAATCAGAATTTTTAATTAACCATAAGTTAAGTAAAAGATAATTCAATAAAATTGACTCATAAATAGGGAATCTGTATTTTTTAAAAATTTTCATTTACAACTATTTTTTAAGTATCTATCTTTATTATTTTAACTAACTAATAAATTGAGTTGTTTTGATGCTATCAGTTTATTTTTTGTTTTATTTTGAAGATTAAATATCTAAATACATAAAAAATTCCATCTATATTTATAGACGCTTTTGGAAGGTAAAACCCATTCTGTTTTGAAAATTTTTTATACAATGACACAAATTTTAATATATTCAGTCTTTTTTTATCCAAATTATAATTACAATCTTCACAAGCCTTAAATAATGCTGAGAAATAGCACATACCTAAATTTCTAGATAGTGTATTTTCAGTTATGGAATCTTCACTTGCATCCAAAAATGACAGTGTATTATTAATCTTTACTATTTTTTTATTTTTAAAAACTCCAAGATAGTTAATTAAAAAATCAATACCAATAACCTTTTCCCTACAAAATCCCAAATAGTCAAATGTTTTAAAAGCTTCTCTTATTAACTCTTTTTTAATAAGTGATGCGCTTGGGGAGTATGGAAGAAACTTTTCAAAAGCAAACATAGATCTTACAACGTCTTCTTTTCTTAAAACTTCATTATTAAGATCTGAGACATAGAATCTTATATTTTTATTGTTTTTGACAATTTGAGCTGCTGAAACAACACCGTCTGCATCATTTTTGATAATAGTGTCTGTATATACTGCTAATGCATTGTTTTCAAGCCAATCATCGTCCCATAAAATTTTAATATAATTGAATTGGGCTTTTTCAATTGCCCGTTGCCAGTTTTCCAAAATCGGAATTTTTTCATTCGTTTTAAAATAATGTATAGGAAATTTAGGTTGGTTTTTGTTTATCCAATCTTTTAGATAGTTTTCTGTCCCATCATCACTAAAATTATCATGAACTATGCATTCAAAATCTGTAAATGTTTGTTGAACTAATGAATCTAAAGCTCTAGTCAAGAGTTGTTTTCTATTATGTGTTGGAATAACTACTGAAATTTTCAATTAAATATATTTTTCTATTTGTTTTTTTGATATTTCATAAATATTGCTGTTTTTATTTTTTTCCCATTCTGAAATTAAATTAATTGCTTCCTCTGTATTAATTTTACATTTCCAAGAAAAATCATTAAATGCTTTCCCTGAATCTATTCTTAGTATGTCAGACTCTTTGTAAGGGGAAGACTCAACAATAATGTTTTTTGAATAATTTGGAAATTCAGACAATAAAAGTTTTGTAATTTCCATTACTGTTTTTTCATTATTGCTATCAGGACTAAAATTCCATGATCCAGAAATATTGTTTGATTGTAAATATTGAATTAATAATAAGTATCCTCTTAACGGATCAATAACATGTTGCCATGGACGAACTGAGTCAGGATTTCTTAATTTAATGTTTTTTTCATTTTCTATACTTCGTAAAATGTCTGGAACTAATCTATTATTATTTTTATCGCCACCTCCTAATACATTCCCAGAGCGAGTTGTAGCAATATTTAGATTATCTCTTTTTTGTGATTTTATAAAAGCATTTACTATCAGTTCCAATGAGGCTTTACTTGCACTGTAGAAATCTTCACCGCCTAATTCTGAATTCTCTGTATTGTTCCGATCTGAATACTTATAGACTTTATCGGTTGTAGTAATGAGTAAGTTTTTAATTGAATCTATTTTGTTAATTGAATTAAGTAAGTTAAAGCTTAAATTAAGGTTTGTGTCTATCGTGTTTCTTGGGTTTTTGTAACTATCTATAACCAAAGATTGCGCAGCAAAATGAATTACAATATCCGGCTCAATTTCAAACAAAGAGTTCTCAAATTTTCTATAATTTTCTTCTATATTTAAATCAAAATAGTTTGATGATTCATAAATGCTTTCAATATTGCATAAATCGAATATTGATTGTTTTATTGGACTAAGTGAATAACCATAAATCTTTGAATTTAGCTGTTTTAAAATAAGCGATAACCATGCTCCTTTAAATCCAGAGTGACCAGTAATAACTACTTTTTTATCATTCCAGAATTGTTGATTTACTTCCATAACCTAATTTATCCAGGGTGCTTCACCTGTTTTCCACAGATTGTCTAGCATTTCTTTCTCGCGTATTGTGTCCATCGGTTGCCAAAAATCTTTATGTAAAAACGCAGAAAGCTCATTGTCTTTAGCTAGATTTTCAAGTGGTCTTGATTCCCACGGTTCATCAATGTCATCATTTAAGTAATCTAAAACTCCCCTGTTTATACAAAAAAAACCTCCATTTATCCATCCTTCTAATGTTTGTTTTTTTTCACCGAATTGTGTAACTTGCTCATTTTCAATTTTTAACAAGCCAAATCTTGATGGAGGCCGTACAGCAGTAACTGTTGCGAGCGTCCCTTTTTTAAAATGAAAATCTGTAAGTTGATTAATATCTACTGGAGCCAATCCGTCTCCATATGTTAAATGAAAATTTTCATCTTCGTATTTTTGCAAAATTTGCTTGATTCTGTATCCTGTCATTGAATCTAAGCCAGTATCAATTAAAGTTATATATGAATTTTTTCTAATTCTAAATTTGTTACTATCAATTGAATCTGGATCGTATTTTTCTTGAAAATATTCTTTCATTACTTCTTGTTTGTATCCACAGGCAACCAAAAATTCAAAATCTCCAAATTTATTATATATATTCATAATGTGTTCAATTATTGGATCCTCTCCAATTAAAACCATTGGTTTTGGCTTCACTTTGCTTTCTTCAGAAATTCTTGTACCCTTACCTCCAGCTAATATAATTACTTTATTTATCATCTTGAAATAAATTCTTTTGTTGACTCAAATACATAATCAATCATTTCATCATTAAGTCCT
>Ga0181580_10005121_pt1 | contig 10621 bp, 9 predicted proteins | sample 071ome_23_FD_132413 | JGI IMG/M metagenome (GOLD analysis project Ga0181580, IMG submission 132413) | Coastal salt marsh microbial communities from the Groves Creek Marsh, Skidaway Island, Georgia - 071403BT metaG (megahit assembly) | ecosystem: Environmental > Aquatic > Marine > Intertidal zone...
GCTTTTCTTGGCCAATCCGGCAATGGTCAATCGATCCGGCGCGATCAGGGGTTTGCCCCAGAGCCCGACAATGCCGGCCTGCAGGCGAGATCGCCAGTGATAGCGACCGGTCAATAAAGTGTAGCGTGAAGGCGAGCAAACTCCGGAGGAGGAATGTGCATCGGTGAAACGCATTCCTTCGCTAGCTAGGCGATCCATGTTGGGGGTCGGAATGAGACCGCGTTCCGGATTGTAACATTGAACATCACCGTAGCCCAGGTCGTCGGCATAGATGACCAAAACGTTGGGAGTGTCGGCCGAGGCGAGGGATAAGCCTGCCCAAAGCAAGCTGATCAGGATGGAACAAAAGGATGCGAGTTGCTGTTTCATAAAGCTAAGCGAATGTTCTGGAATGGGACTCATGGTAAAGATTCATCCTTTCAAGGCAAGTCGGGACGGATGAATATTCGGAGGGTCGGGTTCCACCCCGAACCCAAACTTTCTCCTCGAACCTTTCCTAAGCAAAAGACGTGGAACGTGGGAAGCCGTTGGCAATCGCATGCCAGTGGCGTTTCCATTGTAGCTTGGTGGCAGGTTGGGTGTCTCGAGGTCTGAAGTGGGAGTCCCGACTCGTCGCATGCGCGTTAGGATAATGTCATGCAGTTGCGCAACTTGTTTTAAACCAAAAGGTAAGTTTTTCATTTTACCACGAAGTCACGAAGATATGGTTAAAATGAATGTATTATCAGTTGCAAATACACTTCTAACATGGTTTTCCTGAAGAGCGTGATCCACAGAAATCTTTGCGTCTTGGCGCTCATCCGGATTGAGGGGGACGGATTCATCAATTGGGAATCAAATTCAGTACGATCCTTTTCTACGTTAGCGAATCTTCCTCGGAACCTTTTTATAGGTCACGAAGTTTTCAATGATTGCCTGCTTATATCGCAAAGGCGCGGAGGCGCAAAGACGCGAAGCAGTGGGTAACAAAGAATGCAGGAAGAACATGTAAGATGAACAGTAACTACCTATTGGGAACCTAAGGGACTATAGCTTGGTTTCTTTATCCTGACGCCCATGCGACTCGTCGGGAGAATTTACCCCTCCATTTTTTTGATTCAGGAGCTGGCGCTGTTGTAGTGGCGCATGGCGAAGCGCCACATGGCTTCGGACGCCATCAGGCACACCGCCATCATGACGATGAGGAAAACGATTTCCATCGGACTTTCCATCTTTTGAATGAAAAATTTGGTTGGGATATTGGCGACAAGCAGCATGGGGACGGCGAAGGTGAAGAACGCTTTGAAGCCTCCCTTGAAGGCAGAGTCCGGCAGCCGGGCCACATTGAAGAGGTTGTAATAGCCCCAGGCGAAACCTTCGGCTTTGATGGTCCAAAAGCTGATGCTGGCCAGGATGAACATCAGCGAGTAATGGATCATGATCCCGCAAATGCACATCAAAAGAAACCCGACACATTGGATCAGTGTTGGTTGCAGATTCAGTTGCACGCCCGCATAGACCATCACTGAAATGGCGGCGAGTGTGCTGACGTATGAACCGAGGTCCATGGTTCGAAGGGAGATGAGAAACCGGGAGTTGACTGGGAGCAGCAACATGAAATCCAGTCGGCCGGTCCGTATATGTTCGGATAATTGGGTGATGTTGTTGAGGAAAACGGCGTGAAAGAGTTGTTCGATGAAATTGGCGGCTCCGATCAGAAAGATCACCTCGTAGCGACTCCAGGTGCCGATGCGGTCGGTGTGGGAGTAGATGACCGAGATAAAGGTGATCTGCAGGCCGAACCAAAGCATTTCCACCACCAGCCAGAGGAGGAAATTGGCTTTGAACTGCATGTCGCGTATGACCGAGTTGCGACAGAGCGCGCCGTAGATATTCAGGTATCGTCGCCAGCCTGTTGTTAACGGAGGGATGGACTGCGTTTGACCGGTTGGAATGGATTCGTTCATGCGTTCATCCTCCGACGGCGGTATAAGATTTAATCCCGCGGCTCCACACAAATCGTGCTGCAAAAAAGGCGATGATCAGCCAGGCGAATTGCACCGCCAATCCGCTCCACATCTCACTTCCTTCCACGCGCCCCAGATAAATCAGAACCGGATAGGAAAGCAGGTAGGGGAACGGGGTCCAGTAAAGCAAAGTCTCCAACCAGCCGGGAAGCAGGTCGATGGGAAACAAGTGTCCACCCGCCACATATTCGAAGGCGTATAAAATGAAGATGAACGTCGCGACCTCCAGCAGCCAAAAGGCCAGCAGGGCCATGGTGTAGGAAAGCAGGAACTGCAACATGCCGGTGAGCACGAGCGAGACAAGAGAGAGTGCCAGGGCTTGCTCGCTGGCAGGAGGAGCCCAGTATTCGTGTTGCCAAAGCAGAAACAGCCCGACCGGAATGGACGCCACCGCCAGATACATGGCGCGGTTGGCAAAAAACAGACTGAGACGAAAGGTGAGGTAATCAATGGGCTTCAGAAGAAACTGACTGATGGTGCCGTTGCGAATATCGGCCACGATCTGCCAATCGTCTTCATTGACCGCTGTCAATGAGTTCACGATGAGGATCAGCAGGTAGTAGGAGATCATATGGGAAAGTTCATACGATCCGATGGTTTCCCCTTCGCCTTTTCCGGAGAAAATCGTTTTCCAAAGCAGCACTTGAGCCAGAAGTGGAATGAGTGAAAAGACCGACCGAAACAGGAAGTTCACCCGGTAGGCAAGGGTGTTCTGAATGCCAATGTTGATGACATGCGCATACTTGCTCCAGGATGAAATGATGCCGGTCATAAAATAGGACATATTCAATGATTGGTGGTGCTCACATAGTGCGGAGCATAAACCTTGTGGTCTGACAAGGCCGCTAGCTTACGGATGAAACATTCAATGCCTTCCTTTTCCGGGGCTCCAAGATCATAGCGGATGGCCTTGCCCAAATAGTCCGATCGAAATGCTTCGTCAAATCGGGATGTGGTTCGAACCAGCTCGTCCAGATGTTGAACACCACTGACTTTGGCCTCCTGCAGGGCTTTCAACATGGTTGGGTGTGCGCAGGATTCCCGGATCGCCCAAACGGCATACACAAATGGTAGTTGAAAACACTCTTTCCATGCTTGCCCCAGATCCCAGATGTGATGCGTCGGGCCGGATTGCCGGAATCTGATTGCCGGATCACCGATCAGCAACACCGCGTTTTTTTCCGGGGCGCTGTCGTAATCCGGCAGTGGTTGCCATTGAGGAGCGATGCCTTTCTCCTTCAACAGGACCTTCAATAAATTAATGCTGGTCAAAGAGGCCGGATCGCAGTGAATGGTTTCGACCGATTCCAAGGGGCCTTTGCTTGCCAGAAAAACGCTTTGGACCGGGCCGTCACTGGCGACGGCCACGTTGTCGAGGATGACGTATCCGGGGTGCAGCAGTGCTTCGGTGATGCTGACGAGTGCTGCGTCCAGCGTTTCATTTTCCAACATGCCTGCCAGTTGAGAAGGTGGCGCAAAGACCACTTGATCTTCGATGCCATAGGTCAATGGTACCGAATTCAGATACGGAACCGATCCCACACGAAAATTCGACAAAGGGTGCGAGGCAGGTGATGGGTTTTGGCTCATAAGATCGAATCAATGAGCATCGACCGTTTGATTGTCGCGGGTCGTTGGTTTGGGGAGGGGTTGGTAAAAAGTGTTTCTTTGGACGGGTTCACGTCCCGCTTCAAGGATGGCTTTGCGCATGGCATCCTCGGTCTGGCCCTGGGGGGATCCGGCTCCAGCCATGTGGAAAATGTGTTCTTCCACGATGGTCCCGTGCACGTCGTCCGCACCATAACTCAATGCCACCTGAGCCATTTTGAGTCCCATGCCCACCCAGTAAGCTGTGATATGATCGAAATTATCGAGAAACAACCGGGCTACGGCAATCGTGCGCAGCATGTCGTTGCCGGTGGGCGGCCGATCGACGGGGATTTCATTGTTCTCGGGTTGATAGGGCAGAGGGACAAAACCGCAGAAACCGCCTGTTTCGTCCTGGAGTTCCCTCAGTTGCCTCATGTGATCGATGCGGTCTTCCAATGATTCCACATGACCGTAGAGCATCGTGCAGGTGCTTTGTCCTCCAAGATGGTGCCAGCGACGGTGGACGTCCAGGTACTCAGTTGCGGATTCCTTGCCGGTGGCGATTTGTTTTCGGACATCGGATTGAAAAATTTCGGCGCCTCCTCCCGTCAATGAATCCAGTCCGCTCTCTTTGAGTGCTCCAAGCGTGTCATCCACGGATTGTTTTGAAAGCCATGCAAGATGGAGAATCTCCACGGCGGTGAAGCATTTCAATTGAAGCGATCCGCTGACTTCCTTCAAACCGCGCAACATGTCCGTGTAATAGGAAAAGGGAAGGCTGGGGTGGAGTCCGCCGACGATATGCAGTTCCGTGATGCCCAATGCCAGCGCTTCACGCGCCTTGGTTTGCATTTCTTCGAGGCTGAGTTCGAATCCGTCCCGATCCCGCTTTTTTCGGGAGAAGGAGCAGAACTGGCAGCTCAGGATGCAGTAGTTCGAATAGTTGATGTATCGATTGACGATGTAGGAGGCGCGGACTCCGTTTTTTTGCTCGTTGGCGGTATTCGCCATAGCGCCAAGCACATTCAAGTCCGGGCATGTGTACAAACGAAGTGCGTCCTCGTCATTCAAGCGCTGGCCGTTCCGAATCTTCTCGTTCAGATCGGCCAGGCCGCTTTTTTCTATCATCCAATTCTCGCGCATGTTCAATGAGGGGTTGGCGTGGTGTTATGATAACCCGCTCAACCTCGCCTGAAACGTGACCAAAAATGCGCCTGATTTCAAGGGCGGAACGCGTCGAAAGGGTATTTTGCAGTTGGACCATCTCTGAAAAGGTGAACTTTCCACGCGGAGCAGCTCACAGGTAGAGTCCCGACGAGTCGGGATCCCGATCCGCCCCTTGTGGCATTCTTATTCAAAAATGCCAACCAAAGGAAAATCCCAACGTATCCAAAGGACAAAAATCCAATGCGCACGCCCGAGTAGAGTTTAGGCTATTGAAAAATCGCAGGCTTCCCAAAACTAAAGTTGACTGGATTTCGAACGCCACAAGGACGCGCCGAGGACGGCACGATCTACCTGGGGCAGACTGCAGGTAGATCGGACCGTCTCGGTCCGCACCTTGTGGCATTCTTATTCAAAAATGCCAACCAAAGGAAAACCCCAACGTATCCAAAGGACAAAAATCCAATGCGCACGCCCGAGTAGAGTTTAGGCTATTGAAAAATCGCAGGTTTCTCAAAATTGAAGTTAACTGGATTTCGAACGCCACAAGGACGCGCCGGGGACGGCACGATCTACCTGGGGCAGACTGCAGGTAGATCGGACCATCTCGGTCCGCACCTTGTGGCATTCTTACTCAAAACTGGTATACAAAGGAAACCCTGGCGTAGTCCGAATCGCATACCGAATTGGCGGCATTCGAGAAGGGTGCAGGATATTGAGGGCTGTGGGCTTCCCTAAACAGAAGTTGACTGGATTTCGAACACCACAAGGACGCGCCGGGGACGGCACGATCTACCTGGGGCAGACTGCAGGTAGATCGGACCGTCTCGGTCCGCACCTTGTGGCATTCTTACTCAAAACTGGTATACAAAGGAAACCCTGGCGTAGTCCGAATCGCATACCGCATTGGCGGCATTCGAGAAGGGTGCAGGACATTGAGGGCTGTGGGCTTCCCTAAACAGAAGTTGACTGGATTTCGAACACCACAAGGCGCGCGCCAGGGACGGCACGCTCTACCTGCTGGAAGGTTTCTGCGGAGTGGTACGACTTTCTCAGGATCGCGAATGGTATGCCTTATGCTTCCTATTACGGGTTGTAACAATGAAAGGGAAAGGCATCAGGGTGATGAAACTCAATACAATTCCGCCTCAGGATTATCTCGAACCGCCGGGGCATGTTAAGACTCAATCGGATATGCAACTTTGGGCGCGCATTATGATGGAAAGTGAGTGCCCCTGCATCCATCTGCCCAAATGTGATCCACATGCATTTCATCGGATCGCTGATGAACAGGATATCAGTTCATATCTTGTTTACATGTCCGGCAAGAATGAACCGGACAGTTTGCGATCGTATTGGTTGATACGGGAATCCTAATCCTGTCAGTGTGTTTTTCACGTGACCTGCGAGAGTCATCGTTACATTCTTGTTTCATGAGATTCCTGTTGGTGGTTTTTTTAGGCGCCTGTTCATGCTTTGCGGAAAAGGTTCGATGGGTGATCCATGAAACCGATTCAGATCAGCCTTTGCCTTGTCGCATCCATCTGACGGATTCAAAGGGCCAGGCTGTTCGTGCTCCTGATCTCCCATTTTGGCGGAATCATTTTGATACCCCGGGAGAATTTACCCTCGATCTCAAACCGGGTTCCTATCGTTTCGAAATTTTACGTGGTCCTGAATATGGGCTGGTTGATGGTGGCTTTGAGGTCAAAGCGGGGGATGATACGTTGATGCTGCGGCATTCGCTCAAGCGCATTGCTCATATGTCGGAGGAAGGTTGGTGGTCCGGGGAACTGCACATCCATCGTCCGGTGAATGAGGTGCCCTTGTTGGTGCGAGCCGAGGATTTGCATGTGGGGCCGCTGATCACCTGGTGGAACCGAAACAATCCATGGAAGGATCAAGCCTTGCCTCGGACGCTTTGGCGGGAAGTCGAACCTGATCGATTCATCGGCCTCATGGGAGGCGAGGACGAGCGCCGGGGTGGTGCGTTGTTGTATTTTAATCTCAATGAACCTTTGGACATTCAGTCTGCTCAGCCTGAGCATCCGTCTCCCATGAAATTCTTGAACCAAGCCGAGGAGCTTGGGGCCTGGATTGATATTGAAAAACCTTTCTGGAGGGATGTCCCTGCATGGATTGCTTCGGGAAAAGCGGATTCAATCGGTTTGGCAAATAATCACATGTGGGAGCGCGGTATGCTCGACAATGAAGCCTGGGGCAGGCCTCGGTCCATGCATGATTATCCATCACCCCAGGGAAATGGCCGCTGGACGCAGTTTTTGTATTATCAAATTCTCAACTCGGGAATCCAACTGGCTCCATCCGCCGGAAGCGCGTCGGGGGTGTTGAATAATCCGGTGGGATACAACCGGGTGTATGTGCATTTGAAAAATGGTTTGAATCTGGACGATTGGTGGGATGGATTGCGCGAGGGTAGATCGTTTGTGACCAACGGCCCCTTATTGCGGTGTCGAGTGGGGGAATCGCTGCCGGGCAGTCGCATGCAGCCCTCCGGTGCGGATGTCTCGCCGCATTTGATGGCGCGCTTGACGAGCCGGGATCCGGTCGAAGAGTTTGAAGTGATTCACAATGGTAAGGTGGTCCGAAGGATTCCGGTGCGGGATTTGAAAGGAACGATCGAGCAGGATTTGGGGATAGCCCCCATCGATCAACCGGGTTGGTTTTTGGTTCGAGCGGTGACATCCCTGCCGCACACGTTTCGTTTTGCTTCGACCGCTCCATTTTATGTGGTGGATGAAAAGGGAGGCATTCCCGCTCAAAGAGACGCATGCCAGTTTTTCCTTACCTGGACGCGAGAGCGTATGAATTCCATTTCATTGGATGATGACCGTTTGCGCGGGGAAGTTTTGGAATACTGGAAGGAAGCCGAGGTGTTCTGGATGGATCGTCTGGATGGGATTGGAAAATAGGTTGCTCAGGTGTTGTTTCGGAGTAGTTTAGCTGGGCATGGAGTTTGTGAAGATTAAACCAACGTATCCAGTCCATTTGAATCCACGTTGTGGGGACGCAGTGGATCGGATTGGAATTGGGGGCAGGCCAGGCGCGCTCGCGGACCTGCGGCAGCAGGTCCCTGCCTGTTGTGTTGGTTGCAATGGTCTGAAGCTTCGTCCGTTGATGGAAGGGTAGGATAGTCATATCAGCCAATGGAACTCCCTTTCAACATTCCGGAACTCAACCCCGATCAGTGGAGCCTGGCCACGGGCATCCTTGTCGGGCTTGCCTTGCTGCTGTTTGGGCGGCGCTTGTATTGGTTGATGTTTGCGACTGTCTGGTTTTTCATTGCCATGTTGGTGACGCATATGTTTTTGCCGCCGACACAGGAATCTCAATGGTGGGTGATTGTTCCATTTCTTGTCGGCATTGCCGGAGCCATCTTGAGCATCTTTGTACACAAAACCGCCCTACGGTTTTTTGGCGCGCTTGTGGGCGCCTATGTTGGATACCATCTGTTGCAACCTTATGTTGTGGAACCCTGGCCCTGGGTTGGCTTGGGAGTGGGTGTTTTAATGGGATTCCTGATGGTGATGATGGTTTTCAATGGGGCGCTCATCCTCCTGTCCTCATTACTTGGTGCCATGATCTTGCTGGAACCCATGTCCGCCTCCCCGGAAGTCCGCATGGCCGTGACGGCAGGTCTGGTCATTGTGGGGTGCGCGATACAAACACGCTCGCGTCCCAAGGAGAAGAAAGAGAAAGATTAAAATCTTATGAGCGTTTAGTATTTCCAGGTGCACCAAGTGAACTCAGATTCACGGACATGCTGTTGGATCACCCGTCAGTTATCTGTTCTTAAACTGTTTTAACAGTTGAGGGCGTCTCTCCCTATATGCTTGATTAATGAGAAACCGAAAGTTGGGCAATGTGAGGCCTTTGGGCTCTGCGACTTCATGGAAAGTTTTTAAAAGTAGTTGCTCATAAGCTTCGAGAAGATCTCCGTAGTCAGGTTCGCCCTTGGCGCGGGCTTCTCTGAATAAGTGAAGGGCCACCATCAGAGGGTCTAGCAGCTCATCGCGCACGAGGTCATAAATCGGCCAAAGCTGTCATGGCATGGTTGTGTTGATCCTGTGTTGCGCAAAACACATGCCCGGCAAGCTCCAGTTCGGTTAACAGACCTCTCAGCATTCTGGGGCCCATATGATTAGATAACTGAGGGTTGTTTTCGAGGATGCCTAAAATAACCTGTCCGCATTCCATCAATGGGTCCAATGATGCTTTAAACTCTTCTCGATCTTTCTCAATAACAGGGCCTTCAGGTGCTCCTGCATCCATAAAATTATCGGCAATCTGAATGAGTTGTAGAGCTGTATGCTCCCAAACCTTAAGCGCCAGATCATATACATATGTTGCATCTGCAGGAGTCGACAGTGGTGAGGAAAAGCGTTCAACTGTTGGTAAAGCCGTACGTTGCGAGAACGTTCCTCTTACATACTGAGTCATGCCTCTCACCGTTTCCGGATCTACTGTTGATGGTGCTACCATGGGCTGTATCGTGTGATGGACCTATGTCTAAGATAAAATTGGTCCTAATGTGGGTCAACCACAATATGAAGGTGACAGGAAAACTGAAATTCCTGTGGATACACCTTGGTGAGGTGATCGTAGGAGGTGGATAAAATATTTTGGGGAACCAGTTTTTATAGAGCCCTTACTTTTTCGGAGGTTCTACTCCCAGTTTTTGGAAGGAGAGTGGAGTGGCTGCCCGGCCCTGGGGGGTTCGGATGAGGAAGCCTTCCATGATGAGGTAGGGTTCGTAGACTTCTTCGAGGGTGTCGGATTCTTCTCCGACGGCAACGGCCAGGGAGTTGATGCCGACGGGGCCGCCTCCGAATTTGATGACAATGCATTCGAGGATGCGTTTGTCCATTTCATCGAGTCCGTTCTCGTCGATTTCCAGCATGGCCAGGGCTTTGTCTGCTATGTCGGCGGTGACGCGTCCATCATGGCGGACCTGAGCGTAGTCCCGCACACGGCGCAGGAGGTTGTTGGCGATGCGCGGGGTGCCCCGGCTGCGTCGGGCGATTTCAAAAGCACCTTCTGGTTCCATCTCGACGTTCAGCAGGCGCGCTGATCTGAGTACGATCTTTTGCAGGTAATCAGCCGGGTAATGATCCAATCGTTCACGCACCGGGAATCGACTCAGCAGCGGAGCCGACAAGAGTCCGCTGCGGGTGGTGGCTCCGATGAGGGTGAATTTGGGGAGGTTGAGCCGGACGCTGCGGGCATTGGGGCCCTGGTCGATGATGATGTCCAGTTTGTAGTCTTCCATCGCCGGGTAGAGGTATTCCTCAATGGTTTTTTGCATGCGATGGATTTCGTCAATGAAGAGAACGTCGCCTTCTTCAAGATTGGTCAACAGACCGGCCAGGTCGCCTGCTTTTTCGATCGTGGGACCGCTGGTGCTTTTGAGACTGGCCCCCATGCTTTTGGCGATGATGCTGGCCAGGGTGGTTTTACCCAGGCCGGGGGGGCCGTTGAGGAGGATGTGATCCAGTACGTCACCTCGTTGTTTGGCGGCTTGGACGGCTATTTCGAGTCGTTCCTTGATTTTGTCCTGACCGGTGAAGTCGGAGAACAGCGAGGGTCTCAGCGTCAGTTCCAATGCTGAGTCCGGTCGATTCAGAGTTTCCAAAGGCCGTTCGTCCATGTGACGGAAAACATGCGCCAAGGTCGGTGTTGCGACAAGCTGAAAACTGCAGGGGATGTCTTTGGGAACCGCAGATTTTGCAGATTGTCGCAGATTTTTGAGGGGTGGGGTTTTCGGTGCGTCAGGGTTTCCTTTGGGTGGTGGGTTTGGTTAGGGATGCCTCAAGGGGCGCATCGAGACGATACGATCTACC
>Ga0181580_10005131_pt1 | contig 10613 bp, 8 predicted proteins | sample 071ome_23_FD_132413 | JGI IMG/M metagenome (GOLD analysis project Ga0181580, IMG submission 132413) | Coastal salt marsh microbial communities from the Groves Creek Marsh, Skidaway Island, Georgia - 071403BT metaG (megahit assembly) | ecosystem: Environmental > Aquatic > Marine > Intertidal zone...
AGTTTTAATAATGAGTTTGATGAGTCTTCTATAGCAGCTATTACTTCTAAAAAATTTTCTACTGATCATATTGAGCTGCCTATTAGGTTTAATTTAAAAAATGATATAGAAAAGATATTAATTGCTTATGGAGAGCCATTTATAGATAGTAGTGCTATTCCGTCATACTACATTAGTAAAGCCGCTAAAGAGCATGTAAGTGTAATTTTAAATGGTGATGGAGCTGACGAGCTTTTTGGGGGCTACAGAAGACATATTCAATCACACTACAACTTAGATAAACTATTTTCAAAGTTCTGCATTCCACCAAGATTTTTACCAAGACCAAAGACAAAGATGTCTATATATACATATTTTTACAGGCTTAATAGTATTTCTGGGAAGGATGGCTTAGAAAAATATGCTTCACAAACATATGATGTTTTTCAAGATGCTTATAGTTTCAAGGAAGATTATTTGTCTAAAAGGGTTGAAGATCTATTAGAAGAACTAGATAATTCAAAACTTGATAGCTTGGAAAAAACACTTTACCTGGATACTTCTTTTGGGCTCCAAAACGACATGCTCAAAAAAATCGACATATCAACTATGCAAAATTCATTAGAGGCGAGAAGTCCATTTCTTGGAGTTGATGTCTTAAATTATGCAATTTCATTACCATCGAAATACAAAATATCAGGCTTAAAAACAAAAAGCATTTTGAGAAATTTAGCGAAAATCAACAACCTTGATTATTTATCAGAATTTCCAAAAAGAGGATTTGAGGTACCTCTCGAAGACTGGGTTGATAATGATTTAAGAGAGTTGATTAACGATAATCTAAGTAGCGATACAATTTCTGAAAAATATGTTGACAGAGGGTTTATTGACAAGATTATCAATAAAAATGAAAAAGTTCATAGTTTGAAAAGAGCCAAGATTCTATGGAGTTTGAACGCATTAGAAGTCTGGCACAACCACTACAAATCTATAACCAAAATAGACAAAAAGAACAAACTTCCAATTCTGGATTCAAGATCTAAAAAGAATATACTTTTCTTAACTACAGGTCTTGGCTTGGGAGGGGCGGAAAGAGTTATTCTTGATATAGTGTCAAATATCAATAAAAAAGAATTTAGTCCAAAAGTGATTGGTATTTCATCACAGAATGACCTTAATAATGATTTTTTGAAAATTGGAATAAAGCCGGAAATTCTTTACAAGAAAAAGAACATAATTGATTTTTTCAGAACTGTATCTTTTGTTTTTAAGTACATTAAACAAAATCAAATAAAAGTTATTCATGTTCATATGTTTCATGCGCTCATAATTTCGCTTTTTATAAAAATCTTGCTACCGTATATAAAAATTATTTTCACACCGCACAACACATTTATTTCTATGCCATTCAGAAGGATCTTTATAAAATGTTCTAAATATTTAAGAAGCATAGATACTGTTTTCACAAATTCTCTTAAAACTTCTATATATAAAAAAAATACACAAATAATTCCTAATGGAATTCAATTAGATGAGAATGTCTCATCAAGACAGGTTTCATCGAAATTTAAGTTTTTAATGGTTGGAAGGCTAGAATATATGAAAAATCATGTTCTAGCAATCAAAACAATGGCTAAACTTAAAAACTTTAATTGTACTCTAGATATTATTGGGTCAGGAATACTTGAAGAGGATTTAAAAAAAATAGTCAAAGAATACGATGTAGGAGATAGAGTTAATTTTCTTGGCCCAACAAGAAAAGTAAATAAATTCATTGAGAAAAGTAATTGTTTGCTAATAACATCTTTGTGGGAGGCATTTCCAATAGTTTTATTAGAGGCAGCTAACAAACTTCTTCCAATTATTTCCACTCCTGTCGGGAGTATAGAAGAGATTTTAGATGATGAAAATGCATACCTAATCAAAAATAACAATCTTGCTGAGTTAATGATTGAGGTTATGATGAATCAAAATAAAGCTTACAAAAAGGCAGAAATTCTAAAAGACAAGATTGTTGCAAATTTTAATATTCAAAAAATTGTCCGAAGGTATGAATCCATTTATAGATCGCTTTAAATGAAAGTAATCATCAACTTAAATTCAGCATGGGCAGCATATAATTTTAGAGTTACTTTAGCAAAAGAAATTAGAGGCCAGAATATTGAAGTAGTATTTCTTATTCCAGATGACGGAAATTATTTCAACAAAATTTCAAAAGAATTTAAGTGTGTAGAGATAAAAATTGACCCTCAATCAATAAACCCATTTAAAGATTTTTTCTACTTACTAAAACTATATTTGAATTTTCTGCATGAAAAACCTGACTTAATATGTAGTTTCTCTATCAAAGCCAATATATTCGGAAATCTAGCTGCTAGAGTTCTTAAAATTCCAGTCATTAATAATATTAATGGTCTAGGTACAACTTTTATTAGAAAAAATTTATTAACGGCACTTGTAAAGAAGCTATATAAGATCTCATTAGCATCTTCTCAAATGGTCTTCTTTCAGAACTCACATGATTTATTATTATTTAAAGAGCTTAAATTTATCAAAGAAAATTACTATTCATTAGTTCCTGGTTCCGGTGTTAATATTGTTAAGTTTGCTAAAAATAATGTCTCAAGAGCGCATAAAGAATTCACTTTCTTATTTTTAGGGAGAATAATAAGGGATAAGGGAGTAGAGGAAATTATTGGGTCAATTAAACTTCTCAGAAGTTTGAATTTCAATTTCAGATTCAATTTTGTAGGAGAGGTTGATTCAAAGAATAGGACATCCATTTCAAGAAATCAAGTTGAGGAGTGGGAAAAATCTAATTTAATTACTTTTTATCCAATGACTGATGATGTAAGAAAACATATTAATATGTGTGATTGTCTAGTTTTGCCGTCTTATAGAGAAGGGTTGCCAAGAGTAATATTAGAGGCCTTCAGTATGGAGAAGACAGTTATTGCCTCTAGAGTTCCTGGGTGCATTGATATAGTTAGCCATAACATTGATGGCTTCATATGTGAGCCCTATTCGGTGGATGATCTGGCAAATCAAATGATTAATATGCTTAATTTAAAACCTAAAGATATAGAGAAAATGGGTAAGAAGGGTCGAGAAAAGATTTTAAAATTTTATGATGAAAAAATTGTTTTAAAAAAATATATTTCTCAAATCAACCATATTTTGAAATGAAAAGACTATTCGACTTTTTGCTTGCCTTAATGTTGGGAATTTTACTTTTTTTTCCTTTTGTTTTTCTTCTTGTAATTGTTAGACTATCATCGGAGGGTCCAGCTATATTTTGGTCTGAAAGAATTGGAGTAGGCGGCAAAGTTTTCTTAATGCCAAAACTTAGGACTATGTATTCTGATACACCAAATGTTGCCTCACATCTTTTGAATTTATCAGGTGGATATATTACACCTATTGGTAAATTTCTTAGAAAATATAGTGTTGATGAAATTCCTCAGATTTGGACAGTATTGATTGGAAAAATGAGTTTCGTTGGCCCGAGGCCGGCACTCTTTAACCAATATGATTTAATAGAACTGAGGCATAAAAGAGGCATTGATAATATTAAGCCAGGTATCACTGGTTTGGCACAAGTTAATGGTAGAGATGAAATTTCAATAGAGGAAAAAGTAGATTTTGACTATAAATATCTTTTAGAACAGAGCTTTATGTTGGACTTAAGGATATTATTCAGGACTATATTTAAGGTTATAAAAAAAGATGGTCTTTCGCATTGATATTCAGATTATTTTATTATGAAAATCTTACTTAAATTTTTTTTAAATCTGTCAAGAGTTAATAAACGACTTATTTCTATATCTATAGATTATCTTATTATTGTATTTGTCTTAATAGCCTCTTTTTCTTTAAGGTATGGAGAGATTTTTTACCCTAGTAGTAATTTATTAAATTTAATATTACTTGCCCCTTTTTTTGGGATAACTATTTTTTATTTTTTTGGTCTGTATAAAGAAATTATTAGATACTTTGAATTTCAGGCTCTATGGGCAATTATCAAAGCAATAACATTATTTTCCCTTTTTCTAGGTTCTCTAATTCATCTATCTGGAATTTCAGAAATACCTCGTTCAGTTCTAATAATAGATTGGATTTTAAATATGCTGTTAATTGGTGGATCAAGAATAATTGGAAGGTGGTTATTTTCAGAAAAAGACGAGAAAGTAAATAATGAAAAGAAGAATGTTTTAATTTATGGCGCGGGTAGGGGAGGAGCTCAATTATTGGCAAATATAGCTCAAAGTTCAGAATTTAATATGGTTGGCTTCATAGATGATGATAAAAATTTAAAAGGTCAAAAGATTTCTGGTCTAAAAGTTTATGGGCGTGAAGAAATTGAAAATTTGGTAATTAAAAAGAACGTCGATGAAATTTTTTTGGCCATGCCTTCATTAAACAAAAGAAAGATCGGGGGCATTCTTGACTTTTTAAGTAATTTTCATATAGTTGTTAAAACTCTCCCGAGTCTTAAAGATTTAATTGAGGGCAGGCTCAAACTGTCAGATCTAAAGAAAATTTCTGTTGAAGACATATTAGGAAGGGATTCGGTAAGACCGATAGATAAATACCTAACAAGAAATATATCAAATAAAGTTGTAATGGTAACTGGAGCAGGTGGATCTATTGGTTCTGAACTTGCTAGACAGATTTTAAAATTAAAGCCAGAAAGGGTTATTCTTTTTGAAATCAGTGAGTATTCTTTATATAAACTCGAAAGTGAACTTGAGAAAGAGCACGATAAAAATTTAATAGTTCCAATTATCGGATCAATACTTGACTCAAACAAAACAAAACATGTTATTAACTCATATGGTGTGCAAACCATTTATCATGCAGCGGCATATAAACATGTTCCTATGATTGAAAAAAATATATTCACTGGCTTAATGAATAATACAATTGGAACAGTTAGACTTGCAGCAACTGCAGGAGAGTGCAAGGTTGATACATTTGTAATGATTTCTACTGATAAAGCAGTGAGACCAAAAAACTATATGGGAGCCTCAAAAAGAATGGCAGAGATTTCTTTGCTTGCTTTGGCGCAAACGAATAAAGAATTCAATACAAATTTTTCAATTGTAAGATTTGGAAATGTATTAAACTCCAGTGGTTCAGTGATTCCATTATTTCAAGAACAAATTGAAAAAGGCGGCCCAATCACAGTAACTCATAAAGATATGGAAAGATACTTCATGACTATACCTGAGGCTGCTCAACTTGTTATTCAAGCTGGGGCTATGAGCTCTGGGAGTGATATTTTTGTCCTAGATATGGGCGAACCAAAGAAAATAATCGATTTAGCTAAAAAAATGATTAACTTAAGCGGACTTGAGGTTAAGAACAAAGAGAATCCAGATGGGGATATAGAAATTATTTTTTGTGGGTTAAGGCCTGGGGAAAAATTGTTTGAAGAGCTTTCTATTAACGGAAAACTTGAGAAAACACCTCATAAATTAATAATGAAAGCAGAAGTTGAGATTTTTTCTGAAACATTTTTAGAGGAAAATATTCCTAAATTAGAAAAATCTTTAATGAGCTTTAATTTGAATGAGTTGAACCTAATTCTAGATAATTATGTAGAAAACTTTAGCAGTAGAAAGGAATGCCAAAATTAAATATGAACTTTGTCAATTAACTCGCAAATTATATGTCCATACAAGATATGCATTTCTTGAATTCTTGGGGTATCGTCAGATGGAGCGATTAAATTAACGTCACATAGTGAATTGAAATTACCACCACCCTTGCCACTAAATCCAGCAATAAAGCAGCCCATCTTACGACCAGTTTTTAAGGCATTAACCACATTTATACTTGTTCCTCCAGTGCTAATACCAATTAATACATCTTTTTCATTAGCTAATGCTTCGATTTGCCTACTAAATAAAAATTCAAAACCAAAATCGTTTGATATGGAGGTGATGATTGAAGTATCGGTAGTTAATGCGATAGAAGCAATTCCTTTTCTCTCGGTTTTGTATCTTCCAACTAATTCTGCAGCTATATGCTGAGCATCGGCTGCGCTTCCGCCATTACCAAATAAGATTATCTTCCCATCATTGCGAATAGCATTTATACACTTTGAGGCAAGCAGAACTAATTCTTCTAAATTACTTTGCTGGACAAGGTTTACAGTTTCTATATGGCTCTGTATCTCATTAACTATTTGGACTTTCATTTTTTTGAATATTGTATTTTTTCTATTATATTTGTAGTGCTTTTTCCTTCCACTAACTGAACTAGTCGAACATCATCTACATATTCATTTCCAACAACCTCACTTTTTTTGTAGTCAGATCCTTTGACTAGGATATCTGGGGATATAAATTTTATAAGTTTCTCTGGGGTGTCTTCCTCAAAAATAACAACATAGTCCACACATTCAAGAGCTGCAATAATGAATGCTCTATCTTTTTCGGTATTAATAGGACGTGAAGAACCTTTAAGTTTGCTAACTGATTTATCGGAATTAATTCCAACAATTAATATGTCAGCAAAAGTTTTGGATTTTTCTAGATATCTAATGTGGCCAGAGTGAACAATATCAAAACAACCATTTGTGAAAGCAATTTTCTTTTTTTGGATTTTAAAATCATTAACTAATGATTGAATTTCATCCCAATCCTTTATATGGACATCACTAGAAGATTTATGCAAACTTGATTCATATTCAATTATTTCATTCATTGAAGCAGTAGCACTTCCAATCTTTCCAACAACTACCCCGGCTGCAAGGTTGGAGAGCTTAGCAGCAAGATTTATATCATTTTTAATTGCGAGGGCAAATCCTAAAGATGATAAGACAGTGTCACCGGCACCAGTAACATCAAAAACAGACCTAACTGTTGCAGGAAAAATTTTCAAACCTTTATCATATATGGCAATCCCTTCCTCACTGAGTGTTATCATAGAGATATCAAGATTTAAAGTTTGTTTTAATTTCTTAATTGCATTTTTTAAACTATTGTTATCTGAAATTTTAATTCCTGTAGCTAATTCAGCTTCTCTTTTGTTAGGAGTAATCAAGTGAGCTCCAGAGTATTTCGAGAAATCTTTACCTTTTGGATCAATTAAAGTTTTAATACGGAGCTTCTTAGAAGCTTGTATAACTTTTTTAGTGAGAGAATCGGTAAGAACGCCTTTGCCATAATCTGATAATAGTAAGACATCATATTCATTTATTATTTTATGAAAAGTTTTTAGTAGTTTTGATTCTGAGGTTTTTGAAATATCATAAATAGACTCATTATCATATCTTACAACTTGTTGATTTGAAGAAATGACCCTTGTTTTTTTTGACGTAACCCTATTTTTTTCAGTAATTAGAAAATTAGTTCTTACTTTAATTTGATTAAGAAGTTTTTTTAGGTGGGTTGTATTTTCACAGTCGCCAACGACAGTTAATACATCTACATTAGCCCCAAGAGTTTTTAAATTATTTACAACATTTCCAGCTCCGCCTAAAGATGAAGTTTCTTCTTTTAAATCAATCACTTGAACTGGCGCTTCAGGTGAAATCCTATTGCAATCACCCCATAGATAGTGGTCAATCATTAAATCACCAATTACAAGGATATTAGGAGATTTATTAAGAAACTCTATCACTTCAAATAATATTCGCTTTGTGCATTTCTAATATGTAGGGCATATAATTCTTGATTCCATCTTCAAGAGTAAAATTTGGCTTGTAGCCTAGTTTATTAACGGTATTACTTATGTCAGCCTGAGTGTGCATCTGGTAGCCTTTGTATGGATTAGGAAAATAATCTATATCAAATGATGTATTCAGCTCCGACTGCAGTATTTGAACTATGTCAACAAAACTTCTTGGTTTGCCAGTTCCGACATTGTATACCCCTGATTTTTTCTGTGTACTACAGAGAATGTTTGATTGGATAACATCATCAATATACACAAAATCTCTTAAGATTTTTTCTGAGCCTTTAAATAATCTAGGATTTTTACCATCAAGAATTTGAAAAGCCAGCTGGATTATCATGGAAGAAGTTTTTGCTTTAAAAAACTCACCAGGACCATAAACATTGAAGAATCTTAAACCGCAAATTACCATCTCAGGGTTCTCGTTTAAAAATCTCATTGCAATTTGATCCATTTGGTATTTACTGTACCCATAAGGGTTTTCAGGGTTTTCAACTCCAACTGTCTGAGGACTGACTAGGCTTCCGTATGTTGCACCTGAACTAGCATATACTAGAACGGCATTATCTATCTTAGCCTTATCAAGAAAATAATAAAAAGAATTAATATTTGTCTTCATCACCATTTCTTGGTCGTACACTCTTGTGTCAGAAATAGCAGCATGATGGAAAATAAAATCAAATTTATATCGATCAAGAATTTTCAAATCATCATTATTAATAAGATCTCCACAAATAACATCACCTTTGAAGCCTAACAAATTATTGTAGTGACCAAAACTTTTCAAATTCCCGTTTTCAAACTTATCTCCGTTTCTGAAAGTGTCAAAAACTACGATATTAGCTCCAGGAAATTTATTTTGAAAGTAGAAAACAAGATTGCTACCTATAAAACCAGCGCCCCCAGTTATCAGAATATTTGAATTATTAAAGTCCATATTGTTGCTTTAAAAGATATTATTGATGTTTTTCAAAGATTTTAATACATACATAGCTTGAGTATCTGGATGATTTTTATTTGATAAAAGAATATTTTTCTTAACGCCCGCACTTATGGAGGCAGTTATATCTCTCTCATTATCACCGATAGACCAAGATTGATCAATTTCTATTTGAAACTTCCTAATCGCATCAATAAATAACCCTGATTTTGGTTTTCTACAGTTACAATTATCTTCTGGCGCATGGGGGCAGTAGAAAATATCGAGTATATGAATTCCCTTTTCTAGAAATTTTCTTAACATCCAATTTGAAAGAATTTTAAAGTCTTCTTCAGAAAAGTAATTTCTTCCAATTCCCGACTGATTAGTTACGATGATTAACTTAAATCCCTTATCTTGAAAATATTTACAGAATTCAAAGATTCCATCAACAAATTTTGCTTTATTTATCTCATGTAAGTAACCAATATCACAGTTAATGACTCCATCTCTATCAAGGAATAATACTTTCATCTATACTCAATTACTTAATAAAAAACATAATCTTCAATCAGTATAATCACTAATAATATTAAAGTTTATAACAATATGAAATACCATAGAAATTTTTACGAAATAAGGAGCAATGAGGAAATTCATAAAGCCCTTATGGATGAATTAAATAAGGTTGGTTATTATTCTCTACCTTTTCAAAACATAGAAGAAATTGAGAAATACGCTAAAACAATTTCGCAGAGGCATATTTATGTTATCGGAATAGGTGGCTCATCACTAGGAACAAAAGCAATATACTCTTTTTTAAAAACTTCAAGTAAATTCACCAAAGAATTGTACTTTTTAGACTCTATTGACCCTATCAAAATAAATTTTTTCCTGTCTCGTGCAGACCTCAATGATGCTCATTTCATAGTCATTTCAAAATCTGGAAATACTATTGAGCCAATAAGTATTTTTAAATACGTATCTGAGAAAATAGCATTTAATAATAAGAATTTAACAATTATCTCTGGCGATGGAAATGAATTGGCTAGTTATGCGCATATAAACTCAATAAAAATATTTAATATTAAGAAAAGTATTGGAGGAAGATTCTCTGTTTTTAGTGCTGTTGGACTTCTTCCTTTGTGCATCATTGGCGTAGATATAAAAAAAATATTATTAGGCTGTCGAGAGGTTCATACAAGCTTCTTCGAAAAAAAAGAATGGTATGAATTAATTATTAAAAAAGCGAGATTTCTTGTAGAAAATAAGTCGCGTTTCAATATTAATGTAATTTTTTCTTACTCATATGTCCTAAGAGATTTTAATAAATGGTTTGTACAATTATGGGCTGAATCACTTGGCAAGATTAACATCAATGGAACAAGACAGGGTTTAACACCAGTTTCATTAATTGGACCTGATGATCAACATAGCTTCTTACAATTGATAATTGATGGAGTTAGAGACAAAACTGTAACCTTTTTTAAGATTGAAAATCTCATGGATCTATCTAAAGTTCCTGCAAGAAAAGAATTCGATATTTTTTCGCAAAACTATATCAACGAAAAAAGTTTCAATGAATTAATAAATTTGCAAGCTGATGCCACATATGAAACGATTCTTAAACAACAAGATATACCGTGTGACATTATTACACTTCAGGCTATTGATGAAAGAAATATAGCAATTTTAATGTATAGATTTCAGCTTTTAGTCTCAGCAGTTGGCTCGTTTCTTCAAATTGATACTTATAATCAGCCGGGCGTTGAAGACGGAAAGAAAATTTTAAAAAAGAAGCTTGAAGATGGTTAATAAATGTATTTTTCCTGTCGCAGGTTTTGGTACAAGATTTCTTCCAGTAACTAAAGCTGTTCCAAAGGAACTCTTGCCTATTTTGGATAAACCTTTAATTCAATATGCAATTGATGAAGCATACGAAAGTGAGTTATCTGAAATGGTCTTAGTAATTAACGAGCATAAATCAGCTATCAAGAAATATTTTGAACCTTTCCCTTATTTAGAGTCTTTG
>Ga0181580_10005134_pt1 | contig 10611 bp, 7 predicted proteins | sample 071ome_23_FD_132413 | JGI IMG/M metagenome (GOLD analysis project Ga0181580, IMG submission 132413) | Coastal salt marsh microbial communities from the Groves Creek Marsh, Skidaway Island, Georgia - 071403BT metaG (megahit assembly) | ecosystem: Environmental > Aquatic > Marine > Intertidal zone...
AAAAAAATCTAATAGAATTATAAAATATTGATATAATTAATTTTTTTGTCTCTAAAATAGGTTTTGAACCGGCGAACAGCAGTTAATGCGTATGACCAGTTCATAAGGTTTCTGAAGAATGGTGACGTCATGTACTATTTTAATGCTATGGCTTTAATGACTATTGATGAGCTAAAACAAAATATCTTACTTCAGAAGAAACAAGAATTTTTGTGAAGTTAATTGAATTTAGTTTTTGTTTTGAATGGCTATCGAAATAGCTGACGTGCCGCACTGTCCCCTAGCAGGCCTCCAGAATCAATGTCATGCCTTGGCCAGCGCCAATACACATGATTAGACAAATATTACGCTTGGCGAAAAGCTCGGACAAAACTTAAACTATGCTTTACCGAAACAAGATAGATTCCCCTCGGTTTTACGATGTTTTAAAAATATGCAACTAAGTCAATGCGATATCCTGATTATTGGTGGGGGCATAAACGGCTGTGGGATTGCACGCGAATTGGCAAGCAGAGGGTACCAGGTCATCTTATGTGAAAAAAATGACATTGCATCGGCGACATCTTCATGGTCCACAAAACTTATCCATGGCGGACTGCGTTACCTAGAACATTATAAATTCAGGCTCGTGAGAGAGGCGCTAAAAGAACGGGATATTCTTATGAATATGGCGCCGCATCTGATACACCCCATGCGATTTGTTCTGCCACACCAAGCGGGGATGCGGCCGAAATGGTTGCTGCAAATGGGTCTGTTTATCTATGCAAATTTAGGCGGATGGTCAGAACTGGCGCGCCCAACAACTGTTGATCTCACCACAGATGCCGCCGGACACGCGCTTCGGTCGGACATAACGCACGGCTTTGAATATACAGATTGTTTTGTTGATGACAGCCGTCTAACCCTTGCCAATGCAAGGGCCGCGTCTCAACGGGGCGCAAAGATTTACCGTGATAGCGAAATAGTGCAAATCAGCAAATCACCAAAAGGATGGGTAGCCAAAACCAGCACGCATGAGATTCATGCAGAAATGATTATCAATGCTGGGGGGCCATTTGTTGACCAGATTATGGCCTTGCAACAAGACCGTCAGCCAAAGAAAAACATCAGATTAGTGCGTGGCTCACATTTGATTACCAAGCGACTTTTTGATCATAACAAAGCTTATATCTTTCAAAATTCAGATGGCCGGATTCTATTTGCCCTTCCCTATCTGGATGATTTCACTCTGCTTGGCACAACCGATATGGATCACCAAGGTTCTGCAGATCACCCACAAATCAGCAATGATGAACTAGACTATATCTGCAACGAGCTAGGCCACTATCTGGCCACGCCGCTTAATCGAGAGACGATTATTGCCAGCTATTCAGGTGTACGTCCGCTGTTTGATGATGGCAAAAAAGCGCTGCAATCAATAACCCGTGATTATGTGTTGTCTTGGCAAGATGAAGCCGCAAAGAATTGGTTAAATGTTTTTGGCGGGAAGTTAACTACCTACCGCCAGCTGGCCGTAAAGGTGGCCCGATTGGTTAATAAAAAATGGCCTGCCCCAAAAGTTGGCCTAGCTTCTTCTGCCCATCTTCCGGGCGGCGACATCCCTTGTGCTAATTTTCAACATTTTTTGGATCGTGTTAAGCGAGATTTCCCGGCGTTTCCAGAACAGATGATCACCCGCATGGCGCGCGCCTATGGGTCAGAAATTTATGCCATTCTTGGTACAGCAGACCGCCCAAATCGGCTGGGGCAAGCATTTGGATATGGCCTCTATCAGGCAGAAATTGAATGGCTGATAGCGCAGGAATGGGTACGCACCGCAGAGGATATCCTCGATCGCCGCACCAAATTGGGCCTCTATTTTGATGCGTCAATGAAAACGCACCTCGCAAATTATCTAAACCTTGCAGAAAACTAATCAACCCGCATATACGCTGACGGCTGATTGCTTATTGTGTCTGAGAGTATCTAGACATAACGCGGTTACAAAGATGAATTGAAAGCATAAAGAATCATGCAAACCGCGCATGTGAGAACATAACGGGGGCTAATATTTTATCCATGTTGTTTTCAGCGCGGTATATTTGTCAAAGGAATGAAGCGACAAATCACGACCAATTCCGGACTGCTTAAAACCACCAAATGGCGTCATAGGACTCAGCGCATCGACCGTGTTGACCGAAACTGTTCCGGCGCGCAATTTACTGGCAACGCGATGCGCGCGCGACAGCCCATCGGTCCATACCGAAGCCGCCAAACCATAGACTGAATCATTCGCAATCCGCACCGCTTCTTCTTCAGTGTCAAATGGCACGACCGCCAACACCGGGCCAAAAATCTCATCGCGTGCAATCGTTGCATCTGATGTTACATTATTGAAAATCGTCGGGGTGATAAAACACCCTTTTCCATCAATTTTGACTTCCTCGCCGCCGACAACCAACTCACTCTCTTTTTTGCCTATGTCGATATATTCCATCACACGGTCGGTTTGTTCGCGGCTGACCATGGCACCCATCTTGGAAGCTGGATCAAGCGGATTTCCCGGTTGGGTATTTTTCGCACGCGCCACCAATCGGTCGACAAATTCCTGTTGAATGCTGCGTTCAACTAACAAACGTGAATTGGCTGAACAGACCTCGCCCTGATTGAAAAAAATGCCAAACGCCGCCATGTCAGCGGCCGCGTCCAAATCGGCGCAATCGGCAAATACCAAATTAGGGCTTTTGCCACCCGTCTCCAGCCAGACTTGTTTCATGTTTGATTGCCCAGCATATTGCTGAAACAATTTCCCGACTGCAGTCGATCCAGTAAAGGCCAAACAATCAACATCTGGCTGCAACCCCAAAGCACGACCCGCTGTTTCACCAAATCCAGGAACAACATTCAACACACCATCCGGCAACCCGGCTTCACTTGCAAGTTCCGCAAGCCGCAGTGCCGATAGCGGTGACTGCTCAGCCGGCTTTAAAACAACCGAATTACCGGCGGCCAGTGCTGCGGCACATTTCCATGTTGCCATATCCAGTGGAAAGTTCCAGGGCACAACAGCCCCGACAACACCCAAGGGTTCACGTGTTATCAACGCCAGATCACCCGGGCCGGTCGGCGCAATCTCATCATAAACCTTGTCAATCGCCTCGGCATACCATTGGAAAAACAGCGCTGATCCAGGAACGTCAATAGTCGCGGCATCGGTAACAAGCTTACCCATATCCAAACTATCCAACAGCGCCAATTCGACCAGATTTTGGCGGATTAATTCGGCAAGCCGCAACAACACCGCTTTGCGATCCATTGGCGCCATCGCAGACCAAACGCCAGCCTCAAAGGCCCGCCTTGCTGCCGCAACCGCCCGGTCTATGTCCGCGGCATCACATTCAGCTACCATGGCCAGCGTGCTATCTGTTGCGGGATTGATGCTGGCAAAAGTCTTGCCTGATATCGCATCAACAAATTTGCCATCAATATAGGCTTTCGCACTTGGTGTGATTTTGCTGGCGGCACGATCCCAATCTGCCTTTTGCCAGCTCCCCGTATCTAATGGACTCATGGTATTTCCGTCCCAAACTTATGGTTGTGATTTATGGTCCAGCCGTTTTGCAAGACCAGATAAAACAATGCCAGACTAGGTCGGCATTAGGCAAGCGCACTCTTAAAACCAAATTAAGTCCGCAAAAAAACAATAGAACAGTTGCAACTTGTCGCATTTTTCTTGTTTACTAAACCGTTGATTTGGGTGTTTTGGGGAGGGTAAACACGCATATGCGAAAGAATGTTGCGGTAGACATCCAACAGGTCACCAAAATATATGGTACTGGAAATGCGGCGGTGACAGCGGTCAATAATGTCACCTTGCAAATCTATGATAATGAATTCCTTACATTGCTGGGTCCATCAGGCTGTGGGAAAACCACGCTTCTGCGCATGATTGCCGGATTTGAGGATATGACAAAAGGTCATATCAATCTGTTTGGCGAAGAGATAGAGGATCTGCCGCCCAACCAGCGACCAGTAAACACGGTCTTTCAGCATTACGCCCTGTTTCCGCATCTCAGCGTCTATGAAAATGTTGCGTTCGGTCTGCGCCGCCTGAAAAAGAGCGAGGCCGAGATTGATCACCGTTGTAAAGAGGTGCTAGCCCTGACCCAAATGGAAGCGTTGGCTGAACGGCGTCCATCACAAATGTCGGGCGGGCAGCAACAGCGCGTGGCACTGGCACGGGCATTGGCGCCCAACCCAAAGGTTTTGTTACTGGATGAACCGCTGTCTGCGCTTGACCTCAAGTTGCGTCAGGCCATGCGCGATGAGCTAAAGCAGCTCCAGCAAAAGACCGGCATTACATTTATCTTTGTAACGCATGATCAGGAAGAAGCGCTGGCCATGTCCGACCGGATCGTGGTGATCAGTGAAGGCAAGGTCCAGCAAGTCGGCACGCCGCAAGCGGTTTATGAAGCACCCTCGAACCGGTTTGTTGCCAATTTTATTGGCGAAGCAAATATGCTCGAAGCCAGTTGCAAAACGACAGGAAAAAACATGACCTTCACATTGGTCGGTGGCGGCACCTTAAAAATAAGCACGCCTGATGTTGCCGCTGGTGACGCGGTTACGATTATGATCCGGCCTGAAAAGGTCAAAGTCCTTGCCAAAACGGGCAAAAAAACAACGCCGTCTTCTCTCCAGATGGAGGCCAAGGTGATCGAGCAAACTTATCTTGGTAGTGTAACACATCTTGATCTTGCCTGTGATGGGCAGACGCTGAAAGCCTGCATCAATCAAGGCGCGCATGCCAGTTTTGCCACCGGTGATGAGGTGCTGATTGAAATCCCCGCTGACAATTGTAGGGTTCTTCGGTCATGAACAACGCGACTGGAAAATCCATGAGCATAAAACGGCTTCGTCTTCTCGGGCTGTTGCCGACATGGGTTACCATTGGCGTTCTAATGATTGGCCCATTATTGATTATGGCCGCGGTTTCGCTCATGGAGGCGAATGTTTATGGCGGTGTGCATCTTCGCTTTGATGTGTCGAGCTATGTTCAAATCCTGTTTGACAAAAATTTGTTTGACGAAACCGAATTCAACCCCGCCTATTTGATCATCATCCTGCGTTCATTCATGCTGGCGCTTGGTGCGACAGGCCTGGCACTTCTTATTGGGTTTCCTGCTGCCTATTATATTGCCCGTCAGCCGGATCATCGCAAAAACCTGCTGGTATTCCTGATCACTATTCCGTTTTGGACCAACCTTCTTGTTCGCACCTTTGCCTGGGTCATCATTTTAGGGCGGGGCGGTTTTATGGATCAGGTCGGGTCATTTTTAAACATTATCGGCCCGGATGAGTCGATAAATTTGATGTATACCAACACCGCAATTCTGATTGGTTTGGTCTATTCATACCTGCCCTTGATGGTGTTGCCGCTCTATGCCTCGATGGAGAAGATGGATGTACGCCTGCTGGAAGCTGGTGCCGATCTCTATGCCAATCGTTATGAGCTGATACGGCGCATTATTGTGCCACTGACCATGCCCGGCATTATTGGGGGCAGCATCCTCGTTTTTGTGCCATGCCTTGGCGCCTTCATTGCCCCAGATTTGTTGGGCGGAGGCAAGAAACTCATGCTGGGTTCGCTGGTTCAATTGCAGTTTGCCACCTCGCGCAACTGGCCCTTTGGTGCTGCAATCGCAATGATGTTGCTGGCAATTGTGGTTGTTGCTCTGATGGTCAATGCGCGGGCGGCCCGCCGTCATGCCGTCTACGAACAAACCGGTGCGGAGGCAACACATGGCTAACCCGCATCGCAAATCAAAATTTCGTCCAATCTGGGATTTTCCCGGCTTTGGTGGTTTATCTGTTGGCTTTTTTGCCTTTCTGTATGTGCCAATTCTGGTGTTGGTAGCCTATAGTTTCAACGGCAGCAAATTCGCCATGGTCTGGTCTGAATTTTCATGGCGATGGTACCTGAAACTGCTGGAAAATGATGATATTCATAGCGCCGCCATCAATTCGCTGATCGTGGCCTTCTTTGCCGCACCTGCAGCCACCATCATGGCAACATTGGCAGCACTTGTCATGGTTCGCGGCGGCCCGTTCCGCTCGCGCGCCTTTACCGCGGGCCTGATTACCCTGCCATTGATGGTGCCAGAAATCGTCACCGCGGTGGCAACATTGATCTTTTTTGCGCTTCTCAACATTAATTTGGGACTCATTAATATCATTCTGGCTCATACCGTGTTCTGTATTCCCTTTGCCTATATGCCCATTCGTGCCGCGCTAGAAGCCATGGATCCAGGGCTAGAGGTCGCCGCCCAAGATCTATATGCCGGCCGCTGGGATGCATTCCGCTTTGTCACATTGCCATTGCTGACCCCGGGCATCATGTCTGGCTTTATGCTGGCCTTCGTTATTTCTATTGATGATTTTATAATCACATTGATGGTGGCCGGTGCTGGATCAACGACACTGCCGGTCTATATCTACAGCATGATCAGAACCGGCGTGACCCCCGAGGTCAACGCTGTCTCAACCCTATTGTTGGCAGTATCGGTCATTTTGGTGAGCGTGTACTGGCTGCTTTCCTCGGCCAACCGCAAAGGTGAAGCCATCGGATAACCCCCTCACTCTGAGGCACAAAAGAAGGAGACCAAAAGAATGAAGAAATTTGCAAAAACCATGATGCTGGCTATCGGCTCGGTTGCCGTTGCTGCATCTGCTCAGGCATCAGGAAAGCTGAACCTGTATAATTGGACCGACTACACGCCGACCGAGCTGATCGAGAAATTCGAGAAGGAAACTGGTATCGAGGTAACGCTTGACACCTATGATTCGAACGAAACGCTGCTTGCCAAGCTGCAATCAGGTGCAACCGGTTATGACCTTGTTGTCCCGTCACAGCATTTCGTTGACATCATGGTCAAAGAAGGTCTGCTGATGAAGGTCGATGGCATTGCCGATATGCCAAACTACAAATATGTCGACGAACGCTTTCGCAACCCATCATGGGATCCAGAGCAGGCTTATTCGACCCCTTATCAAATGGGTTCAGCCTCATTTGCCTATCGGGCGAACAGCTATGATGGCAATGGTTCATCTCTGAAGGAATTTTTTGAACCAAATGCCGCAACCTGTAATAAACTCGCTGTATTCAAATCACCTGATGAGGTCATCAACATGGCACATCTCTATTTGGGTTCAGATTTCTGCTCTGAAGATCCAAAAGAGATGCAGGCTGTTCTTGATGTGATGATGAAGCAAAAGGAATGCGTAAAAGTCTATTCATCTGAAGGTATCAATGACCGGCTTAAGAGCGGTGATGTGGTGATGCACGCACATTGGGACGGATTCAGCCAGGTTGGCGTTTGGGAAGGCGTTGACGATCTGACTTATGCCTATCCAAAAGAAGGTGTTGTTGGCTGGTTTGACTCGCTTGTAGTGCCGAATGGCGCCCAGAATGTTGAAAGCGCCAAGGCGTTTATGAACTTTCTGATGCATCCTGAAAATATGGCGCTTCTGTCAAATTTTGCGGCTTATGCCAATGCCATTCCCGAGTCAGTTAAATATCTCTCAGATGATATGAAAAATGCCAAGAACATTCAGGTTCCAGCTGACGTGCCGGTAAAATTTGGTCAGGCTTGTAATGCCAAGGCACAAGGTTTGATCGATAAGGTGTGGACACGCGTAATGCAATAGGCGGACAGCCTGAAACACCACCCTAAAAAACCATAAGGAGAGGCGGCAATGAGTGATGACGATTTTTTGTTTTCAAACGCGTCTGAGCTTGTTGCCGCCTTTGCCAGCAAAAGCTTGTCACCCGTTGAAGTAATAACTGCCAGTCTTGCCCGTGCTGAGACCGTACAGACACATTGTAACCCAATCACTGAATTTTTTGCTGAAACGGCACTGGAGGCAGCCCGTAAAGCTGAAGTCCGCTATAGCGGTAAAGGTGCGGCGCCCAGACCGCTCGAAGGGGTGGCAATCGCCATCAAGGAAGAATTTGCACTATGTGGAAGCACGCGATCCAGCGGTTCGCTTCTCTATGCCGATCGGGTAGACGAACACACCGATGTCTATATTCAGCGCCTTCTTGATGGTGGCGCGATCCCGCTTGTCAAAACAACAACACCTGAATTCTGCCTGCTGGGGTCTACCTGGTCACGTCGTTATGGTGTTACCACAAATCCATGGCATGATAAGATGACCTGTGGTGGTTCATCTGGCGGGTCTGCTGTTGCGCTGGCGACAGGCATAGCGCCCATTGCCACTGGCACAGATATCGGCGGCTCAATCCGCATTCCGGCATCTGCCTGCGGTGTATTTGGCTACAAGCCGCCCTATGGTCGTAATCCAGAAGTGCCGATTTTCAATCTAGATTATTACAGCCATTCTGGCCCAATGGCGCGCAGCACCTCCGACATCGTGATCATGCAAGCACTCACCGCCGGTCAACATGCAAGTGACATTGCCAGCCTGCCAGCGCCACCACCACATGTGGCTGACCCAAATTGCTTAAAAGGGCTGCGTGTGGCCATGACGACAACACTTTGCGGTTATGAAATTGATCATGATGTCGCCGCAAATTTTGCCGCCGCTTGCAAGCATCTATCTGACGCAGGTGCAAAAGTCGAAGAGGTCGATTTGGGATGGCCCCATAGCCTGCCAGCGATGGCCGAAACCTATCTGAACACCCTGTGGGGCGCGACTTTGCAGGATGCAGCAAAATCTCATGGCGAGGACATGTGTCCATACAGTCTCGCCTATGCCAAAGCCAGCCTGAGCCGGACGCCGCGTGAAATTATCGATGCCAATACGCTGGCTTGGCAGGCACATGCCAGCTTTGCCCGGGTGATGGAAAATTTTGATATTCTTGTCTGTCCAACCAATGCGACAACAGATGTTCCAGCAGATTACGGCTACCCAAAGCAATCCTATAAAATTGATGGGCAACCACGCACCGGCGGCGAGGACAAGCTATGGCTCACTTCGCCATTTAATATGCTGTCACGCTTGCCAGTCATGTCCTGCCCAACCGGCTTTGCGGCAAATGGGGTGCCAACCGGCATGCAGATTGTTGGCCATGCCTATGATGATTCAACGGTGCTTAATGCATCGCTTGCCTATGAAGGGCTGTTGGATTGGCTCTATGACGCCGAACATCGCCCTAGTCTGATCACTGGCAAAGGCCATTTAAGGTAAAATGCCGGAACCACAATCAACCAAGGCTCGCCTCATGACATCGCGTTACGACATTCTTTTCGAACCTATGAAAATTGGCCCGGTCACGGCAAAGAATCGCTTTTATCAAGTGCCACATTGCAATGGTGGTGGCTATCGTGATCCATCCGCTGTGGCGGCAATGCGCCGAACAAAGAGCGAAGGAGGATGGGGTGTAATTTTTACCGAGCAGGTTGAAATTCATCATTCGAGCGAAATTGCGCCTTTCATTGAATTACATTTGTGGGATGACGACGACATTCCGATGCTGGCCAAGATGGCAGATGCCATGCACAGCCACGGCGCTTTGGCTGGAATTGAACTAGCCTATTCGGGCATAAATGGCCCTAAGCTCTACACCAAGGAAGTGCCTTTGGCGGTCAGCCCGGGGCCCATACTGACCTTCACTTCCGATCCGGTGAATGCCCGCGCCCTCGACAAAGCAGAAATCGCCGATGTGCGGCGCTGGTATGTGAATGCCGCAAAGCGCGCAAAGACAGCTGGCTATGATCTGATCTGTCTTTATGGGGCGCATGGTTTTGGTATTATTCAGCATTTTCTTTCACGGGCAACAAACCAACGCACCGATGAATATGGCGGCAGTCTGGAAAACCGAAGCCGCTTCATGCGTGAGCTGGTCGAAGACATCAAAAACGCGGTTGGTGACAGCATGGGCATCACGCTTCGTCTCTCGTTAGAAGAAGCCATAGATGAACACAGCTTCACCAATACCGAATTGCGCGAAGTGATCGAGATGCATCGCGACCTGCCGGATTTATGGGATCTGGCACATGGTAGTTGGGAAGATTGTTCTGGCACATCACGATTTAAAGAAGAAGCGGCACAACAGGACCTTGTCAGTGGCATCAAAGCGCTGACCGACAAGCCGATCGTTGGCGTCGGGCGATTCACCTCGCCTGATGCTATGGTTAAGCAGATCACCTCTGGTACGCTAGATTTCATTGGTGCCGCCCGCCCGTCTATTGCCGACCCGTTCCTGCCGAACAAAATCAAGGAAGGCCGGTTCGATGACATCCGCGAATGCATCGGCTGTAATATCTGCGTTACTGGTGACATGACCATGTCCATTTCCCGCTGTACGCAAAACCCATCTTTTATGGAAGAATGGCGCAAAGGCTGGCACCCTGAAAAAATGAAACCAAATCGGTCCGACAGCAAAGTTCTGATCGTCGGAGCGGGGCCAGCTGGACTTGAGAGTGCCAGAGCCTTGGGATTGCGCGGATATCAGGTCACGCTGGCCGAGGCCACAGATCATCTTGGCGGGCGGGTGCATTTGGAACGCGCTCTGCCAAACCTATCTGCATGGGGGCGCGTTGCCGATTACCGTGTAGGGCAAATCCAAAAAATGGCAAATCTAGAGGTGTATCTGCAAAGTCGTCTGGA
>Ga0181580_10005137_pt1 | contig 10611 bp, 11 predicted proteins | sample 071ome_23_FD_132413 | JGI IMG/M metagenome (GOLD analysis project Ga0181580, IMG submission 132413) | Coastal salt marsh microbial communities from the Groves Creek Marsh, Skidaway Island, Georgia - 071403BT metaG (megahit assembly) | ecosystem: Environmental > Aquatic > Marine > Intertidal...
CTTTTACTAATGAAAAAGTTGCCTATGATGCTTGGGTAGACACTTGGTTGGGGATGATTTTCACGAAAGACAGTGGCTGGTCTTACCATGTTAATCTAGGCTGGATATTAATAAAGGCAGATTCTGGTGGTCAACATCTCTGGCTTTGGAATGATGGGTGGGGTTGGCTGTGGACATCAAAAAAAATATGGAACTCCATGAGGGGAGAAGGACATCTTTACTCACAATCGAAGGACTCTTGGCTCTATTTTAAAATGACAAAACAAGATGGAAAAAGACTTATTTACCTCCAAGAAGAAAAGAGTTGGTTGGACTATTAACTTAAAAGGATTATGAGGTGTGTGATAGGCAATTTTGCTTTGTGATATTTGATGAGCAAAAATCCTGAATTTCCCTTAGTAGAGTATCAGAATTAAGCCCATGTTTAGCTCTAAGCTCATGTACAGAATTGCCATGATCAATAAATTCATCTGGCCAGCCAAAACATTTACAAGGAACCTGCATATTTTCTTTAGCTAGAACTTCTAAAAGAGATGAACCAAAGCCGCCCATTAAAACATTGTCTTCCAAGCTAATTATGCATTTGTGGGAATTAGCATGTTCGAGAAGCATTTGAGAGTCCAAGGGTTTAGCAAACCTTGCGTTTACAACAGAACAGGAAATATCATGAATAGTTTCCAATTTCTTGGCTAATTCCAAAGCAACTTCGACGAAGTTGCCAAGAGCCCAAATTGAGAGATCTGAACCCTTTTTTTCAAGACGAGACTTTCCAATCTCAATATTCAATGGCTTTTCTTTGATCGGCTTGCCTGTTCCGCTCCCCCTTGGATATCTTAAGAAACAAGGTCTGTTCGATGATAAAGCAGTGAATAACATATCTTGCAGTTCATCTTCATTGGCTGGTTGCATGACCACCGCGTGAGGAATACACCTTAAATAAGAAAGATCAAACAATCCATGATGTGTAGGACCATCGTTGGGAGAAAGACCGGCACGATCTAAGCAAAATGTGACTGGTAATTCTTGCAAACAAATATCGTGAATGAGTTGATCGTAAGCTCTTTGTAGAAATGTGGAGTAAATAGCACACACAGGGAGTAAACCTTGAGACGCCATACCAGCAGCTAACAGAACAGCGTGTTCTTCTGCGATACCAACATCAAAAAAACGGTCAGGATAATGAGTTTCAAGTTCACCAAGACCAGTGCCTGAAGGCATTGCTGCAGTAATGCCGACTACTTTTTTATTTTCTTTGGCTAACTTTACAAGGGAAGCACCAAAAACATCTTGATACTTGGGTGGAGTATTGGCTTTACTTTTTATGAACTGTCCACTTTGTGGATCGAAAGGTCCAGAACCATGCCATTTCTCAGGCTCTTTAACAGCTTGTGCATAGCCTTTTCCTTTTTTAGTGAGAATATGTAATACAATGGGTTCTTCAGATTCCTTTGCAAATTCAAAGAAATGTCGCATAGCTTCTATGTCATGACCGTCAATTGGTCCTAGATATCTAAGGCCGAGTTTCTCAAATAGACTAGAAGGTGCGAGTAAATCTTTGGTATCTCTTTTTGCCTTGGATATAAATTTTATAAACGACTTGCCTCCTGGTACTTGATTGAGAAATGTCTCGGCCTCTTTGTGAAACTTTGAGTAAATTGGATTGGTTATTAATTCGTTAAAATACCTTGAGAATGCACCAACATTTTTGGCAATTGACCATTCGTTATCATTGATAACAAGGATGAACCTTTTAGTGGAAGCCGCTATGTTGTTAAGTGCCTCTAAGGTAATCCCACAGGTAAATGCAGCATCCCCGGCGATGGCAACCACATGGTTCTTTTTTTTGCCTATATCACGAGCAATGCACATGCCAAGTGCTGCTGATAATGCTGTACCAGCGTGCCCAGCTCCGAATGCATCGTGCTCGCTTTCTTTGCGTGATAAAAAACCAGAATACCCACCAGACTGCCTTATTAAGTCGAACTTTTTTCCTTTGCGGCCAGTTAGTAATTTATGGACATAACCTTGATGGGAAACATCCCAGCATAAACAGTCGTCGGGAGTTTCAAAGGCAAGATGCAGAGCCAAAGTTAATTCAACAACACCAAGATTAGGGCCAAGGTGTCCACCATTACGAGAAGTTGTCTGTATGAGAGTTTCTCTAATTTCTTGAGCTAGTAGACATAGTTCTTGTTTGGAAAGTGTCTGCAAGCTTTCTGACGATGAAATACTATCTAGAATCATTTTTCTGTTTTCTCCAACCGCTCTGTAAGTTCCTTTATACTTAATTCTGCTAGAGCCAATTTGTTTCTGCATTGGGTAAGAAGATCAACGCCTTTAGTGTAATTTGAGACAATGGAATCAAGTTCGGCTTCACTATTTTCCATATTAGTGACGATTGCATGAAGTTCGTTCATCATGAATTCAAAACTTTGATTCTTTTTTTCGATATCCCGCATAAAAAAATTCTATAATTTTGCTTCAAGTATGCAATCTTTGAAACTACTAGGAACAGTGGAATATCGACAATCGATTATTAATCACTAATGTAATCGGATGCTAACTGTAATCCAAGCTATTGTATCAATTCTTATCGTGGCACAGTTTATCTTCGAAAGAATTCTGGCGAAACTTAATGAATCCAAATTGCTGGAATTAAAAAACAACCCGCCTAAAGAACTCCATAACTTAATGTCCAAGGAGCAATGGGAAAGATGTACCAATTATAATCTTGATAAATCTAAAATCTCGTTTTCGGAGGACTTTTTAACGACAATCCTTTTACTTTTTTTCTTTATTTATTTTTATCCCCACTTCTTCAACTACTTTTCTCTTAGCAGCACCTCATCGGTTTGGCTCGTCTCTTTTGGGGCAACTTTATTTCTAAGCATTTTCCAATTACCGACCCTCTACTATGATTGGAAGCGACAATTCACACTCGAAGAAAAATATGAATTTAATACCAACAGTAAAAAAAATTGGTGTATTGATAAAATTAAAGAATTATTTTTAGGTTTATTGTTGGGGTGGGGTGTATTGGTTCTTGTTTTGAGTCTGTATGAATGGGGGGTTATGTCTTTTCCCGCAGGTTGGTGGTTAGTTGCATTTTCTGCTATTTTCTCAGTGCAAATTTTACTTCTAATTTTATGGCCTAAGTTGATTCTCCCTCTATTTAACAAATTGACCCCCTTAGAAGATGATAAATTGGGCTCAAGATTATTAGCTTTGGCCAATAAATGTGGATTTGAAGCTAGTACGATTGAAGTTATCGATGGAAGTAAACGATCTCGTCATTCTAATGCGTTTTTTACAGGTTTTGGCAAATTTCGTCGAATTATTCTTTATGATACCTTACTCAAACAGATGAATCATGAGCAGGTGGAAGCTGTTTTGGCCCATGAAATTGGTCATTATAAGCTCGGACATATTCCAAAACGTATTTGTGTGTCCTTCATTTCAGGTCTTTGCTTTTTTGCAATGTTAGCATTCCTCTGCAAAACATCATGGTTTTATCGACAAATTGGATTGGATGTCATGTATGATGGTGATTTAATGCCTGTAATTGTTGCATTTATGTTGGTTGGTGGATCTTTTACATACTGGCTCAATCCTATTACAAATTATTTCTCAAGAAAGCATGAGTTTGAGGCGGATGCTTTTGCAGTATGTTCTGTTGGCAACAGTAAATCCCTTTCTTCCGCTCTCAGGACACTATATGTAGAAAATTTAAATTACCCAGTTCCTCATTCGTTGGTTTCATTTTTTCATTATACCCACCCTACATTACTTGAAAGGGAGAATGCTATGTCTAGCGTGGTTAAGGCATAGATTTTCGAATTCTACATATGAATTATTTTTCTAGACGAACATAAACTATGGAAAGTTAGTCCCAAAATAACTCCCAAGAGGTTCATAAACAAGTCTCCCGCCGATGGGAATCTCATCGGTACGAGAAATTGGGTTAATTCATTAAAGCAAGCATATAGCCAACATATGTGAAAGCATCTATTTTTGATAAGTTTTTTGGATATAGTCACAGGTCCTAGGTACCAACCCCACAGCCAAGCAAATACAAAAAAAAGAGGAAGGTGGCTCAAGTCCTGCAACCAAAATGGATAAGAAAAAATTTCTTCAGAAAACGAAAGCCAAATCTCATCAACATTCATCTCCTCTAGGCTTATCGGTTGAGGAATTCCTGTGAGTAATTGCAAAAATAAAAGATAAGAAATTGGCACAACTATCCAACATGTGGATTTGCTTGGAGGTGCTATAAAATATTTTATTTTATTCAATTATTAAAAAAACACTTTTGAATTTTGAAAGTTAATGTTTTTTCTGATAACAAAAAGATGACCCTATGCCAATATACGAATATTTTTCTCCTGAGACTGCTAAAGTTTATACTTTTTTTGCACGTTCGCTAAGACATGCGAACGCAATTCCCTATTGTCCCGACGGTAAGAAATACACTATGCAAAAGGAACTTAGTTCTTTTTCGGTTACGACACAAGTTCCTGATGCAGGTGAGACTGAAAATAATCCTGCTACATCAGAAAGCTCGAGTGATCCATTTTCCGACATGGCACCAGGCAAAGCAGAAAAAATCATGAATGAGTTGCAAGGAGCGATTGGTTCAATGGATGACGATCATCCAGACCCTAAGCAGATGGGTGCATTGATGAGAAAAATGTGCGATTTAACAGGAGAAAAAATTGATGATACAATGGAAGAGGTTGTCAGAAAACTTGAAGAAGGCAAGGACCCTGAGGAACTAGAAAATGATATGGATGGAGTTCTTGATAATGATAACCTTGGAACTCCCCCAGAACAAACCGAAGTTGAGAAGTTAAAAAGACCTAGGACATCAAGGGTTGTTCGAGACCCAATTCTTTATGATATAGAAGATTACCTCTAAACTTATAACTGTGCTAAAGATACTTTCCAAATTGGTTATTTGTTCAGTCTTTTTGTTGAAAGCTTGTGAGCTTGAAAATAATGATAATGAATTGGATTGGGAAGGTAACGAGATTAGCTTTGATGAAGATTTTAGAACCTTACATACCCTTGATTCTGGTCCAATTCTGTTTAAGAATAAAAGCGAAAAGCCATTTTTCGGAAGAATAAAAAAAGATCTAAAGGACTCTCACAAACTACAAGCTTTTTCTGGCGGTAAATTACACGGAAAGAGCATTACCCAGAAAAAAGATGGTTCTAGAGTGGAGGCTTCGTTTAAACATGGAATTCTTCACGGTGAAATGAAGTTTTATGACTCAACAAATCATTTGCGGGCTTCAATTCATTACATCGATGGCAAACTTCAACCAAACCGAATTAAAAAGTAGAAAATGCAACTTTTATTCTAAGGGAAGGAAAATATAAAAGATACTCCCTTTTCGGGGCTCGCTTGCAAAGTCTATTATTCCATTGTGATCTTCAACGAAAAGCTTGCAATTATAGAGGCCGAAGCCAGAGCCTGAATCTTTTTCCTTCGTAGTGAAAAATGGGTCAAAAATCTTATCAGCCATATCTTTGGGGATACCACATCCATCATCTTTGATACTTATTTCGGCTCCATCAAAAGGTGCAGTTGTTGAATTTGCCAGGGTTTTAAGAAAAATTTTTTTCCCTTTTTTTACTTTTCTTGCAGACAAAGAAATCTCCCCCTTTTTTTCAATAGCATCTCGTGCGTTAATAATCAGATTCAATAAAACTTGTCTGAATCCTGTTTCCTCCACGAACGAAACGAGTTCTGAGTTTCCAAATTTCGTCTTTAGAATCGTGCTGCGAGGTAATAAAATGGCTATTAGATCCATTTGATCTTTAATCAAGTCACGGAGATCGTGAGATGCCCGTGCAACGGGTTTATCTCGGTGAAGATCAATAATTCTACGAACCAATCTTTGAGCCTGCATAGTACTTTTTTTAATTTGTCGCATCCCGTTAGCCATTGGATCGTCTTTTTCCATCATGCTGTAATACAATTCACTGATTGAAAAAATTCCTGCCATCAAATTACTAAAATCATGCACCAATCCATTTGTTAATGTTGTCAAACCTTCTCGCCAAACTGAATTCGATAATCGATGTTCAGCAATTGCCTGCCTTGTAATGTCTATAAAAACGCCATCGTAACCTAGTAATTTGTTGGTGCCTGTAATTATAGGTGTTCTGACATCAAGAATGTATATTATTTGCCCAGATGGTGGAATCTGCAACCTGTAGGAAAAACTAAAGGTTTCTTTTTTTCTCCAATTGCTTTGAAGCTCTTTGTCAAAATGATCTCGGTCGATCTCGATTATTTTGTCTTTGAATAACCCGCTATTTCTAAAAAACTCAGTATGTTCCAGTGGGAATAGCTTCTTAATGCCTTTTGACAGGTAGCTAAATGTGCAGTCGGTTCTTTGAGTAAAAAATATTCCGGGAAAGTTACTTACATAATCCGAAAGCCTACTTTCAGCTTTTTGCAATCTGATCAAAGTGCTTGCAAGTGCTTGAGTATTGTTCATGAGATCGCCCAAGAAAGCTTTTTTTAAAGTGTCGTGTGGGGCAAGAGCGGTGGAGATCGAAACAATTCCGATCTGTCCGTATATACAAAAAACGATTGCAAGTCCCATTGATGAGGAGTCATTAGCTGACCCAATGGGCAAAAAACATTCAAATTCACACGAAGTTAAGTTTACGGGTAATAAATTTCCCCAGTTGGGATCTAGTTCAACCAACAGTTCCCTGAAATTAATTCCCTTTATTTCGTCTTCATTCATTCCTATCCATGATGCAAATGAGGAAGGGGCACGAATGATGTTTCCTTTTAAATTCAACCCAACTTGGCAATTTTCAAATTCTGGCGCTTTCACTTGACTACAATATTCCAAGATTCGAATTTTTATCGAGCGAATTGATAATATTGATCTAGGAATTTATTAGTTTGTTTGGCGCAAAGATTGCAGTGTTTCTTCCGATGACAGCAATTCTTGATAATCTCTACAGCCAAGAAAACTATCTTATTTCCAAAAAGCTCCTCGATGCGACCCATCTTCGTCATGAGGCTCTTTCCAATAATTTAGCAAATGTTGAGACGCCTGGATTTAAAAGAAGAGATTTACCTAAAACCTTTTCTGTTGAACTTCGCAGAGCTGTTGATCGCAAAGATTTCAGAAGAGTAAAATCTCTTCTTCCACGCAGTGCTGAAGACAGGCAGGCGAAACCTGTAAGAATGGACGGTAACACAGTCCAGCTTGACGAGGAGATGCTTGCTATGAATAGAAATGCATTAAATTACGAGTATTTAACAGGAGCGGTTGGAGGATCTATTAAGGAACTCAACCTAGCAATCAAAGGAAGGGTATAATTAAATGTCCATGAATCTCATACCTGGTGTAGAATCTACTGGAAGTGCTTTGTCCGCAGAAAAACTTCGGCTTGAAATTATTGCACAAAATATTGCCAACTCCAACACTACCCAAGATGCGAGCGGTAATGTTTACAAACGCAAAGAAGTAGCTTTTGAAGAATATATTAAAATGCCCGAAAGAAGAGTGCCCGGATATGTAGATGAAAATCTCTATCAAGGTGTACGGGTGGTCGATGTGTATGATGATCAAACTCCAGGCAGAATGATTTTTAACCCTGGTCATCCTCATGCTAATGAAGACGGTATGGTGGAGATGCCTAATGTGGATGTATCTAGGGAAATGATAGATTTGATCAGTGCTTCTCGTGCATACGAAGCAAATTTAACGGTTGTGAAAACTTCCAGAAGAATGGCCCAACAAGCATTGGCTATTGGTCGCTAATCCTAATTTAACTTAAAAGTGGACGCTATATCATCATTACCATCTCTCAATGACTTATTGAGACAAAATCCTAACCTTCAGCCAAACGCACTGGCTAATAAATTTTCTGGCGAAAATCAGTCATTCAATGCTGAAAAGGCTTTGTCGGTTCCCGCTTTAGCTGGTGCACCCAATCCTACGCAGATAGATAAAACTTCTCCTACAGAGAGAGTAACTGCTCCTGGATTTGCAGATATGTTTGAAAAGTTTGTTAAGGGTGTTGATCAAAAGAAGAAAATTTCTGCGAAAGAAACACAGGATTTAATTCTTGGTCGATCTGACAATATTCATGAGGCAGTTGTTAAGTCCCAAGAAGCAGGTGTTGCTTTCAATCTGATGATAGAAGTTCGCAATAAGCTAGTTGAGTCCTACAAAGAGCTCATGAGAATGTCTGTGTAAAATCTCAATTTTAAATCTTTACTATGAACGAAAGAATTGAAAAACTATCTAAAGTTTGGAATGGTCTGACTTCAGCTAAAAAAATAAGTTTAGCAGTTGCAGTAGTTGGAGTTCTTGCCCTGAGTAGTATGATTTTGTCACTCAGTGGGGGAGGGTCATCCATGAGAGTTTTAGTCAGCGGTGCTGATGCTAAAGATTTAGGCGATGTAGTTGAAGTACTGGAAAATAAACAAGTCCCCTATGAGTATGGTCCTCAGGGATCTTCCATACTTGTCCCTGAAGATAAAATAGCCTCCGTTCGCATGGAACTTGCGATGAAGGGCCTTCCCAAAAGCGGAGATGTTGGCTACGAAATTTTTGATGAGGGTAATTTTGGTATCAGTGATTTCGTTCAAAGAACAAATCATACCCGTGCATTACAAGGTGAATTAGCGAGAACTATTTCGATGATGGATGCGATCCGTTCAGCGAAAGTGTTTGTGGTGAAACCAGAAAATAATCTTTTACTGAGCGAAGATCCTAATGACCGACCTAGTGCATCCGTCTATGTTGATACAGCAGGAAGTACCCTTGATAAAAGCAATGTTAATGCAATTCAATTTCTTGTTGCCCGTGCGGTAAAGGGGGTAAACAAGTCGAGCGTGGCAGTTCTTGATAACCAAGGTAATCTGCTATCAGAGGAGGGAGAAGCTGATGGAGCAGCCGGTGTCGTTGGGCAAATGATGAAAGCATATCAAGCACAGGAAAGAAGGCTTGAGCAAAAGATAGAGACAATGCTTGCTAGAATTGTTGGGAAGGATCAGGTAGTGGCACGAGTCTCTGTTAACCTCAATACCAAGTCATCTACTTTATTGGACGAGAAATTTGACCCTGAAGGGCAAGTGCCAAGAACGCAGACAACAGATAAAGACGAAGCTAAAACAGTTGAAACGCAAAAACAAAGCAACGCAGCCGGTATGGGTGCCAATGTTCCTAATGTTAGTCAGGATGCTACTCAACAAGACCCAATAATGGCTCAGAGTGATGAGAAAAGAGAATCTAAAACTACAGATTTTGAAATTAGTCGTACATTGCGAGAGGAAGTTCAGGAACCTGGTTCTATTTTGGGGCGTAGTGCGGCGGTTCTCATTGCCAAAGGTGAAACTCCTCGTACAGCACAAGAAATTGATGGTATACATGAAGCAGTCGTAAATGCAATTGGTGCTCGTTTTGATCAATCTGATATAGCTACTCATGTCACGGTTCATGAGGTTGATTTTTTGCCAGCTTTTGTTGGACCAGCCGGCGAGACTCTCAATCAATTTCAGCAAGTTCTTGATACCTACGGCCCACACCTCAAGAACCTGCTTGGTGTGGTTTTGGCTATTGCCATGTTCGTCATATTTCTTCGTATGCTTAAAAAATTCAAACCCACCGATGCTGAAGTACAAGTTCTTGATGAGGATGATCAGAGGCTTTTGAGTGGAACAAGAAGTCTTGGCAGTGGTTTGACCCCAGAACTCTTAAACGATTTGATTCAAGAAAAACCTGACAATGTAGGAACGGCTCTGCGTAAGTACTTAGAAACAGGGACAACTCAATAATCCTTCTAATTATCACTGATTATGGACGAAGTTGAGGAAGAAGAGGAAAGCGTACAGGATCGCTACCAAAGAATGTCAAGGCATGAAAAACTTGCCTTGCTAATGATTGCATTAGGTCCTCACGCATCCTCCACGCTTTTAAAAAGATTTGACCCAAAAGATTCAGATAGTATCTGCAAAAAAATAGGTGATTTTCCCATTGTAGGACAGGAATTGAAAGATTGTGTCTTAGACGAATTTTCGGAAATTATTGAATCTAGCGTAAATTCAAATTTAGGAGGTTTTGAATTTGCTCAAAAAACTCTGGAGCTTGCCCATGGTGGTTTTAAGGCCAATAACATAATGAACCGCATTGCTCCTGTCAGAGATTCGCTAGACTTTATGGAGGACATTAAGGAGATGGACTCTGGGCAAATTTATAATGTTTTGCGATTCGAACAGCCACAAACAATTGCATTCTTTTTGGCAAATTTAGATGCGGATAAGGGATCAGAGGTTTTAAAAATGATGCCTCCCAATGTTCAAGAACAAGTTGTAGAACGTGTTGGAGGAATGGAAACCACTCCATTAGCTCAAGTTGAAGTAGTGGCTAATAGTCTCGAGAGTCGGGTAGGGCAAAAAGGGCAATCCCCAAGAATTATGTCAGGCGGGATTAAGGTCGCTGCGGATTTATTGAACTGGTTCGACAAAGAAGAGGGTAAGGAAATTTTAAAGAGCATTGAGAAGCGCAATCCTAAATTAGGTGGTTCAATTCGCCAAAGAATGTTTCGTTTTGAAGATATCGTCCGTCTTAGCCC
>Ga0181580_10005144_pt1 | contig 10604 bp, 4 predicted proteins | sample 071ome_23_FD_132413 | JGI IMG/M metagenome (GOLD analysis project Ga0181580, IMG submission 132413) | Coastal salt marsh microbial communities from the Groves Creek Marsh, Skidaway Island, Georgia - 071403BT metaG (megahit assembly) | ecosystem: Environmental > Aquatic > Marine > Intertidal zone...
ATAAGTTTTACCATCAAAAACGTCTGTATCTTTTATACTTAAGCCATCAAAATCTTCTACAAAAGTATATTCCCCGTTATTGATTGGATTGTATTTTTTGTTCGAACCAGGAATTATTTTTTTTAATATTCTACATGCCTTAATTCCTTCTGGAATATTATTTATTTTAAGTTCAATGCTTTCATCTTTGATGATTGCTATTAAACTACAAGCTAAATAAGCATCATCTAGCGTTTTGATTCCTTTGCTAAAGGCTGTTTTTGCGTTATCGTATTTTTCACCCTTAAAGTTTAAAGTACCCCTATACATAATATCTTTTGTAATTCCAAATTTATCAGGGCTTTCCTTAAAAGAATCACTGCCGTCATAAATGCCAATTTTGCTTCGAGGAGGTAAAATTAGGTTCTCACTAATAAGGTCAAAAGGTGTGTTGACTACGTTCCTATTTTCAATTTTTTTTGCGTGTATATCAATACTACAATTTTTACTAGTCTTGTTTCCAATCCCTAGTTTAGTAACACCAGAGTATTTGTTTCTTGTTCCAAACATTTGATAATCAATTGATTCCAGATCTCTAATCTCGTATATATCATCTAAAGAAACCGGAAAGCTTTCAACTTGTAAGTTTAAGCCATCTTGTTTAACAATATACAATAAATGAATATTTTGTCCGAGACTTTCAAGTTTTTCTTTGCTGATTTTTATTCTAGAACTTAAAATTTTATGATTAGGTATTTTTTTAACGATTTTTGTTTTGTATTCGCTAGATTGCGAATCTATTTTTTGAACGATATCTTCAAATATTTCTTTTAAGTATTTGTCATAACTGTTTAATTTTAAACCAGTTTCACTAATTAATCCTCCTGAGTCCATTGATGCTGATTTTTTTTGAAAACTATTTTCAAACATAAACAAAGGATCTATTCCTTGTTTTATTAAATAGTTGTATTTACTAGTAAAAGTTTTTTGTGATTTAGAACTAACAAAATTTATTTTTTCATTATTTATTATCCTGTTGGTTTCCATAACCTTGATTGGCTCAGATAAAATCTTTTCTATGTCTTCATTCATTGAAAACTGGGTGATTAATTTAGTTTGACTAAGCAAGTTATCTCGGATATCAAGATTGTATAAATTGGATAATCTTGTTATGCTCTTTAGCAAGTCTTTTGATTTAATTATATTTTTAATAAGCTCGGCTGTTTCTGGAGAATCATTCTCATTTAAACGATTTTCAATTGCCTCCAAAATATTCTGTGTTATTTTTTTTCTATAATATTTTGCAGAAAAACTAGACAATCGGACTTCAATGTCTGGGTATCCTTCTTTTACAAAGTTTTTTAAATTAACTGGACAAAACATATTAATTTCATATGCTAAACTTTTAGGGCCTGATTCACCTAATTCACTATAACTTACATTTTCTTTTACAATTTCAGGAATTAAGTCTTGACTGGTCAGTCCATTTCCAAGCTCAACTACTTTTGAATTTTTCTTATATTTTATATACATTTTTATTCCATAATCAAAGTAAACAAATTAATAAAAGTTGGAGTTTGATAGCTATCAAAATAAACCTTACCTAAATAAAAGACTCTTTTACCTGCATCAGACGGGTTTTTTTCGTCGTAAAAAACCCCCGCATCAACTATGTCAAGTTTTGTCATTGTAGCACCCGGGCTATCTTCAAACATTTGAATTACTAAATTATTTTCTGTCGATGTTTTTTCAATTTGTAATTCTTGAACTAGATTTTTTTGACTTGGTAGTAAGTCGACTGGGAGCTCGCCATCGTCTAATAAAAGTTTTCTAGAAACATTATCTAGATTTGGAAAATAATTATTTTTTAAATTATCAGAACTAAGATCAGGTCTAATAATTGAAGTGTCTGTATAATCCAATCTATTTCTAATGTCTTCCCACGTTTCTTCGTTTGTTGATCTTAAGTCTTCGTAAACACCAAAACTCGTTCCGTCTTTGTTAACCGGAGGTAAAAACTGAAAACTAGGTAGCTGTGACAACCTTGGATCAAGAAAGAAAGGTTCGGCATAGTCGACATTTATTGTTTCATTTCTAGGATTTTTTCCAAAAGGAAATTCATCTGTAATTTCATAAACTACTTCTCTAGGTGACACAACAAACTCATCTGATCCAAAAGAATCAAATGTGCCTAGCAAGTGATTATTTTTAAAATGTCTAAGCATTGCATCCATAATTTCAGCTTCAGTGCTGGCAAACTGTGATCCTGTTACGGCTTTTAGTTGTAAAACATCACTTTCGTTAGGCTCCTGTAAAAAAATATTGTTCCCTACAATACTTCCAGTTGGTGAAAAATCAAAAGGTAATAATCTTCCGCTATCATCTTTTTCTAAAACAATAGAGTTTTCCGGTCTTTCCATAACTTCAAAATAAATTCTGTTTTGAACGTCGTCAAATTCTGATTTGTCATAAAATGCAGTCCCGTCAGAAAGAGATGCCAATTCAGCTCGAAGTTTACCAGCAGCAATTTGCCTTTTTCCTTCCTGTGTTATGACTAAATCTATAAATCTTGTTTTCTTATCTAAAATACCCATGTTATTAAATATCCGTATAAATCATTTTCTAACCGCAATGAAATGTGCAACTAGCTAAATACCTTTTATATTCTTGCCCATTATGAACAAAAACATCGGTAATCATATCCCAATTAATATCTTCTGTACATTTTGCTACTGTTTTTGACCTAATAATGTCATCATCTTGACGTCTTCCGAAGCCCGGAATTTCTGATGACTCGATCAAATCTCCGTTTTCAATTTCTCCATTAATATTTGTTACCCAAATTACGCCTTCTCCAATTGACATTGTCGAAATATTCCACCATCCCGGATCTATACCTGCATTTACCCCATATTTTGAAAAAGATGGTGCCATAATAAATCCGTTTTGAGCGTAAACTGCTTCTTCGTGATTTATTAATTGTTCCCCATTTGAATTAATTCTAATTGGATATCCAGAGATAACACCAAAAACTTTTTTAGAACCATTAGAAGCAGCAATTTGACACTTAGGAAGTGCGGTTTCATATGTTTTATCAACAGGCTTATACCAAACTTCACCGGTGCTCTCCACAATCATTCCTGGCTGAACATTTAAAGAACCGGAAATTACCGTATCATGGCCTGCTGTGAAGCTAGTAGAAACTGTTGAACCACCTACACCGTTTCCAAATATAACATAAATGCTGTCACTAGCGTTGTCATACCATCGTAACAAAATACATCCGGCATCCGGATCAGATTCTCCAGATGATAACGCCCTATAAAATTCGCTATCATCTGCAGCTTCGTTTTCAACAACAACTAATGGATCAGTAGAACTTCCTTTTACATTAATAATATTATGTGTTTTCCACTGGCCATATACTTCTGTCCCTAGACTGGTCAAAGAAGCAGAAAAAGTTTGTCCTGTTTGTATTACTGCACCTGGATCAGATATAAATGATGCTTCTCTTGTTCCGCCTAATATTGAAGCGTAGCAATCTTTATACCCTATTTTAGATTTAATCCAAAGCTCCCAATTTCCTGAATTGTCAAAAGTCATTGCTATGTCCGTGGTTGGATCAAAGCTATTTAAGTTTTCCCCATGAAGAGTTTCAACTGTTAAATAAGTTCCAGTTGTCCGATAATAAGGAGAGGCAGTGTAATATGTAAATTTTGCATTAACTATAAAAGACGCGTCATTGTCATATGTTGTATTATATTCTAGTCCGCTTAAATGAATTAAAAAAGTTGTTATCGCGGTGTCGTTACCTTCAGAACTGTCTGCAGCAGCGATTTTTATCCATTGATTTGCTGATGTGACATAAGTTGAGTTAACTTTTACGGCAGATGAATTTAGTATGCCTTCCTCTACGGTTAGATATCCTCCATCAGAAATAGTTAAGGCACTATCACCGTCAGTATATTCTATGCCCACTGTTTTTACATTTCCATTAACATAAAGATCGCTTCCATCAAATGTAAGATTTGCTTCTGCGTTCATTGCATCTGCCCCTGTTGCAGTTACAATTCTATTATTTACACCATTTGCTAATGTTAGAGTTGAAAAATTACTGTCATTATTAAAACCAGAGAGATTAATATTTCCTTTAGTTAGTTTTCTTTGCTGGTTTGCTGTATCGACAACGATAAAATAATCTCCATGACCGTCGTCAGTTGATGTTGTTAGTTCAGACAAGTCTAAAGAAATATTCGGAACTGCTGTTCCGTTAACTACATCCAATCCAGCATTGACTGTTACATTTGTTACTGTTCCTGTATTCGTAGTGTACCCAGAATCATTATTAAAGCCGCTTATATTTATATTACCAGGGGCAATTCTTTTAAATACACCACCGTCATTTATGAGAATCTGGTCAATATCTGCGTTTAGTGTGGTTAATGTGCCTCCGTCAGGGTCAAAAGCTACGTCATTTGTATTTACCGTGATACCGGTTCCTGCACCGACGGCAATGGTTCTAGAAGTTGTTATGTCGCCTCCGCCTGTCAAACCATTACCGGCTGTGACAGAAACGCTAGAATGATTAATATGTTCATTGGAGACAAAACCTGAAAGATTATCATGAACAATTTCTGAGTCGTTTGTGCTGAGTGTTACAGCACCTGTAGTTCCTCCACCACTTAATCCAGTGCCGGCTGTGACTGCAGTAATGTCACCGTCGACTGCGGCTGTGATTGTTATTTGCCCATTGGATCCGGAGGTAATCGTTATATTATTACCTGCAACCAAATAAGACTTGCCTTCGTGTGTAAGATGAATTGACCCGCTTATTGTTGCATTATAATGTGAATTGTCAGAAAGTCCAACTCTAATTGTGTGAGGAAATACAACAGAGTTAATTTTATTTGTCTCGCCTTGCTTTAAAATAACTTTTTCTAATTTGTCTAAGTCTGATTTTTTAAAATTATTAGCCATAAACTACACCCTAGACAGATATTTCATACGTACCGTATGTTCTATTTGTTACTTGATTGTTGTCAAAGTATGCTATTGATGATGTTGCATAAAGACTTAAATTTGAACTTTGAAATTCTCTTTCTGCGGTACCTTCGATTTCTTCAACACGTGTGCCTATAAATTCTCTTGTTCTTCTTTCTTCGTTGTAGGTGCCTCTTACAAATTTCACGCGAATTGGCGACTCAGTAAAGATATTATCTGCTGTTGTTGTTGGGTCGTCAACAAAAGTTCCGTCTAGGCCTTGACGAATCATGTCAGAATAATGACCAAAATGTTTTCCGCTAAAATAATATTTAGGTCCTCCGCCAAGTTTTGTTGCGTCACTTCCACCAGAATTTGCAACAATGTTTTGCATTGATCCATATTCAGGTCTTTCACTAGGGGCGCTAGTCGCATAATAATAATTATCTGTTATTCGATATCTTGCATCAATAAAAGTTCTTGCCAAATCAACAAGATTAAAATTAAAACTTGATTGATTTACGAACCCTTTAGTAATAGGATTGAAATCGTAACTATCTAACGCTGTTAAACTAAATACAGGGACATTTAGTCTTTTGCTAGGCACAAAAGCTTCACGTGTCCATAGAGGCTGACTGCCTCGAGGATCAATAATTCTTCTACTAGTTTCATTAACAGTTAAATTTTTACCAAATATTACCTTTGAATTGTCTGATTTTATAGGAAAATCGTCTGCAAAACTTCCAGTCAACTCACCTCTTGTTGCTATTTGGAACTGATCAACAACAGGATCATCTCCAATTACAGTGTGAATTGCATTAGTTGTAAGATTTTGATTAAGCCCGGTGTGGTATTCCCTACCGTTTTTAATTTCAGATCCGTAAAGGCGAAGTTTAGAGTTGCCAAATATGACTGTAGGATATCCTTTCGATAATGTAGGCGAGAATGCAGTGCCGGCTGATGTTGCCCATCCAAAAATTAATTTATCTTTAGGTTGAATTATATATGGCGATGTCAATTCAACCTGAGAAGGCCCTGGTAAAATTTCTTTTCTTACAAAACTTCCTGCACCCGGACTTCCGTATGCTTGAGGTGCTACAATATTTTCATTATTATTGGAGATCTTAAACCCTGTATAGCCGTTTAATAGAGCTCTGCTTTCATTTGACATTAACCCGCTTGATCTTCCAGGATTTTGTTTTCCGGTAAAAACTGTCCCTCTATATATATACGACCCAGACTGCTGCCCTAGGACAACATAAGAATTGTTTTTAATGACAGGACAGGCTTTACATTTAGATTCAATTAAAAAACTTGATGTGACGTGCGGGGTGTCTCCTAAACTGTATACTTTGTCTCTACCCACAAAAGCATTCTCAATATCTTTAAAACTGATCGACCCTAATGATCGATCTTGGTACGAGCCTGAAAATAAAAATAGGGCTTGCCCGTAAGTTATCATTTCTCTTGTGTCTGACACGTACACGTCTTTTGTACCGTTGTTAGAAAGGTCAAACGTTGATGGAATAATTTCAGAATAAGAAAAGTCCGATTCTTGACCCGATATATCAAATCTTTTTACTGTTAATTTAGTTGTCTCATAGGCATTTTTTTGACGCAATATAAAAAAATTAAGATCTTCAATGGAATGACCAGGATTAAGTGCGTAAGGATATCCATTATTAAACATATTATTAAACGATAACTCCTTGGCAATGCTATTCCTAGGTATTACAGCTTGAAAATCAATTACTATTTTTTCTAATAAAAAGTTTTTAGTAATTCCTAATTCTTCCGCAAGTATATATTGACTAGAAGTTGCGTGATACCTTCCGGAAAAAGGAAAGCCAAAAGTATCTGTCGGCCTAATAAGTGTATCAAGATAAGGCTTGCTTTTTATTTTAAGTGATGAGTCAAGGTACGATGCACCTGAACCGGTTGCAATAGAATTTATACTTGAAAATGCTAACATAGAAGAAGTAATTACCTGTTTTTGAGTTTCCAAATTAAAACCAAAAGAAAGATTAGGCTTTAGTGAGCCAATAGTCTCCCATCTTTTTAAATCTTTATTCCAGTAGCACATCATTGGCTGACCAATATCATTGGCAACATTGTAAGATTCAGCCGACTGATTTTCAATGTTTGATATTCCGATTTTTGTTTCTTCATTTGTGTTTAAGTCATATTCAAAAACTCTTTTATTAGAAAGCCGCTGATCAAAACCAGGATATATCTTGGGATCAACGCCGTATTGATAAAATTCTTTACTGTCATCATAGACATGCTTGTTATCATTAAATGCTGCTACGGTTGGGTTATTTTCGTTTATTGTAAATAAATTGTCACTTTGATGAGGTAGACTTATACTATTTTGTATTGTTAAATTACTTAATTTGTTAGGGGTTGCAAAACTACTAGTAAGTGCATATGAATTAGACCTTTTTAGACCGGTCTGTCCTATAGTTGTCTGTTCTCTAGAAATTATTTCTATTTCTGACAATGCCCAGGTTGCATTTCTAACGTTATCAATGGTTTCCTGTATAATACGGATATAAAAGCTTGCATTGTGGTCTGATTGTAAATTTAATTGGTCTGGGCCTATGTTTACTTCATACTCAGGTTTAACATAGCCATCAGCGTTTTTCTTTAAATATCTTCTGTTTCCACCGTTTAAACCGATTGACAATAAGGGACTACTAGGATCTAATCCTCCGCTAACAACTCTAACTGCCGGGTTAGAGATGTTTCTTGTCTCTATGTCGACGTCTTCCCAAGTTGACGCGTCACTACTTATTTGGACTTTAAGTGTGTTTGTATTTGGCGCTATTCCTGATAAATTAATTGCGTCTCCGTTTTCAAAAGAGTATGGCCTAACAATAACTTTAAATCTTAAATGAGGATTTTTGACTTTATCCACAGTTCTTATCCATCTTGTAGATCCACCTAAAACCAACGCACCCGGAAGTGCAGGTGTAGGCTTAATTGAGGGTAGGTTTACCATATCTTCTTTTCTAATGATAACAGAATCTATTTCTGACACTGCCCATTTTTTAAGATTAACCGGTCTTTTAAGCTGATCTGGCTTATTAACTTCTAAGTTAAAATCATCTGCTATTTTTTTACCGTAAATGATTGCATTGTTGTCATTAAACGAAGAAAGTGTAAAAGAAGACTCAACGTCATTTAACTGTTTAATACGTGGATAAGTGTTAAGTTGGTTATCTCTGTCTTTTAAAATTACACGGGCAGGATTGTTTATATATCCGGATCCAATAACGCCGTCAATACCTTCAAATAAATAATCTTTTAATTTGTTGACTTCAAAACCGGACAATTCTTTATCTATTATTGTAAATTCAGCTATTTGTCCATCTGATTCATTGCTACCGATGGTACTGGCTCCAACATAAAGCTTTTCACCAACATGTCCCATCCCAGAATATGTACCGATCTCTTGCCTGTTTGTTGCTACGTTAACTCCGTTGATATACACATTTAAACCTGATTCTGAATTACTTCCGTCATATGTATATGCAAAATGAACCCACTCATCATCATTGATGGGTGTGACAGAACTATAGACGCGCAAATAATTAGATGCATTTGTATTTAAATAAAACGTTACCCTAGGTAATCCTCCTAAAATTCCATAACCTCCTGAATATGATACATTTGTTGACGTACCATCTGATTTTCCAAAAAAATTTTCAAATAGAGTATCTGAGTCTGATGACGATCTTTTAAATAATAGGGAAATTGAAAATGGTTTGTCATTCCCAGCACCGTCTGTAAAAGATATAGGATTATCGCCTGAGGAATAAGTTACTAATGCATTAATGTTTTCTGAATTGTCAAATCTTGCTGCGTTATAATAGAGATTGTTTACTTTTTCCAACGTTGATGTTGCTGATCCTTCATATGATAAAGAACTTATTTCATTAGAATAATTAGATCGATCTTCAGGGGTACTTTTTAAGTCTAGCCAAAGTTTTAAATTATTTTTATCTATCGTTAACTGTGTATGATCTTTGTCTAATCTGTTATCATAATCAAATTTATCTGTTTTATTTTTAATTATTTTTGGCATTACTTTTTTAATCCTCCGAATGCAATAGAATCTGTTCCTAATGCATTACTTTCTCCAAATATTAAACCGTTTGTGAAAGATTTAAAACGCATGCCGATGTCGGAAAGAGATTTATCTGACTTGGATAAAAGTGTTTCTTTTTGAGAATAATTTAAAAAAGTATATTTGTTTGTATCATTTCTTTTGCTTTTATCTACAAAAAAAGTATTATTGTAAGTTTTAAATGAAATATATCCCGGCAAAGGCTTAGTTAAAGTTGAATCTTGCGCATCATGAAAGTGATCTGTTCTAGTGTTTTGAGTATACTCTTTTACACTTTCAATCAAATAAGAACCTTTTTCGGATGTATCAACCCCTCCGGCTTGCAAATGACATTTAATACCTTTTACCTTAATGTCACTTATTCCCGTATTTGTCAAAGATCTACGCACACTAAATACATCAATTGCACCATTTATTTTTTCATCTGAAGGATCAACAAATTGACTATAGTTTTTTCTGCCATTGTGAACAAAAGGGTAATCAGTTCCAAAAGTTCTGCCTAACAAACTAACTGGGTTAAGTTTTCCAAAGTCTTCATAAGGAATTAGCTTTCTATTAAAAGGAGATTCGTCAATATCTAAATAAACATAACCTTGACCATAAGCGTTTAAATTCATATTATAGTCAATATTTCCTAATGTTTCGTCCTCAAAAAAATTGTCTACAGAAACTCTTACAAGTGGAATTGTTGTACATGCACGAGAATAATGTTCAACATTTTTTATATTTTTACCTTTTCTATGAAAATCGATAAGGTCTTTTGCATTTTGCTGCTCATTTAAAAAAACTGTCACAGTACCGATATTAACGCTATTTGGATATCCTACATCTTCTAAAGTTTTTTCAACATGTTCATCTGCGACAACATTAATTTTACCTAATCTCTGTGTTGCTGGAGAAGAAATTCTAGAATTAACTCCAGATGTATAAAGTGTATTAACTACATATTTTTCTAAATTACTATCGTATATTACGCCCGGGCGAATGCTTGTTCCGGAACGATCTTCAAAAAATTTTTTTGTGTTAGAATTATTTGATCTCATTAACTTCTCACTAAAACTTGCTTATTCTTCCTGAAAACTGAGATAGGAATATGTTTCCTCTGCTTGGATCTCTTTGTAAAGCTCTCATATATATTTCATCAGATAGATATCTCATTCTGTTTCTTTCTAAAACATGGCCTTCGTAAACAAAGTTAATGCCAAGAAAAGTTGTGTGTCTAGGAAGAGTTTTAAATATAGAATGCGTAAATGTTGTATCTACCCATTTAAATAGGTTTCTATATTTTTGTAGATCTATTTTTTCTAAAAGATTGTTGAAGAATATTTCTCTTGCATGAACAGCCTCATGATACGTGTCAGAAAATATTGTATTAGGCTTTCCGTATATGTTTTCAAATTGACTATAGTCAGAAAATATTAAAAGTATGTGTTCATTTAATGCTTTCATGACTGACATGTCTATTGAAAATCTTGTATCATCCATGCTTTCTTCTGAAGGCAATATTTTAGATACA
>Ga0181580_10005163_pt1 | contig 10587 bp, 10 predicted proteins | sample 071ome_23_FD_132413 | JGI IMG/M metagenome (GOLD analysis project Ga0181580, IMG submission 132413) | Coastal salt marsh microbial communities from the Groves Creek Marsh, Skidaway Island, Georgia - 071403BT metaG (megahit assembly) | ecosystem: Environmental > Aquatic > Marine > Intertidal...
CCAACTATTTGTTGTCGATGAAAAGTTGTGTTATGGTTGTGGTGCCTGTATTGGTCTTTGCCCTACAAATGCGTTAGATCTTATTGATAGGTTAGCAGTTGTCACACAGGAAGATTGTACACTATGCAACCATTGCATACCATCTTGTCCAGTATTTGCTCTATCAATAGTAGGTGTGCAAAATTGATATCCATAGCTGGTGGAGGATTGAGAGGACTTAATTGCGCCATTTTTCTTTTGAAGAATGAATATGAAGTAAAAATTTATGAAACCAGACAAGAGATTGGTAACCCAATCAGATCCCCAGGAATTATAAAAAATTTAGATCCGAATATGATTTCAGCATGCAATGCAAAATCCAACGACTTTGGTTGGGGATTACGCAGAGAGTGGCTTGAGAAAAAATATGCAGAAAAGGTAGTCGACTTAGGAGGGGAAATAATTTTGAAAACCGAAGCGCCATCAGATGCAATAGACTGCCGTGGTGGCAAATCACCAGCACCAGGGTGGCCATCTAATAACCCAAAAGACGAGTCTTTGACTGTTTGGAGAGGTGGCATAACAATACAAAACAATATACCAAACATCTTTGAATTAAATACGATGACAGAGGATAAATTCTGTTTTGAACATTCAGATGGTTTGGTTGAATGTTGGATTAGAGGAGAGCTCCCAACCCCTCCTCAAGGATGGCTTGAAATAATTCAGGGAGAACATCCAATAAATGCAAATGAAATTTGGGCTGATAATTCATTATTAGAAGGGGTAATGATAGCCAAAAAAACAATTCAATCCCTACAGGAAGGAAACTAATATGCTACCAGACTTTGGACTATTGAATTACATTCAAGACACATCTCAAGGCTGTAGACACGTAACGTTAATTGATCCGGGAAAACAATCATCTGAAATAGCAACAAAACGGGCTATTACAGCAATAGAAGCGGGCTCAAACATGATATTTATTGGAGGATCTACAGACACTCCAAATGAGGTAGTCCACGAAACATGCAAGTCAATACAAGAAGCACTGGAACTCCAAATTTTCGCAGCAAGCCAGGACCCATCTTCAGATGAAGACATGTGGAAAATACCTGTGATTCTATTCCCCGGAGGGGCCCATGCATTATCTCCAGCCGCCGATGGAATTACATTCATGATGCTAATGAATTCAAGAACCAGGAGATTTCTAATCGAGGAGCAACTCAAAGGCGCTCCACATTTAGACAAATTTGGTGTTGAAGCAATACCCACCGGCTATCTTGTGTTTTCACCCGGCGGTAAAGTTGGTGAAGTCGGCGAAGCCGATTTAGTAACAAGCGACCAAACAGATTTAGTAAAATCATATGCAATTACAGCAAAGATGTATGGATTCAAAATACTGTATTTAGAAGCTGGAAGTGGTGCAGACACCCAAGTATCCCAAGATTGTATAAAAGCAGCAAGAGAAGTTGAAGAATTGTGTTTATTTGTCGGAGGAGGCATTCGATCTAAAGACCAAGCGAAGCTTGCCGCAATGTCAGGTGCTAACTGGGTTGTAACCGGTACACTAACCGAAGACGCCAACAATCTACAAGACCTTCATGAAAGAATTTCCGAAGTCGTCAAAGGGATTCAATCCTCGTCTTCGTAAAGAACAGGATCTCCACTTCCGCCCGGAGCATCGGGCCTGTCAGTGACAATATCCATTCCCTGCTCGATTACTTCTAACGCCTTATCCAAATCTACAGTTCCGCCGTCAGCTAGAGTTTTCATATCTTCAGCATTTGGCGAGGATATTTTTCTTTCAACATTTGGTGCGTTAGCATACACTTCTTTACGCAACTCTCTCTCATCGTGAGTTCTAACCAAGGAAAGCGAGTCTGCAAATGCCTGCCCGACAACCTCTCTTGTTCTTTCAGACCTTTTTGCTCCGTCTAATTCATGCATTGCAGAATCTCTTTGCGACTCTAATTCTCTAATTTCAGAAGTTCTATCAGTCAATGCAGCTTCAAGGTCGGAAATCGTTAACGACATTTGTTGGATTCTCTCATCTCTCTCAAATACATCATTATGCAATCTTCTTTCTCTTCTTCTTAGGGATTCATATTCACGGTTACGTTCTAGCAACCTTCTCTTTAATTCTTCAATTTGTTCAACGAGATAATCATGCTCTGCAGAAACCGAACGAGGGCCCTGCATTACGCGCTCTATTTGCTCTTCTAATTCACCAAGGCGCTTATCTCTTGCATCCAACAATCCTCTAAGTCTGTCCGCAATATCTCTTAGACGTTGTCTTTCTTCTTCCAAAGCATCGTTTGCAGCCTTTTCAGCATCCAAGTCCGCAGCCAGCGCATCCGCTTTCGCCTTCATAGCCCTAACTTCGTCTGCTGTAACACTTGTCAAACCAGCTTCCGCGGCCCTTTCTAATGCTTCAACAAGTTGTGACATTCGTCCTTCCATTTCAGCAATAATTTCGTCTTGCTGAGTCGTTAATTCTCTTAATTGCGAGGTCTCTTTCTCCAAAGACGCCTTTTCTTCAGCGGACAAACCAGCCCTGCTTTCAGCTAACTCTCCCTTGGAGTCTTCCAACATCCTTTCAAGATGGATAATTCTCGCATTTGCTTCTTCAAGGTGAGCCTCTGTAGTTTTGAGTTGAGCTACTTCAGGAGCGATTTCATCTTTCCTTTCTGCAAGGTCTAATTCTAGAATGCGCAACCTCTGTTTCGTAGTGACCAGATCTTCATTTCTATCTGCTAATTCTTGCCATGCAACAAGAACCTCCTCAACCAATTGCTCAACTGGGTATGCGCGTAACATTCCCTCAAGCGCAGCACGCTCATCACCGCCTGTTTCAGAGATGCGTCCTATGCCTCCAGATGGTGAAGTTCCCAGCGTCATTGCGACCTATCGCACACTAACCATTCTTCAACCTTTCATTGCCACACGGGCAAAAAAGCCGGTTTAGTGAACCCTTAATTGATAGCGGTATACTGCTCATCAGGCATATCTTGAGCGAGAGCCATTGCTCCTAGAGCGACCTTGTCGATTGGGTCTTCAACACAGGTAACGGTTACATCTCCAATGTCTGCAATCTCGTTTGCAATTGCGTCAGCAATTCCATCGATTAGAGAACCTCCTCCTGATAGGATGATATTGTTTCTTAGAACAGGTTGGTATTCAGGGTCAGCGCTTGCTACGATAGCCTTGATTGCATTTCCAACCTTGTTGATAATCATTGAACAAGCCGCTTTTATTAGGTCCCCAATGTCCACAATTTGCTTTTTACCTTCAACGGACAACTCAATCATCTGTTCTCTATCATCGCCACCAACATATGAGAATTCCTCTTTCCACTTTCTTACCATGTCTTTGGTAACTTGAGCGCCAGTGTATTTCTTCTTGACAAGTTCCATGAGTTGCAAATCGATCCAGTCGCCAGCTTCATTGATAGTCAACTGGTCTTCATCAGATGGGAATACACCATACAATCTTGCGATGTCAGTAGTTCCTGCACCAATATCAACAACGATTGAACCAGCGATTTCTCCGATTCCATACGCAGTAGCGAATGGCTCAGTTACAACCATAATTGCGTTAACTTGACCCCTTAGAGTTGCCACAAGATTGCTCTTGTCTGTAAATGAAACGTGAGAAGGAGAACATATTACTCCGAAAACCTCGTCATATTCTTCTGGTTCGACAGTCTCAATTAAGTGGGTTACGAAAGCCTTTGCTGCTGCTAGGTTTGCTTCATCATCTTGAGCGACACCAGCTGCCATCGGTCTGTAAAGGTTACAAGCCAACTTGTTCTTCAGAGCATCGTTTCCGAAGAGAACATCTTTTCCAAGGAAATTTCTTGCGACAGGGTCTTTTGGTCTACCCACAACAGTTTCAATCGTATCCAATGAACCTGCACTACTTGCGATAGTAGATTGGTATGTTCCTAAATCAATTCCTACATACAGTCTTTCTCCCATTTTTGCTCACCAAACCTTTCGGACAGGTAGTCCACAGTGTTTCTATTCTTGAATGTTCACTATTGGAATTCCCATTATTCTTCTTCAATAAATGGAGATTTTACATCATTAAAAATTTCATGTTCCAAACGTTTAAACATCACACTGGCAGCCACAATCACACCCAACACAACTCCGAAAATACCCCATAACAATGCCCGGTTGTTATGACTTTCAGTTGTTTGGGAATTATTGAACTCATCATTACCATCTTCCGTGAAAGGAGAAGTCCACCAAATAGTGAAATTGTCCGATAGAAAAATCGACAATTTTTCCTCTGTCCAAATGGAAGAGTTATTGTCTACTGTAACGACCTCTATCTGCCAATCCTCTCGATTTATTGGCATCGGTATCAAATCCTTAGAGAAATTTAAGTTACAATCTATACTAACTTCAATTACAAACATTTTCGCACAGTCGGTTAAATCGATGGTAAAATTTTGATTTACCAATCTTATCGCTACAACCCCACCATCGCCCTCAGAATCGTTTACATTTAGCCGAATATCCATTTCGTGCGATAGGTTTTCCCCTGCTGACGGCATCTCAAAAATGGTTATTTTTGGAGGTGTATTATCTGGTAACTCAACGACCCCACTCGCCGCAATAGCAAATCCAAGGGCATTACCTTCCAAACCAACAGTTCCTTGGATACTTCCATTATGAACAGATTTTGCAAAAACCTCCACTTTAATCCAATCATATTCTCTAACATCCTCTGCAGGTAGCCTAATCATGACCGTCGTTTCGTTAGTAGAATTATGGTTGTAAGGGCTTGAAAAGAATGGAGTATACATTTTACTGTAACCCGCATTTGTGAAATTATCATCTATGGCAAAATTTCCATCAGGGGTTGTAACAACCAATCTTAGATCGTCATCTTCAAAATAATCCGGTCTTGCGTTGTATGACATAACAACTTCAAAATCAGAATTTCCAGTCGGGCGAAGATATTTTTCCCACGACTGATTTTCTTCTAAAAACGGTCCACTGGCTTGACTCCCGTTCCACGGATTGGATAACAACGAATTGAAACTAGATCCTCGCGAACTGATTAATCCATGCCAATCTTCAACAGAAAAGGAGTCATGTAAATACAAACTATCATTGAGAGAATTAAGGGAAGGTCGCCCATAGCCTTGCTGAGAATCTGGCCCCATCCCATTAATTGGAGTTGCGGACATTGCTAACATGCTTCGAAGCATGGGCCCAGATGGGGTGAAACCCTCTGTGTCCTGAACATATTGTTGTAGGAGGCTCGTGAACGAAGCAGCAAGAGGAGTAGCCACAGAAGTACCACCCATGCTGTAAATCCCAGAATTCATTGAATCATTTACACCGTCGGCAAGCGATGAGTTAACATTGATTCCCGGAGCAGAAATAAGAATCCCCCTCCTGCCATTCACGTCAGGCCCTTGTGACGACGAGGGCCACATAGACCCATTAACTTCAGAGTTAGTCGCTCCTACCGAAACCGCATTGATTGCGTTAGCAGGCTCCATAACCGTATTTCCATTATTACCTGGAGCTATGAATACCAAAGACCAAGGATTTTCCACAGCCCAAGCATCAATCATCCTACTTCTGTCGGTGTATTCGATGGTATTGTCGCCCCAAGACCAACTGTTGATTATCGCTCCATGAGAAGCAGCTTCTTCAAGAAGCAGGCTTACGTTTGGTGGAATCCAACCCTCTTCACTAACAATATCTTGAACAAGTAATTTTGAACCATGTGATAGAGATTTAATTTCATCATTACTTTCAATTGGGTCACAAGCTAGCAAACCAGCGATGTGAGTTCCGTGTTTGAATTGTTGGTGAGTAGAATTATCAGACCCGTCTATTGAAGTGTTAATGAAAACGATTTTTCTATGCGAAATACCAGGTTCGCCAACAACGGTTTGATTTTCTCTAAAGCAAGAATGGTCAAGGTCAATCCCCGTGTCAGCCACCGCTATAATCACACCAGACCCATTTAGGTTTAATAAATCGGTATTTTCTGGCGATGCATCCATTACTTCAGTAGCCTTAGAAGCGCTATACTGAGGCGCTAATAGCAATAAGAAAAATATTACAATTGCTACCCGCACAAACAGTTGTAAAACACCCTCACCAATCAACCTTAACGCTGAAAGTATCGCGCCAGCGCGTTTAAGACACAATCATGGGTCGGCCGGTTTATGCAAGCCTACCGAGTCTCCGGCGTCGCCCCATTCGGAAGCCAAAAACAGAAGTTCAGTATTGATTTAGTTGCATCATCGGTCGAAGACGCTGAACATCGATGCTACTCCATTATGGGTTCAAGGCACAAAGCGAACCGAAGAGCCATTTCAATCGAATCAGTTTCAGAGATAGACCCCCGCACTTCCACAGAGCCAAGAGTTCTCCATGCTTTCAGAGATGAGATTGCAGCAGCCGGTGGGCCATTAGCTCAAGAAAGAGAAGAAGAATAAACAAACGACGACTTCTTCATAGGGATACCTGTCCCACGAGTTGAGGCCAATGTCAAACCCTTCAGATTTACAGCAAATTGCAAAAATGGTTGATCTGAATCGACAACGGATGGAAGAACTTCAAACGCAAATTCAAAGGATAGATACTGTCTTATTTGAACACGAAGAAACAAAAATGGCACTTGAAGCACTATCAAACGGAAGTAAAGGACACATTCCATTGGGCGCCGGAGTAATGATTCCAATTTCTTCAAATTTAACCACAATCGTTGATTTGGGAAGCGGCGTTTTTGGCGAGAGGTCCCCCGAGGGCGCTTCTGAAATTGTTAGTGAAAGATATGGCGACTTATCAAATTTAAAACAACAATTTCAAGAAGAGTTAACCACAGTTGCAAGTAGGATTGAGGAACTTTCAACCACCTTCGACAAATTATCAAAGGAAATAGCAACAACAACAACTCAGGAGAACGCCGTCGAAGAAAAAGAAACAAAACCTAAACCAAGGCGTAGAAGACGGATGGGTGAAGAGTTAACTCTAGATGACTGAGGTGATTATGTGGGGTTATTTGATAAATTCAGGAAAAAAGTCCGGGACGCCACTTCAGAAATTGACACTGAAGAAATATCTGCCGAAGTCGGATCAGATGATGCCAATAAAGCATTAGAATTCAAAAAGGAATTAGATAATGAACAAAAAACCGATTCGGTTGAAGAAGAGTGGGAAGAATTCGATGAAGATGAAGAATTCCAATTACCAGAATCAGTAGAAGATGATTGGGATGATTGGGACGAAGATGAAGAATACACACTTCCTGCCAAGTTAAGTCGAAGAGAAAAGAAAATACTAGCAAAAGAGGCCAAGAATAGGGAGAAGTTAGAGAAAGCAAAACAATCCGAATTGAAAAAGAGAGGTGGTAAAGAACTTGGTAAGTTAGCCGGCTCCAAAGTAAATTTACACATGATGCGAACAACTACTGGAAGACAACTCGTTAAAGTAAAAAAATCCCCAGTAGGAAGTTCGATTGTGGTCGAAGATTCTGGACTCAAAATAGATCTTGGTGGCGGTGTAGTCGAATCCGGCGGTCGAGTGATAAAAAAATCCGAAACTTTGGAAAATCTTCTCGAAGAGCTGGAGTGGATTATGTTAGAGTCAGACATATCTTCCGACGCTGTTTCAGCGGTTATGACGGCCCTTGAAAATAATTTAATTGGCCAAAGACTGAGAAAAGGCGCTGACCTATCAAAGGTATTAGAGGCCAGCCTGAAACGTGCACTTAGGAGTATATTGGAAGCAGGATATTGGGACTTTTTCGAAAGTATCGACAAATTTAAGCAAAACGGAGACACACCAATTATCATCATGTTTGTCGGCGTTAACGGGACAGGAAAAACGACAACTATTGCAAAAGTCGCTCATCAATTACAAACGAGAGGCCTGTCTGTTATTGCCGCGGCAGGAGACACCTTCAGAGCAGGCGCAATAGAGCAGCTAGAAACCCATTGCGAGAGGCTAGGGATTCGTTGCGTATCGTCTCAAAGAGGAGGAGACTCGGCCGCAATTGCAAGAGATGCGGTTGATTCTGCAAGAGCAAAAGGCATCGATGTTGTACTAGTTGATACGGCTGGAAGGATGCAGAATAAAACAAACCTGATGGCAGAACTTGAGAAGGTAAGAAGGGTCACAAACCCCCACCTGACGTTATTTGTAGGGGACGCATTGGCTGGAAATGACGCTGTGGATCAGGCGAAGAATTTCCAAGAGATGTTAAAATTCGACGGAGCCGTTCTGACAAAACTTGACACAGACGCAAAGGGTGGCGCAGGACTTTCTATCGCTTATTCTACACAAAAACCAATCGTTCTTTGTGGGATAGGCCAAGAGTACGATGACATAATTCAGTTCGATCCTGATTGGTTATTGGAACAATTATTTGAGTGATACTATGGAAAAAGAATTCTTTGATGACGATATGAGTGCTCATTTTTTTCAATTGGTCCTGATGTTACAAAGAAGCGCAATGATGCACATGGGGCTTTTACCCGATAGTGAAGGAAGGGTACATTACAACCTAGGTGAAACAAAGGCAGCAATCGACACACTCTCAATGTTTAAAGATAAAACTACAGGGAATTTAACCGACAAGGAAGCAACCATGTTGAATGGAATTATCTCTGAACTACAACTACAATTTGTCAAAGCGCCAGCTCGCCAAAGGGCCTTAGAGGACCAAGTGGAAGAATCCGAGGCCGTTAAAGAGACATTCCTAAATCCAAAAGAGGGGCCAGCGGAAATAATCACCGATGAAGAAGAATGAATCAATAGATGAATTTTTAGCGGTTGTTTCATTTGTGAGAATAGTGACGGCTAACTGAACATGGCACGAGTGACCGATATTAATGACGAAGAAGCACCAACCGTGCTTTTGGTTGATAACAACCAAATGTCTGTACATCGTTTGACATCGATTTTTCGCCAAAGAGAATTCAATGTAGTCGTTTGCGAAGATGGAGATAGAGCCGTAGATGAATTCATTAGAATAGATCCAGAATTAGTAGTTCTTGCACTCGATATCCCCTCGCTCGACGGCCATCTTGCGGCTTTGGAGATGAGAGAACACAGCAATGATTGCAGAATATTGTTTTCTGCGCCAAAAAGACAGTCTCAACTTGCTCATGATGCAACTTATTCAGCAGGAGCAATTGGGTGGGTTGAAAAACCGATAACTGCTTCATCAATTGAAACCATTTGGCCTATGGTTTTGGGACCTATTCCTTCCGCACCTGGGCTACAAGATTTAGACGAAATCCACCCGGCCGATGACATGGTAGAACCCGAGCCTGACATGGAATTACCACCACTTCCCATGCCAGCAGAACTACCGCCTTTGCCAATAAATCCGGTTATCGTGGATGATGTTGCCAAACCAAAGAAGAAAAAATCTAGCAAGGCAAAACGACTTTTCGCGGTATTGATATTGTTCTCAATTATTGGTGGTGCTGGTTATTATGCATGGTCTCAGGGACTGATCTGACCATTTGTACACCCGAATTAGTTGGCAATAAACCGATTCTTCCATCTGGCAATTGAACTCGAGTAAAGCCCCCGCCTCCAAGTTGAACCTGGATGGGTTGAATATTTTCAATACGGCTTCCAGCCGGCGCCCGCACCGCTTCTGTAACGTTGTATCTCGAAGAGTTAAGCAAGTTCAAATCTCCTTCTTTCAATCTTGAAACTAAATTTATGTTACCTTGAACATAATTCCACACCATCCAAATTATAGAAATTGCAATCGGTATTGAAATGATGTAACCGGCCAAATTCATAATCAATCCCCCCTTTCAATTAGGGCGGCGAAGGATAGTTCAGCATATTTCTTTGCTTTTTCAGCTGGATTCTCAGAGCCGTGAATGCCACTTCCAACGATAATACAGTCAGACCCCGATAGGACTGCCTCTCGCGGGTCGCCATATCTTTGACCCATCGCCCCATCTCCAGTTTCTAGATTAATTCCAGGAGTCCAAATCATTTTACTGTGACCTACCACGTCTCGAAGCCTCTTAATTTCATCAGGATTTGAACCATTTCCTATGAAGCCGAAAACCCCACTATTTGCCTTTCCAGATTCGACAACCTTAGCAGTGTAGTCAGTTTCTAAGAGGTTTCCACGACTTGACATCTGAGCGAGTAACAAAACTCCCCCAACCCTTTCCGCATCTGACCATGCCGATTGGATACCATCTACAATATCTGGGCCACTGATTAGGTGTGCAGTTACTAAATCACTCCAGGCTTTGATATCATATATCCCCCCCATCTGCTTTCTAGTTATTTTTCCTATATCTGCAAACTTTCTGTCTTCGAATATCATTAACCCGGATTGATGTGCTAATTCGCAAAAATCCTTCCAACCATCTGCAGTCCAGTCATCGACTAAATCAACATGAGTCTTGAGAGCAGCAATGTAAGGGCCAACTTCGTTTACTAAATCCACCAAACCCTTCATCGTACTTCGGTCGGCTGCCAAACAAACCAAACTCTTCTTTTTGACAGCCGTCTCCATGTATTTTCTGGCAATTTGAGAATCAGCACTGATCCAACGCTGGCCCCAGAATTCTTCTGCCATGTGTTTATCGAC
>Ga0181580_10005174_pt1 | contig 10582 bp, 11 predicted proteins | sample 071ome_23_FD_132413 | JGI IMG/M metagenome (GOLD analysis project Ga0181580, IMG submission 132413) | Coastal salt marsh microbial communities from the Groves Creek Marsh, Skidaway Island, Georgia - 071403BT metaG (megahit assembly) | ecosystem: Environmental > Aquatic > Marine > Intertidal...
CATTTGGGAAAACATCGGCGCTTCGGCGTCGATTAACGGCTTTGCTATGGGCGCCTCCTCCATAGCGCTTTTCGCGCGCGTGGGCGGCGGTATTTTCACCAAAACCGCTGACGTTGGTGCTGACTTGGTCGGTAAGGTTGAAGCCGGTATTCCGGAAGACGATCCGCGGAATCCGGCGGTGATTGCCGACAACGTGGGGGACAACGTCGGCGACGTTGCTGGTATGGGTGCCGATATCTTCGAGTCGTACGTCGGTTCGGTTATTGCCACGACCGCCATTGCGGCGACCGCTTCGCTGGCGGCCCTGCAGGTGCTGGCTCCGGGTCTGGACGAGGCGGCCGGTCGGTTGGCCACCATGAGCTTTCCCCTCATCGTTATCATGATCGGTCTTCTGGCCTCAATCGTGGGCGTGTTCAGCGTGCGCGTCATGCAAAACGCCGATCCGGGTGCGGCTCTGCGCTATTCGACGTTTATCTCCGCAGCGCTGCTGATAGGCGGTGCCTACTGGGCGAGCGGACAGCTCGGTCTGTCCAACAGCGTGGTCTGGGCGCTGAGTGCGGGCTGTATCGCTGGAATCGTCATTGGTTTACTGACGGAATACTACACGGGCGGCAAGCCTATTCGCGATATCGCGAAGGCTTCGGAAACGGGTTCGGCCACAAATATCATCTCGGGTCTGGCCGTCGGTATGGAAAGCACTGCGCTGCCCATTTTGGGGATCGTCGCAGCGATTGGGCTGGCTTTTAACTTTGCCGGTCTCTACGGCATTGGCATTGCGGCTGTGGGTATGTTGGCCACGGTGGGTATCACCATGTCGGTCGACGCCTATGGACCGATCGCTGACAACGCGGGCGGTATTACCGAGATGGCGGGCTTGGGCGAGGATACGCGTAAGATCACCGACGGTCTCGATTCGCTGGGCAATACGACGGCCGCCATCGGCAAGGGCTTTGCCATCGGTTCGGCGGCGCTAACGGCCTTGGCCCTCTTCTCCGCATATACCTCTACCATTGAACAGGGCACCGGCCAGCCCGTCGTAATCGACGTGACCGAGCCCATCGTGGTGATCGGTCTGTTTATCGGTGCGATGATTCCCTACTTGGCCGCGGCCATTACTATGACGTCGGTGGGTAAAGCAGCCCATACGATGGTCGAAGAGGTGCGCCGTCAGTTCCGCGAGATTCCCGGCCTAATGGAGGGCACGGGCACGCCCGACACCAAGCGCTGCGTCGAGATTAGCACGGCGGCTGCTCTGCGCGAGATGATCGCGCCCGGTCTGCTGGCCGTGCTGGCTCCGGTGGTCGTGGGTTTTGGACTGGGTCCGGTTGCTCTGGGCGGCATGCTGGCCGGCGCCACCGTTAGCGGCGTCCTGCTGGCGCTGATGATGTCCAATAGCGGCGGCGCTTGGGACAACGCCAAAAAGTGGATTGAAGAAGGCAATTTCGGCGGTAAGGGCTCCGAGCCGCATAAGGCCGCCGTGGTGGGCGATACCGTTGGCGATCCGTTCAAGGACACGTCCGGCCCTTCTCTCAACATTCTAATCAAGCTGATGTCGGTTATCTCTCTGGTGCTGGCACCGCTTTTCGTCTAAGGGCACACGCGCTCTTCGGACTATAACCAAGGAAGCAAAGAATACATGAAGAATTACGAACTCGTATGCATCTTCGACCCCCAGGTCGGCGAGGGCCAGTTTGAGCAGGCCGTCGAGCGCTACAAGACCTATATCACCGACAACGGTGGCGAGATTGTAAATGTCGATCTCTGGGGTCTGCGCCGCATGGCCTATACGTCGCAGAGCCTCAAAAACCGCCGTCAAGGCTACTACGTCCTCTATCAGTTTACGGCTGAGCCGACGTTTGTTGAGCCTATGGAGCAGTCGATGAAGCTGGACGACGAACTGCTGCGCCATCTAGTCATCGCCGTTGAAGACGAGTTTATCCGCGTGCCTCAGCTCATGCCGGAAGACTATCTCAAAGAGCAGCTAGCTCCTCCGCGCCGCGAGCGTCCTGGCCGTCCGGGCGATCGCCCCGACCGTGGACCGCGTCGTGACCGCGACGACGAAGCACCGCGCCGCGCAGCACCCGCCGAGGCATCTGAGGGCGAAGGTGCCGCTGAGGCTAGCGACGACAGTCCGGCATCAGAAAAAGAAGAATAGCACCACGTTCCCCGTGCCGATGGGCTAAGCTATGCTGATCGTTATCGGCATTGCGCTAACCAGCGCGTTGCTGCTGCTCAGCGTGCGGGTGGGCACGCGTTCGTCGCTGCCCGTTGCCGTCTTTTCTGGGCTGGCCGCTTTTTTTCTGCTGGGTCCGAGCTTCGGTTTGGCGCCGCTGATGGGCTGGGCTGCTGTCTACCAAATGGAGCGCGGCGTGGGCTTTGGCAACGTAGTGGCCGGCGCCCTGCTGCCAGTAGGGGTCTTTTGCCTGTGGTTGGTCTTTTTGTCCGACAATCCTCAGGTCCTCCAGGAGCGCTTTGATCTGGTGAGCGCGCAGTTTCAGTCGCTGGGCCTGGAAATGGATCCGCAGGTGATGGAGGCAATGATTCACTTGGTGCTGCGCGTGCAGCCGTCGGTGGAATTCATTTCGCTGCTGCTGAGTTTTTTACTGGCCTTTCGCCTGGCGTTTTTGCTGGCGCCGCGCTTTGGCCTACCGTTTCCCGAGGCGCCTCCCATGATGCTGTGGCGTCCGTGGGAAGAGCTGATCTGGATTACGATCGGTGCGCTGGCCCTCTCGCTGCTGGGCGTGAGCTGGCTAGCGGATTTGGCGCTGAATGCGGTCGTAGTTATGTCTGTGATTTACGCCGCGCAAGGGTTGGCCGTCCTGCGCTTTTTTTCTCGGCGCCACGGCGTGCCGAGAGCGTTGGAGCTGCCTTTTTATATCGCGCTCCTACTGCTACCGGGCTTGGCTCTTATCGGGTTGGCCTTTGCCGGACTGTTGGATACGTGGTTTGACTGGCGGCGCTTGCGGCCCGCGCCGTTAGAAGACGAAAATAGAGACGAAGATTAAAATTGACGTTTCCCCCTGAGTGGAGGACGATACCGTGAAAGTAATACTCTTAAGAGATGTAGAATCCCTCGGCAGCGCCGGTGAAGTAGTGCAGGTCAAATCCGGCTTTGCGCGCAACTTTCTCATTCCGCAGCGCCAGGCCTTAGTCGCCAGCGACACCAACGTGGCGCAGTTCGAATCCAAGCGCAAGCAGCACGCGGCCGTGTCCGAGCGCGAGCAGCGCGCCGCCGAAGCTATCGCCAAGCAGCTGGAAGCCGATTCGATTACGGCGCAGGTGCGCGTGGGCGAAGAGGATCGCCTCTTCGGTTCGGTCACGGTGCAAAACATCGCCGACCTGCTGGCCGAAAAGGACTACGACATCGATCGCCGCGCCATTCAGCTCGAAGAGCCGATTCGCGCGCTGGGCGTCTACACCATCGACGTGCGCCTGCACGCCGACGTGACGGCCAAGGTCAAGCTCTGGGTCGTCAAAGAGTAAGACGCACCGCGGCTGTTGCCGCCGGGTTTTTTATATAGATTAAAGAGTGTGGGGCGCCTGCGGGCGCCCGCCTTTTTTTTCCCCAGTAACGACGGAGATTGACTATGCCCGCCTGGTCTCGGTTTGTTCTCTATGCGGTCTTCTTCAGCGCCGTTGGCTGTGGTTCGGAGTTTACCAAGGGTCCTTTTGAGCAAATAGAGGACGAAGCCTGGCAGGTCGTCAACGAGAAGGAAGACGGCGACGACGGGATTTTTGTGCAGGCCACGCTGCGCACCTTTGCCTATGAGATCGCCAGCGCCTATGCTCGGGCCGAGCGCGAAGAACTGGGTCAAGAGCAGCTGGAATATCGCCTTAAGCAGATTATCCACTCCTATGTGGACGGCACCTATCCGGCCGAAGACGGCACGGACTTCAACAGCCTCTACCTGCAGTACCTCGTTTTTGTAGACCCCAGCTTTAACCCCGAAAATCCGCTGCAGAAGCAGAAGTTCAATACTTTCCGCGACCAGTTTATCGACCGACTGATGCAGAAGGTCTACGACCCCAAGTACCCGATGCTGCGCGATCACTACGACGAGCGCTGGGGGTTAACCCTGTATAATCGCCTGGTGTTTGTGGTCTATCTCAACGGCGAAGAGGCCACCGACGAGCCGCCCATTGCCGACATTGGCGAGCGCACGTTTTTGGTCGATCAAGACGGCAACCGCTACAAGCCTAGCGGTACGGCTGGCCCCTATCCGTACGAGAGCGATCGGCCCGGCAGCGAGACGCTGCAGAAAAAGGCCTACTATCGGGTATTTTTTCCCAACCGAAAAGCGGATATGAAAACGCCGATTGTCGACGCCAATACGGAGTCGCTCGAACTGCACATCGAGGGCTTGGGCAGCGAGGCCGTGCGCGTCTTGCGATGGGATTTCCCGCTCGACTACCCAGAAGTTGAGCAGCGCCGCCTGCCCAGCGAAGCAGTGATTCGCGCGCGCAAAGAAGCCGAGCGTGCCGAGCGCGCAAAAGCGCGGCAAGAGGCCGAAGGAAAGTAGACCCGAAGAGATATCGTGGGAGCGGTTGGTTCTCTGGTGAGGCCCGCGGTCTTCAAAACCGTTGTGGTGCTGCGAGAGTAGCGCTAGGTGTGTTCGATTCGCACACGTTCCCGCCAATTTATAACGTGTTACTAAGAAGGGGCTGCGAGGCGATCAATCTTGCAGCCCCTTTGTTTTTGGAGTGAGAAAACTCCGTGCCGTGAAGCCGTTTATGAGGCGCTGGTGCCAAATAGTGCCATCTTTTCTGACACGCCGTAGTCCAATCGCTCAATCGCGGCCTTCTCGTGATCGGGCGAGACGTGGGCATAGCGCAGGGTTGCCTTGAGATCGGCCCCCGACATGAGAGCGTGCGCTACCAGTCGGGCAGACCGAATCCGCTGCCGCGCGTCAAACGGCGCGCCACCTCGGCAATATGTGGATGCGGATCGTGCAGCACGGCTTCAAAAAGGTCGCTGTGTTCCCGTGGGTCGATGCGTTCGAGATGCTTTGTTACGCTGAGCCGCACGTGATTTTCGGGATCGGTCAAACCGCGCCAAAACCAATCGATTGCCCGTTCTCCCCCGCGCATTGCCATGACTTCAACGGCTGCCGCCCGCAGGCGCTTGTCCTCGCTGTGCCCGTGGTGTTCGACCACTTCGACCTCAATCTCGGGACACTGGCGCATCGCTTTACACGCGGCGATGCGCACTTCGATCTGTGGATCTTCGAGCATCATCGCACACCACTCGAACAGGTCGGGATGTTCCATATCGGACAGCAGCCGCAGACCGCGCATCCGGCGCTGAGCCTTGGGTGCGTCCAGGCAATTGAGCGCCTCGCCTACGCGTTCATCTTCCGCTTCATCGGCCTCATCGCTCTGGCCATCCCACGGCACTCGCTGCGTTCGCCTCCAAGTGCGGACGTTGCGCAGGTCTATCTCGAATCCAGCGAAGCGGTCGGGCATCCACTCGCGGGCACGGGCGAGAATCTCTCGACCGCTTATGTGCTCTCGTGGATTGCGCTCCAAGCGGCTACCAATCCACTCGGCCAGACGGCCAATACCCGGATGGCGCGGACTGACGCCTAGGTGGTCCTTTACGTCGAGCACGCCGTTGATCCAACGGGCCAATTCGCGCGGGGTCTCGGGTATGTGCGACGCCGTAGAATGGGAGCGAATAGCCTCGGGCGGCACCTGGCCGCGAACCGAAATGACGTTGCCGCGGACGATGACCTTGCCGCGTCCGTGTTTACGACGCAGTCCATCCAGATCGATGTGGCACGTCAACACTACGGGGCGATCCTGCGAGCGCCGCGCCTGGCTCTGCGCTCGCTGGCGCGCATAGGCACGATGTTGCGCAAACCACACGCGCTTGGAAGGAACGCGGGGTCGCAACCCTTCGCGGGCAATGCGCCGGGCTCGCTCTTGAGTAGTACCGTGATAAACGATCATATCCCGCGCTATCGTCTATGAAAGTGAATCCCTAGGGAGGCCATAGTGTAGTGCAGCGTACGGCACAGGGCCGCTGTCCCTCCTAGGGTGATCGAAGAACAGATTCTCAGATTCGCTCATTTAATGAGCGTTTTGTTAATCGGATATAACTAGATATCATTGTACGCAATAGTATATGAATGACACGACGCCTACTCAACTTTGACGGCGATCCGTTAAGGATAAATACTAAATGATTGAAAGACTGTTTGATGATATTGAACTGACGATTGTCTTTGCTGGTATGATAATCTTTGCGCTTTATGGATTTTGGTTTATTGGATATAAGGTCTATGCCTTTTTCTACATAGAAGAGCCAGATGTGTTCTTGCTCATGGATGATAAAGAAGAGACCTCTTCGGAAGGGGAAGAAGAATCCCTGCCGGAATACGGATCTGGGGCCCCTTCCGACGTACCTTCTGTTGGAGAATAGCCGTCTTTGGTAGATTGATAAAAGAGGCACAGTCCTATGGGATTAATTGAGTAGGAAGCGGTTTAGTCGACAATATGGAAATCATCTCTGACTGGCTAGAAACCATCTCTGATTGGGACGACGACGATTTTGAACAAGCTTTCATATACCTTCTCTTTATCGCTGCCGGTCTCTTTGGAGCAGTCCTTTCTCTCTGGTATGTGGGCTACAGGATCTACGCCTTTTTCTTTCCAGAAAAAGGGCCCTTCCCTTGGGAGGATGGATGGGGTGAGGAAGAGACGCCTTCGGAAGACGAAGGAGAACGACACAGGTATAGAGAAGGAAAAGAGAGGGACACATGAGTTGTCTAGAGGAGAGTAAACCGTGAGCGAAGTGGAGCAATCAGGCATAAAGGTATTCTCGGAGGAGGAAATGGCGGCGTGGCGAGAGCGCGGCTGGATTATCCTGAGGGAAGCCGTGTCCCCCGAACAGTGCGCGCTGCTGGTCGATGCGATCTTTCGCCAGCTGCGCCAAGACCCAGACGACCCCGCCACGTGGTACCCGCGCCAGTATCCTCAGCCCCACGGTCGGTCCGACCACCACGATGGCTTTCTGAACTTCGATCCCACGCCCGAATTTATGGCTACCCGAGCGCTGCAGTGGCAGATCTGCCAGAACGAGCGGATTTACCACGCGCACGTGCAGCTGTTGGGGGAGCATCGGCTGATGATGGGAATGCAGGTGGGGCGAGCGTATATGAAGCCCCCCTACATCGGGGGCGATACGCTCGGCGTGGAGATGAGTGGACCGCTGGAGCTGCCAGAGGAGAATATCTTTCATCGGCGCGGCGGGGACATCAAGGTGCCTGGGGGAGAAATGGCCCTGCACTTTGACACGAGCTTGGACGATATTCGCCGCGGGGAGATCAGCCGCACGAACATACTGCAGGGCAACGTCTCGCTCACCGATACCCCCGGCGACGCGGGCGGTACCTGCTTGCTGCCCGGGTTCCATCACGAGCTCCTCGACTGGGTGCAGGGCTTCCCCCCGCTGGATGCGGACGCGGACACCTGGTCAAACGACGGCAGCAAAGGTGGCTGGCCCGGGCGGAATGCGCGCACGGCTTGGCCGCACGCGTTCGACGCTGAGGGAATGCCGCTGCCGTTGCCCGAGCTAGACCGGCTGCGCGAGGAACGCATAGCGGCAGGACGCGCGAAGCCGGAATGGCGTGGCAACCTCCATCACCCCGACCTGGAGCCGTTTCAAGAGCGAATGCGCTCCATCCCAACCCAGTGTGGCGACCTGCTGATTTGGCATCGCGCATGCCCGCACGGCAACGGCTATAATCTGACTGAGCAGCCGCGCATGGCGCAGTTTGTGGAGTTTTCCGTGCTGGGCGAGGGGCAGCCGACCGAAGAAGAGATGGCCGCGCGCACCAAAGCGTGGGAAGAGGCCGGGTCGCCGCCGATGAGCGACCTAAATCGCAAGATCGCCGGGCTCGAGTCTTGGGACTGACGGCCGCCGCACGAGGTCTGTCGAGGCTGGCAACGACGCAGTTGACCAAATCACAATAGGAGGCAAAGGTCAGTGGATTTAGAGCAGAGGTTTGAGCAGCTAGAGAACAAGACGCGACGATTGCAGATGGCCGTAGTTGTACTAGCTGCGGCGCTGTGTGGTGTAGTTAGCATGGCGGCCACGGGCGAGAAACGCGGCGACTTTGACATCGTGACGGCGCGGTATATCAACGTAAAGAATGAAGCGGGTGATTACGTTGTCCGTTTGAGAGCCAACCCCGAGGGCGACGGCGAGATCTCAACGCATTCGGCTAAGGGCAACGACTTGGTAGTGCTGACTGCAACGGTGGACGGCAACGGCAAGCTCACGACCTATCACCCCGACGGCAAAACGCTGGTGAAGCTGACTGGGACAGCCAGGGGCGGCATAGTCAAGACCTACCAGCCCAACGGCAAAGAGCTGGTCAGCGTTAGCACGTCCGACAGCGGCGGCTCTATTACGGTCTATGACAAGTCGGGAGAAAGCATCGAAAATATGTGGTCGAAGCGTATGGAAACGGCAAAGTAAATAGAGCCGTTGTTGATGTAATCGGCCGCTATACGCATCTACTGTTTAAGTGGATAATTGAGAAGATATCTACAAGAGGACTCATTCTATTGCCCTATCGGAGGCTACCCTTGGAGCAGAGTAAACAGACCCGTTTAGAGTCGGATGTGAGGCGTTCTGTGGAGGCAAACAAGGCAAAGCAGAACAGGGAAAAAGAAACGCTCTGCCCGGCCTGCGGTACAGCCCCTTTAGATCAATGGTCTTGCAAGCTGGTCTGCCATGCGTGCGGATTGAGGTTTACCTGCGATGAGTGAGACGAGTTGTATGGGAGTAGAAAGAAAACGTGAATCAGTTATAACGGAAGCACACGCAGCACTCGTCGTAAAAGATGGATCATTCTAACAAAGATAGTGTGATGGGAACGCAGGAGACTCTCTTTTTACACGAAGAGATTATGCTCTTGGCTTTACAAGACGAGAAAGGCACGGTCGCGTGGGGCACGTACTACCAATATGCGCTCGGTGGAGCGATCTTGGCGGAGCTGCTGCTCAATAATCTCATCAGCATCGAGGTATCTAAAAAGAAAAAAATGGTTAACCTCGTAGGCTCCACACCGGCCGTTGAGCCTGTGATAGATGAATGCTTTAAGAAAATAAGCAGTGCAAAAAGACGGGCATCAGTCCAGACTTGGGTTTCGAAGTTTGCTGAGTTGAAGAGGCTCAAACATCGCATAGCTACACAGCTGTGCAAGCGCGGAATCCTCCAAGTAGCTGAAGACAAGGTCTTCCTATTCTTTACGCGAAAAGTCTATCCCGAGATCAATCCAGAACCGGAAAGGGCGTTGATTGAACGCCTTCGCAAGGCCATCTTCACAAACACCATGGATATAGATCCACGGACGGTCATTCTGTTGTCACTGGCCAATAGTGCTGGGCTCCTGAGATTAGTTTTTGACAGGGGAGAACTAAGAAGTCGCAAAGCACGCATAGGGCAAATTGTCAACGGTGAGATGGTGGGAGAGGCTGCAAAAGAAGCCATAGAGGCCATGGAAACGGCCCTTGTTATCAGCACAGTCGTTACGAGTTCGGTCGTCACCACAGCAAACAGCAGTTAACGTACGACCGCCTAACCGAAGTTTAGTTTTTCTCTCTGGCGTCGCCCCAAGGGACTGATTTCTGAGTAATCGATGCTATATTCTTACACGACATGGAACACCTACCCGAAATCGCATTCTTTGTATTACTCCTCGCCACGATGTTTATGATCAGTGCGACGGGAAGAAGCTGGTTTATACGATCTTTCAGAAGAAAGCCGCCCAGTTGGCCTTGGATATGTCTCGCTTATATCTATTGCCTCATGATCTACGGTGTTTGGTTCCAGTACTTTTCTCTGTCGGAGTAAAGAACCCCCGCGCAGTTGTGGATCTCAACAGCCGCTAGCCTAAAAGAATTTGCCCGTCTATTAATCTTCATTGCCCTGTAAAGGCCCCGTAACCGGGGTGGACCACCTTCTATTTGCCTTCTAAAAAGGAGCTCGGCTCGGCGAGTTCAATACGGAGCGTAGGGACGCGTCGCCTGGACTCGGCGCGTCCCTTTTTACATATCGTCCTTTATGCATTCCATAGTGGTATGCCCAAAGGTTTAATCGTCCACAGATATTCATTTCCCCGTAAACAATTCGTCACAAGAGTAGCCGTTGTTATTGGGACTCTATTGCAACAAGGCGATCTGGCCTGTACTTAGCTCGGTGGGAAAACGGGGACGTGTCAACATACCCTCCCGTTGACGCGTCTTCTCTACACGGTCTGCAAGGATACACTCCTTGGCAGGCCGTTTGTATTTGAGACCCTTAAGCGCACGGGTCGTTGGGCGCTTGGCCCATTTTGTACGCAAGCCTTTGGAGGTCCTACCGAAAGTCATCGCATGCTGTTATGTTTGCCCTTTGCGATATGCGACGTTGAAGACGCGCGCCACACTAGAGACCGAGCCACCCGTGATCTATTACCTAGCTCAGCTGGACGCCCTCTGTAAACAATATCCCGTCCAGCCCAAAGTAGTTTTTGTACCGAGTCTACAGGTAGGCTATCACCTGACGACTGCGCTGGCCGCTTCCGGACAGGCA
>Ga0181580_10005180_pt1 | contig 10576 bp, 23 predicted proteins | sample 071ome_23_FD_132413 | JGI IMG/M metagenome (GOLD analysis project Ga0181580, IMG submission 132413) | Coastal salt marsh microbial communities from the Groves Creek Marsh, Skidaway Island, Georgia - 071403BT metaG (megahit assembly) | ecosystem: Environmental > Aquatic > Marine > Intertidal...
CTTCACGATTAAAGATACCACGTTCACCACTGTGACTTTGATACAAACTAGTCCACTCGTTTAAGAATTGACCAACGTCAGGCTTCTCATTGTACACAGCAGAGTTGTTAGCCAATGCACGTTGTGGGTTCTCTGTCCACCACTGACCAGTCTTAGCGTGACGCATCTTGTCATCATCAAGATCAGATAGACTAATCATAGCTGATCTACGCACACCGCCTACCACTACAACCTCAGCTACTTTACACATAATGTCGTGACACTCTAGTGTACTGAGCTTACGTCCTGCAGCGCACTTAAACTTACGAACAACAAACTCAAACAGTTCGTTCAATGGTGCTGGTCCACTAGCCCTACCACCAAAGGTCTTAAGTCTAGCACCTGCTGGTCTGATCTTATCAGTATTCCATTTAGCTACTTCACCAGAATACAACAATGCTATAAGCTGACGTAAAGCCTTAGCCCATCCTTCTTTACTGTCAGACACAACAATAGTCGTAGCACTGTCAAACATCTTCTCAGGTACTTCTGGTAGTTTACTTACATACTTGTTCTCAACGCTAAACCCTACACCTGTGCCACACAAGAGGATGTACATCGCCTCATCAAATGCTTTAGGATCATCAACAGGTAGATAACTACAGTTATAGCCTGCTGTGTTGTCCCTCTCAAGGGCTTTACCAGCAGTCATGATGCTACGCATAGAGGGTACTACCTCCATGTTCTTAATCGCCTCACGAAGCTCTGAGTCAGTCTCCATAGGTATCTTGTAGTCATGCTTAGACTGTAGGTGATTAGACATAAAGTCCATGTATCTGTCTACAGTCTCATACCAGTCTTCCCTTCTTTGTTCGTTATCTAGGAATCTGGAGTATCTAGACTTTGCAATATATTGTTGATAAAAGTCCATCATATTACCTCCCTTATTAATTTGTCATAGTTATCTTCAACCAAGTCCTCGCATCTATTAAGGATGTCATAGGATGTAAGATTCAATAGCTCAATTAAGTCAACCTCATCAAACGTAGCCAACCGTTCAATTAATTCAGGTATCGTTAAGGTCATGCGTTGTTCTCCTCATCTTCTTCTGTCATTACTACAAGTCCAGCATATCCTGCAATATCGTTCCAAGAATCCATGTGATAGTAATTACCGTTGAGTATTCTTGCTAACTTGTTGGCAATCATATCTAGACTTTCTTGCATATAGACGGGCATCATTTTGTAGTTAGGCGATTCACGCATTATCTTTTTGATACCTTGCGCTATCGTGCTAACCATAATGTATTGTCCGTATTGTTGTTCTCGCTCAGACAGGATCTCGTTCACTGTTGTCATATTGTTTCCTTAAATAGTTAATAGATACTGGCATTTCATCAAAGCTACCATCAATTACTTCATTCAGCATCCACACACCAGACCATGAACCATTAGTCTGAGGATTCAAATACTCCTCATCATGCTGATAAAAGATTCCAGCAAAGAGACCAGTGATTCTAGCTCCATCAGCTTTCTTACTAAATGCTATAGCTCGATCCTGAACGTGACCCATGATACAACTCATGTGCTTCTTCTGTAACAACAAAGATGGATTGCTAACTGGTCTACCCATGATACCAGATGTAAAGTAGTGACTGTAAGCAATACCGTTGACAACAGCAACATCTAAAAAGTCGTGAACCTCCCAACCATACTTCTTGAGATTAAAGTCTCCGTATCCTACTAAACCGTCTAGCTTTCTATCTGACTCAATAGCTCTTTGGATACGTTGCTCATGGTTTCCTATCAAAAATATCTTTTTAGGTTTCCACAGTTTCTTCTTGTCTCTTCTTTGTTTAGCTTGTTCTGCAATGATAGGCTTCATGAAAGTATCCATCGCTAAGTTACCAGCTTTGATATCTTCATTGTATGTCCTACCTTCAAACGACTTCTTACCAACATCATAGATACTCAAACTAGGCATATCCCAATGGTCTCCTAGATGAATTATGACATCAGGTTTAGTTTTAACTGCATATTTACCTGCCCATTCTAAATGCTCAAATGAGTTACCAGGTTTGCATTGAGTGTCAGGAATTACCAAATGTCTCATTTGTTCCCCTCAAGTAAGTTAATAAAATATACTGCATCAATAACTGCTAGTGGTTGTGAGTGATTCTGCTTTATTATAACTACTGGCTGTCTGTCTTCAGGACAGTTATCCACAGCCTGTGCATAAAAGTTATACACAGCTATGCTGTCCCTAGACTTACACTCAACTGATATTCCTAGTTGATCTCCAGCAGCTTGAGAAAACAGAATGTCCTCACCACCAGCTCCCATACTGGTTGATCTTACATCGTCCTTGGAAAAGGAAAATCTGTCGATGAGTTGATCTCTGAACCATTGTTGGAGCTTTCTTCCTTTAGCTTTGGCACTTTGCGTTTTAATGGCTTTCTCCCAATAGTTAAGAATTTATCAAGTGTTACTCGTTTAATGCTCTTGATCCATCCTTTAGGTATATGTATTCTTGAGTTGGATTGTTCATAAGACAGAGCTGCTGCTAGGCATATAGCATCGTCTGTTTCATCAACAATAAACCCTATACTGAGACATGGATGAACATCTACTTTTGCTGCTGTTTCCCATCCAGAATCAGATAGAGCGTCAACCCATTGAACATAGCCTATTGTGAAGTGCTTGGCGGTTTCCAAAGCTGATTCTCTTGTCTTCTTATCCACAATAACCTCGCTCGTTCTGTTAGTTTATCAAGATCACCTTCATATTTATCTAACACAGTTTCAAAAAGTTGTTGCTCATCATCACAGTCTTTTAGTATCTTCTCTGCCTTCTTGGGTCCAATACCTTTCAATCCTGGGATGTTGTCAACTCTGTCACCTGTTAGGATTTGAGTGTAAAAGTTCTTAATAGCCTCCTGTTCATTAACATAATACAGATCACCTTTGACGAAATTATAGTGCCATCCTTTTAACATATTTAGGTCTTTATCTATTGACATAATGCAATAAGTATCTTCAGGCAGTTTATACGCTTCAATTCCTATTGCATCGTCAGCTTCTTGACCTTCTATAAGTTTAAAATACCACTTGCTCATTAGGTACTCACGCAGGGAATCGTAATGAATAGGCTTTCTAGCTTTCTCACGATTCCCTTTGTAAGCAATTTCTGTAGCAATCTTGTCTCTGTAATTAGACTTCCCTGTGATGAATCCAACATAAGATTCTATTCCATCAAGTTCAATAAGACCCTCGATAAAATGTCCCATGCGTGAGAGAGCGAACTTCTCATCTTCTGGATCATCAACAGAGAAACCTATACGATAGACAAGTATATCTCCGTCAATGAGTGCAGTAGCATTATTCATTGACTTTGACACAGTTACAAGGCTTCTAGACTGTCCTCTTCAGCCTCAGAACCAGTGTACTCAATGAGATCAGTAACAATTAGTTTCTTAATCCCAGGAGAGACACCATCCTTACCTCTGAACGTGTACTTATACGGATTGATAATAGCTACACCTTTCGAGCCATTAGCCACCTTACAAGTCACTGGAGAGCCGTCAGACATCACAGTCGTGATAGGATACTCTTTGGACTTAGCTACAATAAAAAAGCCTTGTCCATCTTTCTTCTTGACAGGGATGCCAGCTTTCTCTATTCTCTTAATAGCTTCATTAGAGAGATTACAGAGGTTGACTTGATAACGCTCAGACACTTTGTTGGGTGTATCTAATGAAGCCCACATGATGTCTGCTTTTACTTTGAAAGGACTTAAATCTAAAGTTGCCATAAGTTTCTCCTTAGTGTGTTTCTGCCCAATTAGTACCAATTTTAAAGTCACCGTCGAGTGGGCAGCGTAGCCCGAGCGATTGACCTGCTTCCTGAATTGCCTGTATTCCAGCTTGACCTACAGATTCAGCAAGTTCTTTCGTAGTTTCTATCTGCCATTCGTCATGAACATTAGCAACAAACGAGCCAGATATTATACCACAATTTAACTTCTTATGCAATAATTCTAATGCTTTTTTCATAACTATTGCGCCAGCACCTTGTAGCAGCGTGTTAAGTGCTGCGTGTTGTGATCTTACTTTTAAGCGTCTACCATCAAGCCCAGGTAGTGAGCCTTTCTGAGCAAACTTGTCTACCTTCCTTCTTAGTTCTTTTAAGGCTGGAGTGTTTGCTAGAAAGCTGTCTATAAGTTGCTTACCTTCACGTTCACCACCCCCTACAATAGAACCAATCTTAGCTGGTCCAGCACCATACAAAAACGCATAGATAAACGTTTTTGCTTGATCCCTATTAGTTAGTCCTGCTGCTTGCATATTCTTTGTGTGAATGTCGCCTGTTAATATCTCATTGGTATAGTCATCATCCTGCATATAATGAGCTAGCATCCTCAACTCAAGACCAGAGGCATCAATACCAACCAATGCTTTTCCTTCCTCAACAGTCCAGCATGAACGACACTCAGCACCATATGGACTACCTACTCGTGGGACTTGAGCCATGTTTGGCTTGCTATGAGTCATTCGTCCCGTGACTGCTCCGTTGGTGATGACCTGACCGTGTACCCTGTCGAGGTTATCCGCATGGTCAATCCACGATTCAACTTGAGCCACCCGTTTCTGAAGCAATAAATACTCTTCAATGAAACGAGCTTCAGGGATGTTAACAGTTGATAATACTTTCTCATCTACGATCACTGCTCCTTTCTCTGTGCGTTTCTTTGGCTTCCATCCTAGAGCCATGAGACGTTCAGCTATTTGTTTACGACTACCTGGGTTGAAGTGCTCCACCTTGTCTTTAAGACGCTTTCCTGTCTTCTCGCTATAACGCTCAGTGACTATTGGTTTAAATACTTGTTGGAGTTCTTCTTCGATTTCGTTAAGTCTTTTTCGCCATTGAGCCAAGAGGGACATAACTTTTCTAATGTCAAGTTTGAATCCGTTTTCTTGTTGCTCCTTGACGATAAGAGCGACTTGATGCTCAAGATCAACGGACTGACCCCACTCCAGTAAATCTGCGCTAAGACGATTATATAATGTCTCAGTGACGTTAACGTCCTGCTTACAATATGAAACCATTTCATCAGTTAATCCTCCATCAAAGTCAGTAAAGTCATCCTTGTAGTTTCCTAGTCTTTTTCCCCAAGCTCTTAATGAGTGCCCATTTTCTAGTGTTGGATCTAGTAGCCTTGACATTACTAGTGTGTCTTGTAACTGGTGAATATCTGTGTTCAAGTTCCACAGCTTCTTCAACACTGGAACATCGAATCCTATTATGTTGTGACCAATCAAGATACTTGCTTCTGCCAGATAGTTTTGTAACTTTTCTGCTTGCGTCCATACGTTAACCTCCTGCGTACCAATATCTTTAGTAACAGCACACCAGATATGTGTTGCTGTCATATTTGTTTCAATATCAATAACTATTTTTCTCATATAAAACTAGCCTTTCCTGCTCTTACAGCATATTTAGTTTTCATTTCCATTTCTTCGTCTCTCCTTTTCCATTTATTAGCGTCTGAGCGTTTATCTTTTAACATTGATTCGTAATATTGCAAGACTCTGTTTTCATTCATTGCAGTAGCCAATGTCTTGGCTGTATACCATGCCCAATCAAGTTGACCTAACGGTCTCATCTTGGTTTTATTAGCTGCAATCATAAACAGTCCGTCTATTATTAAGCCTTGATGACTTTCTTTTATTTCATGTTCAGATTCTAAATATTTCTCAATAGCTTTCCATTTAAAATAAAAAGAGATGTTTTTTATGTATGGAGTCATAAAGCGTCCTCCTCTTCGTCGTGCAACTGAACCATGCGTCCATATTGTAAATCATAAAGCAGTCTACACGCTGGACCAGTTAAACCAGAAAAGCGATTCTTCAATACTCGAACGTGCGTTGTGTGCCTCTCTACGGGGTCAGGGTCTTGTCCGTTGCGTTCTAGACCTATTACTATGTCTGAGAGCTGTGCAATCGCTCCTGAGCCTCTCAGTTGAGCTAGAGAGGTGGCTGCGCCTTCCTCGTGACCTTTTCCATCTGGTCGCTTCAGGTGTGACACAACAAACAGACAAATGCCAGTTTCTTGAGCCAACATTCTGAGCTTAGTCATGATCTCGTCAATAGCTTTTCTTTCGTCTTGTTTGTCTTGCTGCGCTGACACAACAATCGAAACGTGATCCAAGAAAATATATTGACACTTAAGAGCCTTCGCCATATAACGAACTCGATTAATGATATTGTCTATCTCAGTTGATCCAAAGTGATCGAACAGAAACAACCTACCAGTTCCAAGCGTATGCTCAAAAGATTCTCTAAGCTCCTCTGCGGTGTAAGCAACATCAGGTAAATGCAAAGGCTTGCCAGCATACAAGGACATAATAGAACGTGCTGTCTTGCGTGTTGACTCCTCCAAAAACATTAATCCTATGTTTTGGTCTGTGTTATTTAAAACGTGATAGACAACTTCACGAACAAATTGAGACTTACCAAGCCCAGAACCTGCGGTTATGGTGACAAGTTCACTGTCTCTTATCCCGTAAGTTAATTTGTTTAAATTAGAGAACGGATAGTCAACTAGACTTTTCTCAATTGGTTTTGATACCTCTTCCCACATTGTTGAGCCATCAATGATCCCATCAGGAACAAAACGTTCTGATGCCCACCAACAATCAAGAAACTCTTTTTCGTTCTCATCCCTAAGAAAGTCGCAAGCATCCTTGTACTTCTCAGGAAATTTAAACATCTTGACTTTTGAGCCAAACAGTTCAGCCAGTTGACGGGCTGCAGCCTTGCCTTGGTCGTCGTTATCCATGCATAAAACAATGTTTTCGAAACTGTCAAGCCATTCGAAATGGTTTTCTGCGTCAGTTATGGCTGCTGATGCACCATTACGACAAGAAACAACAGCGTATTTGCTACCCATCATTTGATAGGCTGCTAGAGCGTCCATTTCACCCTCAACAATGGTCAAATATTTGCTTGATCCTTTGTTGAATAAGTGTTGACCAAAAAGCCTAGCTTGTTTCCAGTCTCCAGTTGTTGAAAATCTTTTCTCTTCAACTCCTCGCTTCTTGTATGCCACAATATTGCCATTTTTATCAGCATATGGGAACCAATAATTGTCATCATCAGTTAAAACCCCATAAGTTTCACAAGTTGACCTGGTGATCCCTCTGTCAGGAATAGATAGCACTTGTCCTTCGATAGGGGGCTGTGGGGGACGAGAATCGCTTGTAATGGTGTTGTTGGATACTAAGGTCATATTTTTTATTTTATCGTCCTGACGGGCCTCAGAATGGCTCTCATTGCATACATAACACAATGATCCCCAGTCATAATACGTTAAACCATCACTTGACCCGCAATCGCTGCAAGGCTGGTGAGCTTTTAGTTGAATACCCATTGACAAATATCTCCTTTTCTGGTATTTTAAACTATATAGTATTATATAACTCTATTAGACTTGTTAAGACAAAACAACAATAGATAATTAATAATATATTAATTAATACTAACTAGAGTCACGTCGTCTTGTTGCATTTCCAATAACTTAAGCATGACAAACTGTGGTGAATAGTCTTCCAGCAGGTTATTGAACTCAGATAAAACAGAGTAAAAATGCGCTTCTTCTTCTGTTGATTCAAAATACTCTTGATCCATTAGTCATAATCCTCTGAAAAGTCGTTAGTAAAAGTTAAACTGTCAAAATCAAGCTCTTTGACACCGTACTCTGCCCAGGTGTCACTGTTGCTCTTTAAGTCGATTCTGTCAGAAATAATTAAACCGTCATCAATCTGTGACGAACACAACACGCACAAATCTAGATATTCATTAGTTTCTGCGTACTTCCTGGTTGCTTCGTAATCTGTCAATGCTTCATTGCAAGAAACGCATCTCATGACCATTTCTCCCAGATATTATAACACACTCTGTCATTGAACTCTAGTTCCTTATCTAAAAAATCATCATGTAGAGCGTAAATTGTATTCAAGCTCTCAGAGTTCAAAGTGGTTTTGATACTGTCAACTATGTTGTCGAGTGTTGTTTCAAAATTAATCATGGCAAAGTCTCCAATAAGTGGTTAAAAACTAAATCTTGCAACTCGTGTTCCTCGTATTGCTCCTCTGGAATGTTCTTTCCATGCCAGTTATTTGTCTGAAGTAACGTGCTGATAAGCTCATTTCGTGACATATCGAGGACTTTATCAACAATTTGTTCTGTTCTTGGATTACTCATTGTTGTTTCTCCTAGTTAAAAATATTTGTGTCTTAGTGCTGACCATGAAAGAGGATATAAATCTTTGCAGTGATTGTCAATACCTATCGCTATTAGTTTTGTTTCTTGTTGTGCGTCTTCTGAGATTCTAAGGTTACAGACTCTCGAAAAAGCGTAAAGACTACCTGACCATATCCACGAAGTTATCATTGATTGAGGAAGTAAAGCCCTCGCTTGTTCCTCACAGGTTCCCATCTCTAAAGCCTGTCGATAGTGGTTCAAACAAGTCTTGTTCACAATGTCAAGTGAGCGATACATATCAGGTTGAAAATTAGATAGTTTCCCTGAGCCTTGTTTCTTGTCTTCTGCGGCTTCTCTCCAGCCCGTAGGAGCGTCCCAAAACTTAGGTTCATGGTTTACATACCTTCTTGATACTTCGTTCCATGACAAGCCCACCTGGTGCTTCTGAAGCTGTCTCGCAACAAAGACAGGCGCATCAATTCTAAACTGAATAAAACAGTGTGCGAACGGTGACCAATGGTTATGCTCAGCCAAATATTTAATTAGTTTATAGTCAGAATCGTTTATTTCTTTATGCTCCTTGTTAAAACTGACCCTTGCAGCATTAGCAACGGTCAAGTCTGTTCCCATGTGATCCAATAATTCAACGCTCATGTAAAAACCTCATCAAAGTTAAAAGATAAAGACAACCCAGAATGACAAAATATTCTTCTATTAGTAGGTCAGAACCTAAAGAATGAGCATAGAGCCACTCTTTCCCCATCAGCCCAGCAAACACCAACAACAGACAAAAAGCAGTGTATAATTGGTGTAGCCAACGAACCATTACTTTTTATCCTTCTTCTTCTTGATTAAATCGTTATATTGTGATTTTGGTATGTGTAAGTTACCAAACAACTCGCTGACCTCTGACACTTTACCTGTTAAAGGTGAAAATTTAATTGTTCGTTGTGTTCTCATTACTCAATCTCCTGATATTCTCTTTGTTTTTCGTAGTATCCCTCGATGTAGGACTTCATCAACTCCCCATATTGGGTTAAAACAGTCTCCACCCCATCCTCTACAATTCGAGGGTTTAAAGGTCTACCAAATAAATAGTCTTGAATCCCACATTCTCGTGCGCTAATGTCTTTCATTCTTCAATCTCCTTGACGTAAATATCATATATGCCCTGCCTATATTCTGCTGCGTGCTCTTCGCTGTTCTTCAGCTCAACAACTACTTCTTCAGCGTGTTCTTTGTCTTCGTAATATTCGTACTCTGAATGATCGATAATTACAGCGTATTTAGTCATAGTTCTCTCTCCTTTGTTATTGTGTGTCCAAATATATCAAAAATTCTTTTACTTTGTCAATAAATAAAGCGTAATAATCAATCATAAATACATCCCCAGAACCATGTAAAGACAGACAGAGAAATGAACCAGGAACACGCACCACAACAAAATAGTTAACTTATCCATTTGATTATTCCTATTGTTAAACAGATTAAAAAAAGACCTTGAACGAAAACAGCTAAAAGCTCTTTTAGTGTTGGATTCTCTTTTGAAAACATTTTTATTCTCCATCTTTAACTAATTTACCGTCAACAACTAAAGGGAAACCATCACGAATTACAAAGATTGTTTCCATTCCTCGCTTATGACGCATTGTAGAGATTGCGTAATCCATTGCTACACGATGTGCTAAGCCTAACAATTCGGTAGCTTTAACATACAAGAACTCAACCTCTTCTCTCCATAGCTTTGTTTCTTCTTCTAAATTATATCTTTTAGTCATGCTATATTCTCCTATCTGTTGTTGTTGTTGTGCGCTCTATTATATAGAACTCATCGCCAAGTTTAAAGTCTTTTTTGTACTGTTGCGCCTCCTCCTTCGTTTCAAACTTGAAAATATCAATATCATCTTTTCTTAAAATAAATTTAATTTTAGTCATGATTATTTCTCCTGGTTGTTTTGTTCTTCTTCAATTAAATCAAGTATTGTGTCAGCCTGCCACCGAGCACCGTCAGGTGTTTTGTTTGGTAAATCTCTTAACATTTCATTTACTGCTTGAGATTTAGTCAATACTTTATTGACAAGCTGAGCTTTTCGTGTAAGTAAGTTATAGAAACCTTCATCGTTAAGAATCCATAATGCTGTATTCCAATGGTCATAAGATTGATGTCCGTTATATGTAGTCATGATTATTTCTCCTGGTTGTTTTGTTAATGTGGTTCTATTATTGCAATTAAAAATCTATGTGTCAAGTATTATTTTCAATTATTTTAAAATATTATTGAAAAAACCTGCTGCCTGGTGTTGCTCGAGTGTTTCTTAAGTTCTCACCCGTTGAGAAA
>Ga0181580_10005181_pt1 | contig 10576 bp, 8 predicted proteins | sample 071ome_23_FD_132413 | JGI IMG/M metagenome (GOLD analysis project Ga0181580, IMG submission 132413) | Coastal salt marsh microbial communities from the Groves Creek Marsh, Skidaway Island, Georgia - 071403BT metaG (megahit assembly) | ecosystem: Environmental > Aquatic > Marine > Intertidal zone...
ATCACATACACGCGCGCCATTGCCGATGATTCTGGCGACTGGTGCGGTGCATTCGCATCTCGTGCGCCAACAGCTTCGTACCTTTGCATCGGTCAATGTGGCAACGGGTGAATGTCTTGACGTGCATCATTTTGCCGTGCTGATCGGGGTCGGTGCGACAACGGTCAATGCCTATGTCGCTGAGGAGGCCATTGCCGAGCGGCATGAGCGAGGCCTTCTGCCAAAGCTGACCTTGCCGGAAGCGGTGGCTAATTACCGCAAGGCTGTCGAAGATGGTCTGCTGAAGATCATGTCCAAGATGGGCATCTCGGTGTTGTCATCCTATCGCGGTGGCTACAATTTTGAGGCTCTTGGTCTGTCACGGTCACTGGTGGCGCAATTCTTCCCGCCAATGACATCGCGCGTATCTGGCCTTGGTCTGACCGGGATTGCGGCACGCGTTACTGAAATGCACCATGAAGCTTATGCCAGCGAAGACATCTATTTGCCGGTTGGCGGGTTCTTCCGGTATCGCCGGTCAGGAGAGCGCCACGCCTTTGACGGGCAGATCATCCATGCGATGCAAAATGCGTGTGATACTGGTTCCTACGAAAGCTGGAAAAAATATTCCCGAATGGTAAACGAGCAGGGCCCGGTGAATCTGCGTGACTTGCTGGATTTCAAGACGGGCGGCACCAGCGTTGCTATCGAGAATGTGCAATCGATCACCAGTATCCGCCAGCGGCTTGTCTCGCCCGGCATTTCGCTTGGGGCGTTGAGCCCTGAGGCGCATGAAACATTGTCGGTGGCAATGAACCGGATTGGCGCGAAGTCAGACTCTGGCGAAGGTGGTGAGGATCCGGCTCGGTTCAGATTGCGTGAAAATGGCGATAATGCGTCCAGTGCCATCAAGCAGATTGCGTCAGGCCGTTTTGGTGTGACAGCCGAATATCTGAACAATTGTAAGGAAATCGAAATCAAAGTTGCGCAGGGGGCAAAGCCGGGTGAAGGCGGACAGCTTCCCGGCATCAAGGTGAACGCGCTGATTGCCCGCCTGCGTCATTCGACACCGGGTGTGACGTTGATCTCGCCGCCTCCGCATCACGACATTTACTCGATCGAAGATCTGGCACAGCTGATCTATGACCTCAAACAGATCAATCCGGACGCCAAGGTCTGCGTCAAGCTCGTGGCCTCAACCGGCATCGGCACAATCGCCGCTGGCGTTGCCAAGGCAAAGGCCGATACGATTCTGGTTTCCGGACATGGCGGTGGCACCGGTGCCAGCCCGCAATCATCGATCAAACATGCGGGTCTGCCGTGGGAGATGGGCCTTTCTGAGGTGCATCAAGTGCTGACTATGAATGATTTGCGAAGCAAAGTTGTTCTGCGCACCGATGGTGGCCTGAAAACAGGTCGTGATGTTGTCATGGCAGCGATGCTTGGCGCAGACGAATATGGTATTGGCACGTCTGCGCTGATCGCCATGGGCTGTATCATGGTGCGGCAGTGCCATTCAAACACCTGTCCTGTCGGCGTTTGTACCCAGCGCGATGATTTGCGCGCCAAGTTTGAGGGCACACCTGAAAAAGTCGTTCAGCTCTTTACCCATATCGCCGAAGAGGTCCGCGAGATTCTGGCCTCACTCGGCTTTACGTCACTTGAACAAATCATCGGCCGGACGGATCTGCTCTCGCAGGTCAGCCGTGGTGATGCCGCGCTTGATGATCTCGATCTCAACCCGATTTTGGTTCAGGTTGAAGGAGGTGATGCGGGGATCAGTGCGCGCGACATGCCGCGCACCGAAGTTCCGGACACGCTTGATGCTCTGATGGTTGAAGATGCCAGCACCGCACTTGAGCATGGGGCGAAGATGCAGCTTTCCTACAATGTTGAGAATACCCAGCGCGCTATTGGAACGCGCCTGTCGTCGCATATTGTGCGCCGTTTTGGTATGACCGGCCTTCGTGAGGATCATATTTCTGTCAGACTTCGGGGCTCAGCCGGACAATCCATGGGAGCCTTCGCCACACAGGGTCTGCGCCTTGATGTGATTGGGGATGCCAACGACTATGTCGGCAAGGGCCTTTCCGGCGGCACGATTGTTGTTCGTCCGTCGGCGGCGGCAAGTTTCATCGCGCATGAAAACACCATTATCGGCAACACGGTTCTTTACGGCGCAACCTCTGGCAAGCTGTTCGCGGCCGGGCAGGCAGGCGAGCGGTTCTGCGTTCGCAATTCCGGTGCGACAGCGATTGTTGAGGGGGCCGGCACAAACGCATGCGAATATATGACTGGTGGTACAGTCGTCATTCTTGGCGAGGTTGGTAACAATTTTGGCGCCGGCATGACTGGCGGCATGGCCTTTATCTATGATGCTGCGGGCAGTTTCATCGATTGTGCCAACCCGGACAGTCTCGAGATCAACCGGATCAGTAGCGCCCATTGGGCGGCCAAGCTAAAAGCGCTGGTTATCGAACATCAGCGCCAGACGGACTCGGCGCTGGCATCGCGATTGCTCAATGAATGGGACACTGAATTGCCGAAATTCTGGCAGGTTGTTCCAACAGAGATCGTGCCGATGCTCGAACATCCGATCAGCGATGATCATACTCGGGATGGTGCCGCTGAATCGGCCTGACGATAAGGGCTTGCCAGATATCAAGAAAGTCTGATATTGCACAATTATGTATCAGATTTCTTTGCAAAAAGCTGGTGAAGAGGCGGTGATCGATGGGCTGATGGACGAGGCATTCGGCCCGTCCAGGCATCGCCGTGCCGTCTGGCAATTGCGTCCGGGCGCGCCTGTGGAGTCATTGTGTCTGGTGGCCCGCGAAGGCGATGAGATTGTCGGTTCGCTCCGGTTTTGGGAAGTTGATCTTGCCGGAGAGACCATTCTCCTTCTGGGACCGTTGGCGGTGTTGCCAGCTTTACACGGTAAAGGATGCGGCAAGGCGCTTGTTCATGAGGGGTTGCGCCGCGCAGGCGAAGAAGGGTCATGGCGGCTTGTTCTGGTGTCTGGCGAGGCAGATTATTACCCGCGCTTTGGTTTTGTTCCCGCGCGCGACTATGATCTGGTGTGGCCGGGGTTTGTTGAGCCTGAGCGCCTGCAATTTTATGAATTGACGCCCGGTGCGCTGGCCAGCCTTCCGTCTGGCCCTCTGAAGGTGACGGCGGTCTCTCACAAGCATCAAAGAGAGTTTTGACACCTATGTTGTTCAGACGCTAGATTGGCCGTGGGTGCCAAATTCTTGGTGCCCTTTCATAAGCCAAACATCTTTTGCCTTGGATATCGGACATAATGCGCGTATTGCACCACCATGAATTATCCGCCTCAGCACGTTTACTTCGCTTGGTTATGTCTGAACGTGACCTCATTTTTCTGCCAAAAATTGAAAAACCGTGGCAGCGCAATGAAGAATTCCTGCGGCTCAATCCGGCCGGTGATGTCCCGGTCCTGACGACCGAGGATGGCGTTGCGCTCTGTGGCGCGATCACGATCGCGGAATATCTTGAAGAGACCGAAACGGCAAAACCGATGATTTGGGGAACGCCGGTCGAGCGTGCCGAAATCAGGCGGCTGACTGACTGGTTTGAAGGTAAATTCATGCGCGAGGTTGGCAGCCCCCTGCTCAGTGAGCGTTTTACAAAGCGCTTTGTTGAGGATGGCCAGCCGTCATCTGTGGTGATCCGGACGGCCCTTGCCAATTTGCATATTCATCTTGATTACATTGACTGGCTTGCCGAGCAGGATAATTGGTTGGCGGGTAAACAGATTTCATTGGCTGACCTTGCCGCCGCGGCGCATCTATCGGTGCTTGATTACTTTGGTGATATAAACTGGGATCGCCATGAGGAGGCACGCACCTGGTACGCCAAGATCAAATCCCGCCCGGCGTTTCGTGACCTGCTTGCCGATCAGATTCCCGGCTTTGCCGCCGCGCCGCATTACAGTAATCTGGATTTTTAGCGCGGCTGTTCATCCATTGCCAAAACCAGATCGGCGACGACATCGCGTAACATCGCAAGTTGTGACTCTTCAGAAAAGCGATGGCCCGCGTCCTTTACGAGATGCACCTTGACGTCATCGCCGGCAGCCTGTTCGGCGATGCGAGTGGCCGTTTGCCAAGGCACTTCGGCATCCTGCATTCCGTGGAGAAGCCGGATTGGCACGTTGATATCAAGACCGCCACGAAGCCGCAGATGTGATCTGCCATCTTCAATCAGATGATAGGGGTAAATCACATCTTCATCCGCATAGGGATTTGGCAAAGCGATCTGTCCGTCCCTTTGCATCTGTTGGCGTTGCGCATCTGTCAATTCCTGCCAGATCAAGTCTTCGGTAAAATCGGGGGCCGCGGCAATTCCAACAAGCCCTGCAACCCGGTTCGGGCGCGCCAACGCAGCGTTCAGCATAAGCCAGCCCCCAAGCGATGAGCCAACCAAGATTTGCGGACCGGTGGTTAATTCATCGAGTACGGTGACAACATCTGCGGTCCAGTCGGAAATGCCAGTGGTCTGCATGCTGCCGCTGGACAGGCCGTGGCCACGATAATCAAATCGCAAGAAGGCACGGCCCTCGGCCTTTGCCCATGCTTCGAGGAACAGGGCCTTGCCACCTTCCATGTCAGAGCCATGGCCGGGCAAAAAGATGATCCCCGGACCCTGTCCGGAAAATCGGTTGTAGGCGATATAGTCGGATTCAGATATGTTGTGCATTGTTGGAACGGACAATTTATTACCTTTCCGGATATTACCTTTCGGAGTATCACCTTTCGGAGTGTCGCCCCGCAGGGTCTGGCCCTTCAGGACACGCAATCAGCAATCCGCGCGTGAAGCAGAACCATACTGGAATTTTATGAGCAGTAAAACCAAACAAGAGTCTGGCGGTAAGGCATCAATGTCATCGCCCAAATTTGTCAAGAAACACAGCCGTAGCGGGCATGGGCCGGTCATTGTGCAAATCCTTCCCGAGCTTGTTCGTGGTGGGGTAGAGCGTGGCACGATAGAGATGGCAGAGGCGATTATCGCCGCCGGGGGCAAGGCCGTTGTGATATCAGGTGGTGGTGTTTTGGAACATCAGCTCACCCGCTGTGGTGCCATCCATCACCGGCTTCCGGTGTATGAGAAAAATCCCCTGAAATGGGGATTTATCCGCCGTCAGGTGCGGGCCATCCTGCGGCAGGAAAAAGCCGATATTGTGCATGTGCGTTCGCGCGCGCCGGCATGGATTGCCCTGCCAGCCGCCAAAAGCCTTGGATTGATTACTGTCAGTACCGTGCATGGCCGTTTTCACACAAAGTCTTTTTTGAAGCGGATCTACAATGGCAAGATGCTCAAGACAGATCATGTGATTGCCATATCGGATTATATCAAGTCACTGATAACACGCAGCTACTTCGGCGTTGAAGAACGGCTTTCTGTGATCCATCGCGGCGTTGACATCAACGCATTTGACGCAAATGAGGTCACACAACCGCGGATCATCCGGCTTGTTGACAGGATTGATCTGCCCGAGGATGTGCCGCTAGTCATGCTGCCGGCACGTCCGACCTTATGGAAAGGCCATGAGATTTTGCTTGAGGCACTGGCAGGCATCAGGCATCTGCCGTTTCTGTGTGTCTTTCTGGGGGCTGCAGAGGGACGGGCATCTTTTACTGACCGCATAGTTCAAAAGGGAGTCGAACTTGGGCTTGAGGGACGGTTTCGCCTGACCGAGGCTGTCGAGGATATGCCGGCGGCCATGATGGTCGCCGATGTCGTGGTGATGCCGTCGATCACGCCTGAGCCTTTTGGCCGTGTCGCGCTCGAGGCGCAGGCGATGGGTCGCCCGGTGATTGCGTTCGATCATGGGGGTGCCGCAGAATCGATCATTCACGAGAAGACCGGTTGGCTCGCAAAGCCGAATGATGCGGATGATCTTGGCCGCTGCATCGCCGCCGCGTTGGAGATGAGCGAGAACAAAAGGCGGCTCATGCGCAAAGCAAGCCGAAACCATATCGAACAATCTTTCTCAACAGCCAAAATGTGCAGCGAAACAATTCGCGTTTATGCCCGGCTTCTGGCCAAAAAGGCGGCTGCCAATCGCTAGCGATCCGATATTTGGCCGGAAAGTTGCATGCCGGTGAGGTTTCGGTGTTAAGAGGGGTTGGCTGTAGGGCTTGAGTTTGCCTGCGTCTGCCGCTAGTTTGCGCCTATTCGAAATATCCCTGTCAGAGGTTTTCATCAGAACATGCCTGTCATTACCCTTCCAGATGGTTCAGCCCGTGAATATGACGCGCCGGTTACTCCTGCCCAGGTGGCGGCTGATATTGGCCCGGGCCTTGCCAAGGCGGCTTTGCTTGGTGTGGTGAATGATGCCGAGTGGGATTTGTCGCGCCCGATTGAAGAAGATTCATCGCTGGCGCTTGTCACCGCCAAGGACGACAGCTCGCTGGCATTGCTTCGGCATGATTGTGCGCATGTGATGGCAGAAGCGGTGCTGGAGATTTATCCGGAAACGCAGGTGACGATCGGTCCGTCAATTGAGAATGGCTTCTATTACGATTTTTATCGTGAGACCCCGTTCACCGAGGCTGATCTTGAAGCGATTGAAACGCGTATGCACGAGATTGTTGACCGGGATGAGGTGATCACTCGCGAGGTCTGGAGCCGTGATGAGGCGGTGGCCTTTTATCGGGAGAATAACGAGCCTTTCAAGATCGAGCTTGTTGAGGCTATTCCGGCCGATGAAACTGTAACCTTTTACCGGCAGGGTGACTTTATTGATCTGTGCCGAGGCCCGCATCTGCCGTCGACGGCAAAGCTTGGCCATGCGTTCAAATTGATGAGCGTTGCCGGCGCCTATTGGCGGGGTGACTCCAACCGCCCGATGTTGCAGCGGATTTATGGCACCGCATGGCGCACTGAAAAGGAGCTTGCGGCCTATCTGCATATGCTCGAAGAAGCAGAAAAGCGCGATCATCGCAAACTTGGCAAGCAGCTTGGCTTTTTCCATTTGCAGGAGGAAGCGACAGGCTCTGTCTTCTGGCACCCGAAGGGCTGGGCCATGTATCGCGAGATCGAAGCCTATGTGCGCCGCCGCCTTGAAGATGGCGGCTATGGTGAGGTGAAAACGCCACAATTGGTTGACCGCAGCCTGTGGGAGGCGTCGGGCCATTGGGACAAGTTTCGCGAGAATATGTTCACCGCGCAATCCGAGGATGACCGCACGCTTGCCCTAAAGCCGATGAACTGCCCATGCCATGTGCAGATTTTTCGTCAGGGTATCAAATCCTACCGTGATTTGCCGCTGCGTATGGCGGAATTTGGCTCTTGCCATCGCAATGAGCCGTCAGGTGCGCTTCATGGTATTATGCGGGTGCGCGCCTTTACACAGGATGATGCGCATATTTTCTGCACCGAAGATCAGATCACATCGGAGTCAGTCAGGTTCTGTGAATTGCTGCAATCGATCTATGCTGATTTCGGCTTTACCGATGTGCGTGTGAAATTTTCAGACCGGCCAGATGTGCGGGCCGGTGAAGATGACGTATGGGACCGGGCCGAGCGCGCGCTCACCAATGCGACAAAAGCGGCAAAACTCGAAACCACCTTGAATCCGGGTGAGGGTGCCTTTTACGGACCGAAGCTGGAATTTGTCCTGCGTGATGCAATTGGCCGCGATTGGCAATGCGGAACACTGCAGGTTGATTTCGTGTTGCCAGACCGGCTTGACGCCGAATATGTCGCCGAGGATGGAAGCCGCCGCCGACCGGTGATGCTGCATCGCGCTATTCTTGGTTCGATGGAACGCTGGATTGGCATTCTGATTGAACAATATGCCGGGCGGATGCCAGCATGGCTGGCGCCGGTTCAAATTGTTGTGGCGTCAATCACCGACAGTGCCAATGAATATGCCGAGACGGTGGCGCGCACCGCCGAGGCGATGGGACTGCGCGTTGAGCGCGATTTCCGCAATGAAAAGATCAGCTATAAAGTGCGCGAGCATAGTGTGATGAAAGTGCCTTTCATTCTGGCTGTCGGCGGGCGTGAGGCAGAGGCGTCAACCGTGGCGCTCCGGCGGCTTGGATCTAACGATCAACAGGTTCTGGACATGAAAGAAGCCCTCGCCGGTCTGCGTGATGAGAGTCTGCCGCCGGATCTGCGGTCAGGTTAAAAAAACTGTTCAAATTCACTAGATTTTGGTAAAGAAGCTAGGCATTAAGCGGCGTCAAGGCCATGATACAGGCCCGTTACGCTGGTTTTGAAGTGAAATGCCGTTAGTTTGGAACGTCAACAGGAGAGATTTAAATAGCACGTCCACATAGTAATGTGCCGCCCGCTCAGGACGGCCCGCGCGTGAATGGTTCCATTAGGGCCCATCAGGTCCGTTGTATTGACCCCGACGGTGTTCAGCTTGGGGTTTTAGACACCAGAGAAGCTATTTTGAAGGCCGAAGAGTTTGGTCTTGACCTTGTAGAGGTCCAGCCGAATGTTGACCCGCCTGTCTGTAAGATCCTTGATTACGGCAAGTATAAATATGAAGCGCAAAAACGCGCCAACGAAGCCCGCAAAAAGCAGAAGATTATTGAGGTGAAGGAAATCAAGCTTCGCCCGAATATCGATGAGCATGACTATCAGGTCAAAATGCGCAATATCGTGAAATTTCTGACTGGTGGCGACAAGGTCAAGGTTACCTTGCGGTTCCGTGGACGTGAGATGGCGCATCAGGAGCTTGGTGCCAATGTTCTGACACGGGTGCGTGAGGAAACTGAGGAAATCGCCAAGATCGAGGCCATGCCGAAAATGGAAGGCCGTCAGATGATCATGGTTCTGGCCCCGAAATAGGGGCCGAAAAGGTAACTAGAGGATTCATCAATCCATTATCAAAACAATTAAACGAGGGGCAAATCCATTTGCCCCTTTTTGATGTGCGGTTCAAAATTTTCAGCAATGCCTAAGACCGCCTCAATGTTGGGGCGTTTAGTGTTTTTGTCTCTTTTTAACCTTTTCGCACCTCGGTCAATGATGGCTTGATTGCCAATGGGGTTCTTTTCGTACTGAACGGCAAAAAGTGGTTTGCCCATTTTCATGGTTTGATTTGCGGCCTCCTGTGTGCCACCGGTTTCTCCGGCTTCAATGACGATCATTGCCAGTCCGAGGCCTATAATTAACTTGTTGCGTGTCATCGCGCGCCAGATCTGCCAGCGCGCTTTGGGCTGAAACTGGCTGACGACAAGGCATCTGTCCCAGTCCCAGACCTCTCTCAAGTCGCGCCGTATGCGAAAATTTTCAATGCCTTCGGGAATAACAAATATGGAATCACCACCTCGCTCAAGCGCTGCATGGTGAACGCATAAATCAACACCGGCGGCATTGCCTGATATACAAACCAAACCAAGCTCAACGGCCTGACGGGCACATTGCCTGGCTGCAAGAATTCCCTGTTCACTTGGTTTGCGTGAACCGCAGAATGACAATCCCTTGCGGTTGAGGAGATCTTTATTGCCAAGACACCACAAACCATCAGCATTGTCGCTGATCATGTTCCACACATGTTCATGCAACTGGCCTTTTGTCAGTCGAACCGGTTCCATGGCTTGCTCCCTTCCAATATGGCTAGCAGAAATCTTGAAAGCTGTAAATGTTCTTTATTTGTTCATGTTGTCATCATCGCCCCATGTTTTGACCGCACACAGGCCATATATCTCGCTGGCACCAAGTTCCAGAAGTTTGGAAGCAACAAAGTGTATGGTGATTCCTGACTGATATTTGTCATCAATAAGAATAATTTTTTCGTGCTTTACGGGGATTTCCGTTGTTTTGGCTTCGAAATTACACGTTGCCAGCCTATCCCATTTTTCATTCACATTTAGGTCCGTGAGGCTGGGCTTGTCTGCCCCAAAGGTAAAACAGGGTGTGATGTCTGGTTTGGCCAACGACATGGCCACAAGTTCAGCCAACTTCTCAGGCAGATGAAAGTCTTTGCCTTCATGTTTGGGTACTGCACATATGGCCGTGGCGTTTTTCAACGGTTCAAATTGTTTAATGACCTTGACCATTTTTTCAGCGATTTTAGTGATTGCAGTCTTGCAACGGGTTTCCTTCGCATCATGCTCCAGCTGGCCTAACTCAGTATAATTGCCGGGTTTATCAACAAAGTTGAAACCAAGCGCCATGGATAGATCAAGGCAATCATAGAGAAACACGGTTGACCCGCAATTGTCACACCAACTCTCTGCCTTTTCTCTTTCTTCCCTGTTCCTGAAACGTCGCCACACCGCATTGGGGTGACCGTTGGCCAGGGTGCTTTGAGACAGTGTTTGAGGAAATAATGCCTTAACCCCCTTTCCGAAGGGCCATTGTATCACGCCAAATTGATACCCACACATATCCTTGGGACGCCGTGAAGCAGCATTATTGTCACCGGCAAAGCAAAATCGCCGCGCCGGATATCGACGCATCCTGTCCACGTCAATTTTGTTGATAGATCGCATGGTGACAACCTGAGGCAATGATGTCTGATCGCCATTTAACAGGGTGTCGGTTAATTAAACGCTAACGGCCGTTACGAGACCATTTCTTGGGCTTGATTCCTGCACATAAACTGCCTATA
>Ga0181580_10005186_pt1 | contig 10572 bp, 8 predicted proteins | sample 071ome_23_FD_132413 | JGI IMG/M metagenome (GOLD analysis project Ga0181580, IMG submission 132413) | Coastal salt marsh microbial communities from the Groves Creek Marsh, Skidaway Island, Georgia - 071403BT metaG (megahit assembly) | ecosystem: Environmental > Aquatic > Marine > Intertidal zone...
ATAATAAAATAATAATAAAATAATAAAATAATAATAAAATAATAAAATAATAATAAAATAATAAAATAATAATAAAAATGGAAATAAAAAATATATATGATGAAAAAAAAAAAATAAAGAAGTTGATGGAATATTATCATATAATAATATATTGATACAAAGTGAATTATTTAATGAAAAAAATGTATATATAGTTGGTGAAAGACATGATACTGAATATACACAATTAGTTGAAAGAGGTATATTGGAGAATGATAATAATATGGTTAATAATTATATTACTTTATATGAACAATTATTTAAAAGAAATATTGAAAAAAATATTGAAATGGATTTTTTTTTAGAAATGGATGCTTCTGATATACAATCTGGTATAGAATATAACATAGGAAATGATAAGTCATGGATAATGGAGTTAAGGAAAAAATGTATAGAAAAAAAAATTGATTATGATAAAAAAAAAGGTGCTAGTATATATGCTTCTTTTTTTCGATATAATAGAATACATTGGATAGATCCAATTTTAAATAAAGATTTTATTTTACAAAAAAAGAAAAATAAAGAGAATATAAAAGAATATGTTAATAATATTTATAAGGTAAATAATTTAGATAAAATATTAAATAATAATTTATCATTTAAAAGAAAAGTTATAGAAGGACCAAAGAATGAGACGATTGAAGTAGAAAATTTATTAAAATATATTAACAAGTTAGATAATAGTAACGATGGTTTGTATTTATATCAATTAATTGAGTTTTATTTAAATAAACAATTAGATAATAATTTAATTTTGAAGAAAGAATTTAATAGAAGTATATTTAGTAGAAATAAAATTATATTTTTAAATATTTTATATGAGTCAATTATGGAAATAATTGCTAATGATAGTTATATTAATATTGATGTTGATCAGGCTAATATGTTTGATATCAAAACATTGTTATCAGTAGAGCAAATGAAAAGACTATTATTTACATTATCAAGAATAGAATTAGATATTTATGTATTATGTAGAATTTGTAAAAATATATCACAAAATATATCACAAAATTATTTAACAAACATTATTATTCATGTTGGAGATGATCATAGTAAGTATTTATTAACTATTTTAGAAAAATTTAACCAATATGATAAAGAAAAGTATGGAGAACAACCACCTTTTATATTTTATAAACGTATAAATAATAAAAGTGCTACTTATAATGATGAAGATTGGAAACTATATAAATCCAATTTAAATGCGTTATTAAAATTCAATTTAAATAAATCAAGATATAATGATATTGCATTATCATTTTCAAAAAAATTATTAGAGAATAATAAATATATACAATTAGATATAGATGATTTTAATTGGAATTTGCATAAAAATCCAAATAGTTCAGGAAGACATGAAAAACGTCAAAGACAAGATGGCGGTAAAAAAAATAAAAAATCAATTTATAAAAGTAAAGCTGGATATTATTATAAGTTAAAAGATAATAAATATATTAGAATATCAAAAGATGAATATAAAAAATTAAAAAAATAATAAATAAAATAATAAATAAAATAATAATAAAATTAAATATTATGTATTTAAAGTTAAATCATTATTTTTAATTAAATATATAAAAATAATATATTTTATACTTTATTAAAATTGTATGAAAAAAAATGCAACATCCAAATTTTAATGTACAAAATAGTCCCCAAAATCTGGGAATGGATTTAATAATGAATGAAAATTATATTAAACATAATGATAATAGTATGAGACAACCAAATTTTAATGAAGCAGCTACTGATACTGGAAGTTCAATTAGTGGTAGTTCGAGTGGAGTTTCACGTTCAACTCGTAGTTCAAAATCATCTCGTAAAGGTCATCATCATCAAAGACATAATCGTCATCAAAGTGATAGCGAAGTTAGTCCATCAGATAGTGTATCATCAGCAGGAACAAGAAGTATAGCATCAGGTTCAAGTGGAAGTTCAAATTCATCCTATGAAGACCGTCGTAAATATGAACGTATGTCTCGTGAAAAACTAATGAGAAAAAAGAGGGAACTTTTATATAAATTTGAGCGTTTAGATAAGCGAAATGGATATTCGCATAATTATACAATGGAAAGTGATTATGCTGAAATGAAGCGTGAATATGATAGAATTATTAATGATAAATCAATTGATGCTTCAGTAAAATTTCAACGTAAAGCACTTATAGCTTTTGCCAGTGGTGTTGAATTTTTGAATGGTAAATTTGATCCATTAGGAGCAAAATTAGAAGGTTGGTCTGAATCAATAAGTGAAGATATTGATAGTTATGATGAAATCTTTGAGGAATTATATGAGAAATATAAAGGAAAATCATCAATGCCTCCAGAGATGCGACTTGTATTTTCACTAGTATCTTCAGGAGTATTATATCATGTAACTAATTCTATATTTACGGGATATAAACAACAAATGCCTGATATTGATAGAGTATTAAATAATAATCCTGAATTAAAAAAACAATTTGCGGCAGCAACAGCAAAAGAGATGGGTTCAGACCAAAAACAAGCTGGTAATCCAATGGCAGGAGGATTAATGGGAATGATGGGAAATATTTTGGGAGGCAGTGGTGGAAATAATGGTGGATTAGATATTGGTGGATTAATGCAAAATCTTGGAGGAATGATGCAACCTCCACCACAACGCCAACAAGCACAAGCACAATATTCTGCACCTCAACGCAATAACGCTCCTCCACAACAACATCCACCTCAACAAAATTTCAACAATATTATGAGGGATATTAATAACAGAATTGATATGGAAACACAATCAGTTTTAACTGATGGTTCTGGAAGTATGAGTATTGGTTCTGATAATATATCAATTGCAAGTGAAAATGACGGAGTTCCACAAAAATTTATTGGTAAAAAGATGATGAGTATGTAAAAACCTTTAATATCATATTATATGCTATTAAATTACAAATTTATATAAAAAAATTTAGTTCTGACACATAAAACCACACGAATGTAGTATTACACTTTTTTGTTGTCAAAACAGGGACACATATGTATCCACTTGTAATAAATTACAAGTAAAGGGCTGGAATACTTAATCTCATAGAGATAGTTTTCCAAATACGTATTTTTCTCCACATACGCAATGATCCAATAATAATTAATAAGGATTAGACATATGTATAAATTATATATTATATCATTTTTTATAGAAGGCGTATATGCCATAAATTTATATATTAATTATGTATTTTTATAGTAAAAAAATTTAGTTCTTACGAACAAGGACACTATTTTGCCCATGCTAACATAAATAATATTAGCATAATATTATATATAGGCACTATCTCTATGATATATAGGTTATCTATGTATTATCTTTCTCCATATACAAAATAATACATAGCGGATTGAATGTTCTTTGTTTTTGGCTGAGGTGTATGTATAAATTAAATTTCACAGCTTAATGATTTCTTTATTTCTCGTATATGAAACTATGACATATTTTTATGTAAAGATATAGTATAAAAATAATAACTAGTATTCTTTATATTCTTTATATTCTTTATATCCTTTATATTTATTTTTTTGTAAGAAATATTTTCCAGAATATATAAGCAAATATCATAGAAACTAATGCGTGTATTAATGAAATAATAATAACAGTATATGATGTTACTGAAATATTTGAGAAGAAATGTGGTAATGATTTAAGTTGAGAATTAGAACATTCACATCTTGAAAAGGATAATCCTGTATAATAAGAATCAGATAAGAATAACCATAATGGATATAATGATACAATATCAACTGCTGAAATAATTACAACTATAGGGAATATTTGTGAAACATAATTTGGTAATACTTTATTATAAGAAGCGGTATATAATGTAAGGATTAATGATAAGAAAACTACTTTAGCAATTGAATACCAAAAAATATATTTAGTAACATCACTTTTAGAGCATTCACAACCACCATTTTCTTGTTTTTTATGAATATGATTAATATACATAATATTTAATCCATATATTAAGATTTGTATGAAAGTAGTAACAACAATAATAGAAAAATCATGACTAGAAAATCTTTTATATCCCATTAATGGTGTAATAAAAGGAATATATTGTTCTAAACTACTAATATCATATGGTGTTTTAACGAAATATTGTTCATATTTATCATAAAATTTTTTACTATATTGATCCATTTTTTTAGTATTTAAAGAAAATCCTTTAAATCCTTTTTTAAAATATAAAATTAATTCAATTATATATTATTTATTACATATATAAAAATTTTCAATCAAAAAAAAATGATATAAACCTAACAGTATATATAATATATTATCAATAAAATTTTTTATAAATAAATAAATAAATAAATAAATAAATAATTAATGTGTGGAATTTGGTATTATTTATCGAAGACATCAGATATAAATGATGCTAAAAATAAATATGCATATTATTATAATAAATTAAAACATCGTGGCCCTGATAAAACTCGTATAACAGAAGTAGATAATACATTATCAGTTTTTCACAGATTATCAATTAATGATTTATCAGATGAGGCGTGTATGCCATTTGAATTAGACGGAATATATCTAATATGTAATGGAGAAATTTATAATCATAAAGAATTAGAAGAAAAATATAATTTTACAACAAAAACAACGTGTGATTGTGAAGTAATTTTACATTTATATAAAAAATATAGTAAAATAGAAAAAAATAGTTATTTAGTGGCAAATAATATATGTAATGAATTAGATGGAGAATATTCATTTATCTTATATGATTCAAATAATAAGAAATTATTAATAGCTCGTGATGAATATGGTGTAAGACCATTATTTATAGGAATTAAACGCAATTTTTATGATTCATTAATTAATATAAATAGTGATTATAATGATATTATTTTCTCAAGTGAATTAAAAGGAATAAATGATGCCGAATATCATACACAACAATTTAAAAGCGGATATTATATGGTAATTGATACACAACAATTAAAAATTTTAGATTATCAATTATATCGTGATGATATTACTATATATGATAAACTGAAATTTAATAATGATACACAAGAAATTATATTGAAAAAGATAAGAGAAAAATTAGAAAAAGCAGTAGAAAAGAGGATTAAAAACTCAGACAGAAAAGTTGCGTGTCTTTTATCAGGTGGTTTAGATTCTTCATTAATATGTGCGATAGCAAGTAAATATTTTGAGCCATATACACTTGAAACATATTCAATTGGAGTGGAAGGTTCTCCTGATTTAATAGCTGCACAAAAAGTAGCAGATCACATTAAATCAAAACATACAAGTATTATAGTAACACAACAAGAAATGTTAGATGCTATTCCAGAAGTCATTAAAACAATTGAGTCATATGATATAACTACAGTTCGTGCATCTGTTCCAAATTATCTCTTAGTTCATTATATATTAAAAAAATCAGATGCAAAAGTAATTTTATCAGGAGAATATAGTGATGAAGTATTTCTTTCATATATTTATTGTAAATATATAAAAGATCCTAAATTATTTTATCAAGAAGAAGCACGATTAATTAATGAAATTCAATTTTTTGACAGCTTACGTGCTGACAGATGTATATCATCAGCTTCATTAGAAGCACGAGTTCCATTTAGTGATAGAGAATTTGTTAAGTATATTATGGAAATTCAACCATTAATTAAAATGCCATATATGTATAATAATATAGAAAAATATTTACTAAGAAAAGCATTTGATGATAATGAAAAGACACTTCCTAATGAAATTCTTTGGAGAACTAAAAATGGATTTTCGGATTCTATTACAAAAAAAACACAAAGTTGGTATGAAATTATTCAAGAATATATAGAAACACAAATTAATGATGAAGAATTTACTAAAAATAAATCTAAATATACTCATATAGAAATACCAAATAAAGAAGCATATTATTATATAAAAGTATTTAAACAATATTATCATAATGAAGCAATAATTCCATATTATTGGTTACCTCGTAATAGTGAAGGTAAAATATTTACACAAAATCCAAGTGCTCGAGCATTAATAGATATTTTTGATGATTAAGTTTTATATATAATTTTCATATTCATATATAAATTCATTCAATCAGCACAAATATTAGCAGATATATATGAATAAAAAATCAAAACATATATTTTTTTAAATATATAATAAAATCTTTATTATAATTAATTATACAAAAAATTAAATAATAAATATGAAACATAAAAACAAAAATAAAAAATCTAATTCTAATTCTAAATTTAGCTTATATAATAGAAATTTATATGAACGTATAAAGAATATATTATTAATTAATAAATTAGAAAAGGAAAGTCTTAATACTCATTATGAAATGCCAGAAATAAAAATATCATCTGTAAAAGAAAACATTAATGATATTATAAAACAACTAAATAATTATACTGAATTATCAAAAAAAGAGAAAGAAAATATAGTAATGTTATTTGATTTTGAATTTAAAGATATGTATGTAAAAGATGACTTTATCAAAGAATATGGAGATTATTATCAAATAAACATATTTGAAAATAATACAAATCAATTAACAATAGTTCATAGTTTAGCATTAATTTTTCTAAATAAAAAAACACATGAATGTGAAATATATCAAATTCATATGCCATATTATTCAAATATAGAAATATTGGATTTATTTAATATAATGAAAAATAAATATAATTCTACAAAAAAGAAAGTTGATTTAAAGAAATATAAAGATTATTTTATGAATTTAAATGAATATTATAAATATTGTAATTATAAGATACCACAACATCAAGATAATGAAAATATTTTTATTGAATATGATGTACGATTTAATATATTTAAGGATTATGAAAAACGTTATGAATTAGCATATTTTAATAAATTATCAAATAATCAAGTTACAAATCATATTAATTATTTTAATGAAAATTATGCAATTCCAAAAGCAAAAATTGGTATATTTTATAATATATTATATAATTTATTAACCCAATTTACAATAATTAACAAAGGAGATAAAGATTTCTTTATATTCATAAATAGTTTAAAATTATTTTCAAATAAATTTAAAACTATATTATTTAATAAAAAGCAACTTGATAATATTAAGTTAAAAGATATAGAAAAAGGAGTAAAAATAGATAAGATAGTTCGTGTAGATATTGATTCAATATATTCAAAATATGGATATAATAAGATGGAATTTGGTAAAATAGATTATTGGGATGCTCGAGATGAAATATTACGTATCAAGAAAGATAATGATAAAGATATTGAATATACAACAAATACTATAAATTTAAATGATAAAGAAAAGCAAAAGAATATGAGATTATTAAAATTACGTGATGTATATAATAAATATATAGTTAAAACACGTGGTAAAAAAACAAAGGTTCTTAAATATATTCAAAAGCAATTAAAAATAAAAAATTCTTTATATACAAATGAAGAATTAGTAGAACAACTAAAATCTAATAAATTTTTATCTCATGTTGCTTTAGAAGATACATTAATGACATTTTATATATTTTTAGGATATATAAATGTATAAATGTATAAATATATAAAAAAAACTATATAAAAAATTTTTTTTTATAAATTACACTTTTCCATTTTTAAATACCGATTTACATCTTAAAAAAAAATAGAAAATAATGTAATAACTATGATGATAATGTTTTTCTTACATATGTAGAGATGTTGTTGATAAACTACACTCACACAACAACAATTAGCACCTATATTGTGTATTAATTTAATATTTATTAGTTTATATTTATATAGTTGTTCACAACAGGTTGCGCGTGTGAAAAAATGATAATATATATATAATTATTATATACCGTTGCCATTTGGGCACAAGAGAAAAAGATGCCTTCTATACGATCACCTCCAGAATTTCCTGGACTATATAAAGTGATTGATATCCAGTCGCGTGAAGACGAGGACAAGAGGTTTTATACCGAAAGACAAGGCAAAGCCATTGTGGTAATTCAGCACAAGTATACAGACGAAGTGATGTTCGCTGAGTTCGATTACTGGCACAATTCCGTCAACGGTACGCTTACTACAATTGAAAGGAGAATCACAACACATAGGAGGATGCTGGATATGAGTTTATTTGAGGGCGCAGACAAACTGTTTTTCATGGAAGATGTCGAACCAATTTCGACACATCTTGTCTTATCACGTGTTCTCAATAATCAGGGACCACTTGGTCTTCAAATTAACGACGATGATTTTGATGCTACAGTTGTCAAGAGCCAAAACACGTTTATGGGCGAGGTCATTAAGTCACACAATCTTGTTATTGTAGATGACAAGTTTTTCCCGCTTGATGGAGAATATGTAAAGAAGAAAGCTCTTAACTGGCTCGAGAAACAGCAATTGTTACAAAAAGTGGAGTAATACACTTTTTGTAGCAATACTGATTTGCATGTTTTATGCATGAAACTAATTCATTAAAAATAAATTTTTTTTTTGTGAAAACTGACGAACAACAAAGTGATACTATTTTCTTTGAACCAATCTTTAATTATAAACTTAAACATATGATAGTGATAAAATAAATTGGCGTGTTGGAACAAATTACTTTTACCTGATGGATGTAAATCAAGTTCCCTTACACGCCAACCCATTAATTGTCGTTCCTAAGATGGAGGACTTCGAATTGGCAAAATGGAAACGTCTGCTATTTTGGCTCATAGCGTTGGTTCTTTTGTAAAAGAATGTATGTTTGATATAATTAATATAATGATAATATCAAATAAAGCATGAAAAAAATCCTGAATTACCATATATATTATTATATTTTCTATAATTTTTTATCATTTAATTAAATTATTATAAATTGTAAAGAAACATTAAAAGAAAAAAAATAGAACTATCATATCAATATCAAAAAAACTTTACATCAATTATCAAATAATTGCTTTTTATTTAATTTTTTTATAAACTTATTCATTATTAAATAAGTAATTAATTGGTACATTATTATTATGAATAATTGCTTCACCTCTAATATTCCATTTAATAGAAACAGCACAAACTTTTACTCCATCATTATAAGTATTTTGTAGTGTTTTTATAAATTGTGGGTCATCTTTATATGGTTGAAATTCATTAACATCAGAACGTTGAATTACAAATACTAAATATGTTTCATATTTATCAGATAATTCACGTTGAATATATGATAAATGTTCCATATGATGAATTGCTCTTGGACTAATAGTATCTGTTTTACGAGCACGAAATCCTTTAGGAAATATTGCGATTTTTTCATTAAAATTTTTTGTAGTACATACACCATTTTTAAGTTTAAATTTTTCAATTTTTTCAGTGTCATTTTCATAATTTGCTATCACAACTGTTTTAACTTCAATAATCATTATTTTTCCATTTTTTGAATTTATAGCAGTAAAATCAAATCTTGATTTATATTCACCATTTTTAATAGTAACTTGTGATTTTAAAGAATCATCAACAATTTTTATTCCAAAATGTGAAAGATTATTGTAAATAAGCATATTTTTATATATATGTTCCGCAACATCTGGATTAATACCAATTAATTCTATATTTTTTTGAGTATCAATAGGTTGTAATTCATTATTATAATCTTTTTTTTTACCATTATCTTCTCTATATATTGCTAATTGTGCTGTGAATTTAGATAATGGTTCTTTATTTTTCGCTTTATTTTTATTTGATGATATATATTTAGAAACAAATACTTCTTTATCAGGAGATAATAATCCGCAACATTTTTGTGCTTTTGAATGACATATATTATTTTGATTAATATAATAATTTAAATATATAAGATATGGTGATTTATTTCCACCAGTTGGTTTTGGAATAATAGATGTTCTAAATATAGATGGTAATTTATAAATAATTTCTGACATTTTTCTAGTATAATCTATTATAATTTGATTTTATATATTACTAATTTAATTATATTTAATCATTTTTTTTATATATAATATAAAATATATAATATAAAAATTAATTTTTATTATAATGATACACAAGGTAGCACCAGAATTACATCTTACTAAATCTAGTAGAAACTTAAATAATTCTAGAATTGGAAATCGTGGATCATATAACACTAATAATCCAATTAAAAGTTCAATAAAACAATATTATTTATTTATAGTTGATAGTATTGCAAAAGGTAAAATTTTTGCAAAATATCATAATTTTGTATATCATAATATAAATAAATGGAGGGGATATAATTTAGATATTCTTAATTATGATGAAGTTAATCCAGGAATTAAGAATGATGTATTTCTTCAATTAATTAAACATACTTGTATTGTAATATCAATAAATGGCAATAATTATAAAAATATAATAGATAGTTATAAGAATAATGATAAATATATTACAATATTGAATTTAAGAATTTATTTAATTCTGATAATTTTAAGGTTAATTTAAATACTATATATGTAAATAAAGATAATGTATATGAAAAACTATTTAATAGTCAATCTAAAAGTCAATCTAAAAGTC
>Ga0181580_10005204_pt1 | contig 10552 bp, 10 predicted proteins | sample 071ome_23_FD_132413 | JGI IMG/M metagenome (GOLD analysis project Ga0181580, IMG submission 132413) | Coastal salt marsh microbial communities from the Groves Creek Marsh, Skidaway Island, Georgia - 071403BT metaG (megahit assembly) | ecosystem: Environmental > Aquatic > Marine > Intertidal...
TTCTTTTTTTTTAAAGAATATGGGTTTTCAAGTTCAATATATAAAATAATTTTTCTCAATATTTTACTTTCACTTCCTGCATTATATTATATTTTTTATTTACAAAACTTTTTCTTTTTGAGTGGTGTTACACCTGGGAGTTCAATGTCTATATCAACATTAAATAATGAATTAAATATTTTTAATAAAATTATTTTAATTTTAAGTATTTTTTTCTTCTATTTTATTCCTTTTTTAGGAATCAAAACAAAAGTTCAACTTGGCAAAACAAATATGAGTATAATTTACACAATAATAATTATAATTTTATATTTTTTTTCAATATATTTTTTTGACTATAAAAGAGAATTTACGGGTGGTGGAATTTTTTTTCATATATCGCAAATAATATTTGATAATAATTATTTCATTTTTTTAATAGCTGCAATTGCATTTTATTACTTACTTGTTAAAAATATGAATTTTAATAATATTTGTTTATTTTTGATTTTAATATTCAGTAACCCTCAATTAACGATTTACCACAAATATTATGACCCATTAATTATTATTTTAATTTTAACAATTTTTAATTTTGGAATTAAAGAAAGTTATTTCAAATTAAAAAATATAATTTTTATATATACAATATTTTTATTCTTCTTATTTTCAAAAATAATTCAGTCTAATTTCATTTCGTAAGAGACCATTTCATTTATTAGCCTCGATAAATTATACGATGGTTTCCAGTCTAGTTTTGCTCTAGCTTTTTTTGAATCTCCTAGCAAATTTACAACATCTAATGGTCTAAAATACTTTTTATCACATTGAACTATTACTTTGTTAGTTTGAATATCAATACCTTTTTGATTAATTCCTTTTCCAATCCATTTAATATTTATTTTGAGTTTTTTAGCTGCAAGATTAACAAATGATTTTACTGATATTTGATTTCCAGTTGCTATTACAAAATCATCTGGTTTTTTATGCTGTAATATTTTCCACATAGCATAACAATAATCTTTTGCATGTCCCCAATCTCTTTTTGATTCTAAATTGCCAAGATAAATTTTTTTAATTTTTCCTTTTTTTATATCACAAAGACCTTTTATAATTTTTTTAGTAACAAATGTTTCTCCTCTTCTTGGGCTTTCATGGTTAAACAATATTCCATTTGATGCAAATATCCCATAAGCTTCACGATAATTTACTGTTATCCAATGAGCATATAATTTTGCAACTCCATAAGGGCTTAGGGGATAAAAAGGTGTTTTTTCATTTTGTTTTTTTTCCTGGATCTTTCCATACATCTCAGATGTTCCTGCTTGGTAAAATTTTGTTTTTTTCTCTAATCCATGAAACTTAATTGCTTCCAATATTCTTAAGGCTCCTAAAGCATCAGCATTTGCAGTATATTCAGGAACCTCGAAAGATACCGCGACATGAGATTGTGCTGCTAAATTATAAATTTCATCTGGTTTTACAGATTTAATAATTTTTGAGACAGAAGTTGAATCTGTGACATCTCCATAATGAAGGATAAATTTTAATTTTTTTTCATGAGGGTCTTGATAAATATGATCAATTCTTGCAGTATTAAGTGATGAGCTTCTTCTTTTAACCCCGTGTACCTCATAATTTTTCTTTAACAATATCTCACTTAAATAAGAACCGTCTTGACCTGTAACACCAAAAATTAAAGCTTTTTTCATGAAATTTTATTAATTTTATTGCTTAACATTTTACAATAAGACTTTAAATCTTTTTTTGCAAACTTAACAGAAATAATTTTCAATAATTTTGAATTGTTTAAAGTAAAACTTTCATCAACTGTTTTATCTAAATAGGTAAATTTTATTTTTTTATTTGCTTTATACATTAGCCATTTTAAAATCTCGTGAATATATACTTTCTGACCTAATGACAGATTAAATATACCTCTATTAATATCTTTTTTAATAATTTCAAAAATAGCTAAAGCAAATTGGTCAATCGTGATAAAATCTTTAAAGTCTTTTTTGCAAACAACAAAAGTACCCTCTTTGTAAAAATCTAAAAAAAAGTTTAAAAAATTTTTATGCAACCTATTTTTAGTGTCAACAAAATCTACTATTATATTTGATGGTCTTAAAATAATAAGATTGTTTAATATTTTCTTACATCTTATTTCGGTTTGTTTTTTATTATAGCCATAAAAGTCGGTTGGTTTTAATTTTGAATTTTCAAAAATATTTATTTTGGGCTGATAAACTTTGCGTGAACTAAGGATAATTTGGGTTATGGAAATATTTTTTATTTTTTTGGAAATATAATAATCATGATCTTTATCCAATTTAACCTTCTTAATCAAATAATCTTTATTAAGTGAAAAATTTATAATATAATCATACTGTTTTATTTTCTTAGAACTTAAACTTTTGAATGTTTTAAAGCTGATAAAGTAAATTTTTAATTTTCTTTGTAATTTTTTTATAAAAAAATTTGCAACAAGGCTTCTTTTGCCAACAATAATAATTTTTTTTTTTAACATTAAATTATTTTTTTATTCTCGAAAAACTTCAATACAGGTATTAAAAATATTCCAGAAAACTGTTGAATAACTCTATCAAAACTCCCTATCATAGCAAAAGGAAAGTCATATTTAGTTGGTAAGAATGTTAAATATATTCCTAATACTAATAAGACAAAGATCAAATATAAATAAGAAAATTGAATAAAAGTTTTTTTATTAGAATAAAAAATGAATATTAAAACTAGCATAGAAAGTAATAATAATGGGTTTCTAATAATATTTAAAATAAACCAAAAAAATATCTCATAAGTTCTATAAAAAAAATCAATATTAAGAAGAATATTTAATGTATTTTCATCAAACATTTGCTTGCTGGGGTTTGTAGATAAATTGTAATAATAGTAAAAAAATAATTTAAAAAATAGAATCACAATCAAAACCGATATAGAAAAGTATTTAGACTTTCCTTTTAAAAATATTGCAAAAATTATTCCGTATACCAAAATATATAATAACCCATCAGTCTTGGTCCAAATTATAAGATTAATTAAAAGATAAAGTGAGACAAAATTTTTTTTATCTTTTGATTTACAATTTATAATTTCATATAGGTATCCAAATATTAATAGATTAAATGCAAATATTAAAATATCTTGCCGTCCATCAAAATATTTTACTTGAAACGTTAAAAACAAAACTACTAAAATAAGATAAAATTTAATAAAAATAGATCTAAAATTTATTTTTTCAAAAATATAGAAAATTGAAATTAAATAAATAAATAGGTAACTTAACCGACCAAAATATTCTATATCAAGTGGGCTATTAATCCAAAAAAAGGACCACAAGTATGTTCCAAAGTGAGGATATTCTGGTTTTATAGTCTGGTCATCTGTAACAAACATATCATTATAAAATAATAATACCTTTTCAAACCAATATAATCTTACATCATGACTAAAGAAAAGATCATGAGAAATTTGAAAAGACAATAACAAAAAAATTATTAAGAATAAAAGTATTAAAGGTTTATTTATACTAATTATAAATTTATTTTTTTTTTTAATTAAAAAATTTAAAATAGAAAATAGACTAAAAACCAATAAAAAATAAAAAAAAAAATTTTTATCAAAGTTAAATATTGAAGATAAAAAAATAAAATTTAATGATATTAAAAAGTAAAAACTTAATTGATTTATATCAAAAAAATTTAACTTAATTTTACTATTATTCTCAATTTGTAATAAACCAAATTGAGAAAATAATAAAAAAATAAATAAAAAATAAATTATATTAAAAACTTCAATCATTTTTCACCAATAAACAATTTTCATATTGTTCTAGAATTTTCATATTTTCTAATTTAAATATATTCTCAAAATTCACTTCCAGATTATATATTTCAGTTTCTCGATTAACAAAATCTATCTTAAAAGAAAAATCTTGCTCGTTAAATTTATTTTCATAAAGGATATTTTTAATTTCATTAGTAACTGGAATTACTATATGATCATTTATGTCAATAATTTTTTTTTGTGGTACAAAAGAGGAAATTGTTACACCATTTTTTTCCAAATAAATTCTCTTAATCATCGAAATGTCAATTTTATCTTTAATAACGATATCTTTGAAATATCGATGATTAAATGCGTAGCTAAAATTATATTTAAATTTATTTTTATCTATTTTTGATAGTTTGATATTATCAATATTATTATAACCTAAAAATATTTTGTAATTATTACCTAGATCTTTTTTTTTTCTTTGATGAAAAATCCATCCTGGATTCCTAGCTCCAACATACTGAATAATATCAGGCTTTTTTTCAAATTTGTATTTTTTATCTAAGTATCTTAAAAATCCAGTATAATGACCTTCGCAGTAACCATAAACTTTAGTTAACCTCTGATCATAATCCAAATTCATAATATTATAAAATTTTCTAGGAGAATCTCCCCAAAAAATAAAAACAAATAAAATTAATATAAATAAAAAAAAACCAGTCTTATCTCTTTTTTTTATTTTAAAAAAATTAATTTTCATATTTTTCAATAAAATTTTTATACGTTAAAAGCGTTCCTTTTTTTAATGTTGTTTTAGGCCTCCATCCATATTTTTTTGCTTTTGAAATATTTAATACTTTTCTTGGTGTTCCGTCAGGAAATTTTTTATTATATTTAATTTTAAAATTAGTTTTTAAAATTTTTTGAATAAATTTAGCATACCATGTAATTGTGTAATCTTTTCCAGTTCCGATATTTATTAGTGTATCATTAGTTTTTTTATTCATAAAAAAAATGCATGCATCGGCAATATCATCAACATATATAAGTTCTCTTTTAGCTTTTCCCGTTCCCCAAACCTCAATTATTTTTTTTTTATTCTTTTGCGCTAAGTAAATTTTTTTTAATAAAGCTGGATAAAAATGAGAAGTCTTTAAATCATAATTATCATTTGGTCCGTAAGTATTTGTTGGCATTAAACATTTATAGTTAGTCTTATATTGATGGTTATAACTTTCGCACATTTTTATTCCTGCAATTTTAGCTATTGCATATGGTTCATTGGTGTATTCTAATTCAGAGGTCAATAGACTTTCTTCTTGAATTGGTTGCTTTGCTAGCCTGGGATAAATACAACTAGACCCAAAAAATATTAGATGTCTAATATTATTCTTATAGGATGAATGTATTAAATTATTTTGTATAGTTAAATTGTCATAGATAAAGTCTGCTCGATATTTATTATTTGCAAAAATACCTCCTACTCTTGCGGCAGCTATAATTACAATTTTTGGTTTTGTTTTTTCCAAAAACTTTTTAACTTTTAACTGATCTCTTAAATCAAGTTTTTTTTTAGGAATTGTTATAATATTTTTATAACCAAACTCCTTTAATTTTTTTAAAATTGAACTTCCTAATAAGCCATTGTGACCAGCTAGAAAAATTTTGTCTTTTTTTTTTATAATTTTCATTTTTAAATTTTAAATAACATACAGTCTAACTGCATTAATTCATCAGTTTTTTTATTTTTAAAACCTTCCAAAAAACCAAAAACTTTAAATTTTTTATTCTCTAAATACTTAAGTAAATTTAGCCAATTAGGCTGGTTATCGTATAAAGTTTTAAGACTCAATTCGATTTGAATTGCTTTAATATATTTTAAACTTAAATTTGAACCTCTTAATACTTCATACTCATAACCCTGGGTATCAATTTTTAATAAAATATTTTTTTTTTTATTTTTTTTTATAATGCCTATTGAGTCTAACTTTTTAATATTAATATTCTCTTTACCGATTATTCTTGACTTTGGCTCTAAATTTAAATGACACTTTTTAATTTTTTTTATTGAAGAGCTGACTAAATTTTCTGAAATATTTATTTTTTTTTCCTTATTCGCGGAACCTAAGGCGCATTTTTCATAGACACTCCATAACTTGTCTTTAGCAGAATTACTTAATAATTCTTGATAACATTTGTTTAATGGCTCAAAAGATACAATTTGATTTTTGTAACCAAATCTTCTTAACGACATTGCGTATTGTCCTGAGTTGGCACCAATATCTAATACTAAATTAATCTTATTTGCTTTGATAAAGTTTTGAATTTTATAACCGTCATCATATATTTTAGAATATCTATAAATTTTGCTTAAATTTTTTCGAATATAACTTTTCCCCTTTTTAAGCATTAAAGTAAATTTAACCTAATATTTTATTGAATATATTTGTTAAAATATAATCAAAATTATACTTATTATACATTAAATTATTCTTTTTCAAAAATTCATTCACATACTGATGATATTCAAATCTCCTAGACCACCAATGCTTGGAATACTTTTTGAATTTAGATGAAATATTTTTATCTGTATTTCTATAAAAAGTTAAATAACTATTGTAAATTTCATATCCTCCAAGAATGTAATCTGCATAGTTAGCTACACGGAAATCAAACCAAACATTTGGGTACTTATCAATCAAAATTTTATTATACATATCATTAAAGATTTCTCTTCTGAATGCTAGACAGCTTTGTTGTGGAAAGAACTTGAAACGTTTTAAATTAAAAAAATTATTTCTTTTTTTCATTTTATATTTTTTTTTATTTGTAACTACTGTTGGCATATCAAATATTATATTTGAATTACCCTTATCAAATTCATTAATAACTATTTCTAGTTTTGTTGGGTCATAAAAGTCATCGCTATCTAAGGTAAAAATATATTCTCCATTAGACATATCAAATGCCTGCTTGTAGCCATTCATTTGATTAAAGCTACCAAAATCACTTCTGGTTTTGTTTTCTATTAGTTTTACATTATTAAATTTTTTTACTTCTAATATTGAATTATCTGTTGAATTGTCATCAAAAAAAATAATCTCAAAGTCTTTGAAAGTTTGTAGCCTCAGAGACTCTAGACATGCTGAAATATATTTCTCAGAATTATAATTTGTAATTAAAACTGAAGCTTTCATTAAATTAACTCAAATCATTTACACAATATATATATTCAAAAGTTTTTCTAAATGGCATTTTACTTTTAAAAATCATTTTAAAATTATGTTTAATCAAAAAATCATTTATATCTGAGAACGTGTAATTTTTTTTTATCATGTCATCATAATGATGTTCAAAAAATATATTTTTAACTTTTTTAATATTTTTCTCAAATCCTTGTAGAATATTATATTCAAAACCCTCTGTATCAATCTTGAGCAAATCAAAATTATCTTTTATTGAATTACTAAAATAACTATCTAAAGTAATTAAATCTATATCTTTAGTTTGATAGTATTTTTTTTTCTTATCTATTCCTAAAAATAAGTACTTTTTTTTAAAATATTTTGAATCTTCATTGATTTCTGAGAACGTAGACGATGATGACTCACTGACTTCTTTAAAAGTCTTTTTTTCATTAGACTTACCAAGGGCAATATTTTCAATAATTATTTTAGATTGCGGGTATTTACTTTCTATTTTTTTTATATTTTTATCTAAAATTAAAAAATTTTTTTCACTTGCCTCAAAAGAAATAATTTTTTTGATTTTAAAATTTTTTAAAAAAAGCTTAACTGTCTCGCCTTTGTGTGCACCAATATCTATTACCGTTTCTATTTTACAATTTTTAATTAAAAAATTAATAATTTTTTTTTGATAAAAGAAATCAAAAAAACTCAATATATAAATCGTTATTTTTTTAATCATTTGCTTTTGATATATTTTAAATTTAAATATTCAAATTTTTGAAATTTTTTATCTCTGCCTTCTTCAATAGATTTAATTCTTTTTAAAACTCTAAAATCTTCATCTGAAATTTTATAAGAAAATTCTTTTAACGGATTGTAATCATACTGTTTTATTTCCTTATAAAGCCTATTCGTATTTCGCGAAAAGAAAATGATCGCGACAATGGATAAAAAAACTGAAACTTTGTATGATAATTTTTTTATATTGATTTGATAAAAATTAAAATTATTAGCAAATATTATAAAAATTAAACCTGCAAACAGTGAATATCCACCATACCTTAGTGCTGGATGATTCCAAAACCACTCTAATAATAACAAAAAAACAAAAAAAATTAATAAATTGTAATTTTTTTTATTTAATTCAAATTTTAAATTAAAGAAATATTTTACAAATAAGATTAAAATTATTAAACCCAGTAGAAAATCACTTACCTTATTAAAAAAGTATACTTGTATCCAATTTGATAACCAATTCAAACCGACTATGTATTGATCTGGATTTGAAACTCTAAAGGTAGGTGACGCTCCCCCTTTAGACCAGAGTTCATACCAATTATTCATTTCAACAACTTGGTCAAACGGTATTGACCAGCTTAGGGAAGAAATGCAGGTAAAACTTATCGGATATAAAATACATCCAGTATTGGTAATATAAACTAAAAAAATAAAAATAATATTTATACAAAAAAATATAAATCCAACATTTGTAAAAATTAATTTAAAAGTTTTGATTAAACTAAATTTAAATTGTTTGTATAAAATTGAAATTAATATCAAACCAAAAATTAAATATAATAAATAAAATGCTTTTAATCCAATTATTAAAGATGTGACGATAAATAAATAAAAAATATTCCTTTTTAATAATTCATGATTATTTTTTTCTATGAAATTTAAATGAATTAAATCTAAAAACAAAATTAAAGATAAAATTTGAGCACTTCTATCAGTGCCATGTTCGGATAATCTGTAAAAAAATACATTTACAAAAGCAAAAATTAGAAGCGAAAAAATTAACAATTTATTAAACCCATACTTCTTATAAAAATATATTTTATCTATAATTAAAATATTAAAGAAAAAAAAATAAAAGGCTGCTCCAAAATGGAAAGTGCTGAAATTTGTAAATGAATAGTTAAACAAAGCATTTAAATAAAAAATGGAAGAAGGGGTTCTGAAACCATGATTTAAATGCCCTATACCGAGCATTAAATCTGATTCTAAAATGTAATGCACATAAGGAAAATGATAATAATGAAAGTCATCATGCGGCTTTCCTATTAAAATAGAAAAAAATGTTAAAGCGATTACTATAATTAAAATTTTCCATGAATTAAAATTGAAATTTTTTATATTAATTAAAAATATAATTAAACCTGATAATAAAATAATTAAATTTGTTAAATTATAATTATTGAAATTTATAAAATTTAAAAAATAAGAAATAATAGAAAAAATTAATATCCCTAAAAGTCCTGTATAACCTAAAGACGTTGTATTTATATTTGATGAATTATAAATTTTTCTTTCTAAAAAAATTCCAAAACCTAAAATTGAAAGTATTAATAAAAAAAAAATTATAAAATGGAGTAACATTTTTTTTATTTAGTTACTATTTTACCTTCATCTATTTGACTTAAAAACTTCCTATCATCTTTTAAAAAAGGCCCTTGTTTAACTTCCACCATCTGAACTTCTTCTAAAACTTTAAATCCATGCCCACCACAGAAGGTGATTAACGTATCTTTTTCACTTACTATTTTACTAAAAAAATAATCTGATTTTTCATTATAAAAATCTACTCTTAATTTTCCTTTTTTTATAAATAAAACCTCAGCAGTTTGTTCGATTTTTCTATCCCATTTTTGATGAAAATGAGCCTTTATTTCAAAATCTTTTTTATAATCAATATGTGCAAGTTGTAGACTTTTATCATTTTCAGTTAAAAATTGGATTCCATTAGTTGACTGTCCATTTCTTACTATCAAAGCGTATAGCTTATTTTCTATTTCTATTTTCTCTATCATAAAAAATATTAAGTTTATAATAAGTCGTAGAATATAAAATAGTAGCAATTACTATTAAAAAAATTTGATATTGAGTATTTTGAGGATATTGTATTGATAATAGAATAAAAACTGCATTAAAAAACATTATAACCAAACTAGAAAACATATTATTTTTTATTTTTTTAAATTTTTTTGATAAATAATAATATAATAAATGATGCAAGTGTCTTGTGTCAGCCTTGAGTGGCGATATATCAAAATTATACTTTCTTAAAATTGAAAATAAATTTTCAAAACCTGGGTAAAATAACCACAAAACTATTAAAAAAGGAGATAAAAAATTATTTTGAATATAAAAATTAACTAATATTATACTAACAAAAAAACCAATAACGCATGACCCATTATCACCTAAAAATATTAAATTTTTGAAATTTAAAATCAAAACAATAAAAAGCAAAACTATAAGAGATAAAAATAAATTATAATCAATTTCTAAACTATAATTGTAGCTAATATAAATTAACCCAAAAATAATTAATAATGTATTTAAAATTAAATTACCGTTTGTTCCATCAATAAAATTAGATCCATTTATTATTATAAGTATACAAAATGCTGTGAATAATAAACTTAATATTTTATTTTCTAATAATCTATCAAGAAAAATTATTCTTGTATCTTGAATAAAAGTTTCACTTAGATAAAGAAATGTCAGAACCGATATAAATTGTAATATAAATCTATACTTTGGTGATTTTAAAAATTTGATATCTGATAAAAAACCTATCAGACAAA
>Ga0181580_10005206_pt1 | contig 10552 bp, 11 predicted proteins | sample 071ome_23_FD_132413 | JGI IMG/M metagenome (GOLD analysis project Ga0181580, IMG submission 132413) | Coastal salt marsh microbial communities from the Groves Creek Marsh, Skidaway Island, Georgia - 071403BT metaG (megahit assembly) | ecosystem: Environmental > Aquatic > Marine > Intertidal...
AACTGCGAGGTTTTTGCGGACTTAGGCTATACAATTCATCACGCGACTGCCTGCCAATTAGTAAAATATCACGCAGGCCTTTATTAGTAATAAATGCTGTTTTAGCCCCAGTTCCTTCGAGTAAAGTATTTGTTGCAACAGTGGTACCATGAACAATTCGCGCATTATCCAAGGTAATATTTAGTTGCTTTAAGCCTTGAATAATGGCTTTTTCAGGGGCGTCGGGAGTAGAAGGGATTTTATAGCTAACAAATGACCCATTTTTATATAAAATGAAATCAGTAAATGTTCCGCCTGTGTCTACACCAACTAACTCGTGCATATTGTTCCTATATTAAATTTTACCTAATCGCATGCAGCCTATTATTCAAGCCAATAATGTAAGCCACCACTACGGCCGCCAAGCATCTGTAATAAATCTTAGTTTAACCTTGCAGCATGGCGAGGTCATGGCTTTATTAGGTACCAATGGCGCCGGCAAGACAACGACTTTAAGATTACTTACTGGGGATTTAGTACCGGACACGGGAACAATTTCTATAAATAATATTGATTTAAATTTACATCCTATAAAAGCCAAACAACAGCTGGGTTACCTACCTGATAACGCTCCCCTTTATGAAGACTTAACCGTAGATGAGTATTTACTCTATTGTGCAAAAATCCATGGCTTAAAAGGAAATCATGCTCGCGAACGTCTATCAAAAGTAAAACAATTTTGCGAATTACAATCGGTGAGTCGCCGTATCATTAAGAAGCTTTCAAAAGGCTACCAACAGCGTATTGGGATTGCTCAAGCAATTATTCATCAACCTAAAGCCATTATTCTTGATGAACCAACTAATTGGTTTAGATCCCACGCAAATACAAGAAATGCGTGATTTGATTATACATTTGCGCAATGATGCAGCAGTTCTATTATCAACTCACCAACTAAATGAAGTTGAACAAATATGTGACCGTGTACTTATGCTTAAACAGGGTAGTACTGTTTTCTGTGAAGACATTGATCAACTTCAGCAGTCGAATAAAATTCGCATACGTTTTTTATGTGATGCACCAATAGATGAATTAAACAAACAACCTTTGATTGAAAATATCAAGTCAATCACACCTAATCTTATGGAGATAACTAGCGCAGAAAAACTCGATAACTTAAAAAGCACTCTGCTTGCACAAGCACAAAATAATGATTGGGGTTTAGTTGAAATTTATGATGTACAAGACACTTTAGAAGACATCTTTGTGTCTGAAGTATTGAGAAGCTCACGTTAGAATTATGATTACTAGCACTGATATTATTTATTTTTTACTCGTAATAGTCATTTTCACAGGCTTATCGATCATATATTTACGCTATAAAAGAGATTAACCATCTTGCCAAATTATAAACGCCAATCAAAAATCAAACTCTACATCTACTCTCTTATATGTGTAGGTATAGGCATTATATGTTTGTGGCTAAATAGCACATTCAATTGGCAGTTCGATTGGACACAAGGCTCGCGTAATACGCTTAGTGCTTCTAGTATTGATTTACTTGATCACATGCGCGAGCCAATTGAATTATCTGCTTTTTTTGACAGTAATAGTCAAACGCGTTTACAAGTAAAACGATTTGTAGAAAAGTATCAACGTTTTAAAAATAATATCTCATTAAACTTTATTGATAACCAACTACCCACTGAGCAACTCAGTGAAATGGGTTTTACTCAATTTGGTCAGCTTAAAGTCTCATATCAAGATAAATCTGTATTTATTAATCGTCTTAATGAAAAACAAATGACGAAAGCGCTATATCAACTAGCGCGTAAAAATGACTCATGGTTAGCTGTAGTACAAGGACATGGAGAACGTGATCCATTAGATAGCAGCAATAATGGTTTAAGCAAAATTGTTGCCGAATTAAGTAAAACTGGCGTAAAAGTTCAAGGTATTAATTTACTCACTCTAGGATCTATTCCCAATAATACCCAAGCATTATTGATTGCAGGACCACGTAATGCTTATCTTGGAAGTGAGTTAAAAATGATTGAAGCATTTATTGAGAATGGAGGTAACTTACTCTGGTTACGTGACCCTTCACAGCAAAATTATTTTTCCAGCCTTGACGATCTATTAGGAATAGACATTACACCTGGTGTAATAATTGATGCAAATACAAAGCTACGCATATTGCTAGGAATAAAACACGCTGCGGTAATTCCTGTGACAGAATTTTATAAGCACACAATTACTGAGCAAATAGAGTCCCACTTATTATTCCCATTTACTTCTGCGATTAAAGTACGTGAACCTAACCAGTGGCAAACTAAAATTTTATTTCAATCGCTTGAACGCTCATGGTCAGAAGTTGGTGAATTAAATACCGACCAGCTAAAATATGATCAAGACTTAGGCGATACTCAAGGCCCTCTTCCAATTGGCGCTGCTTTAACCAGAACTATAGGTGAAAAAAATCAACGCATAATTGTGATTGGTGATTCAGATTTTATTGCTAATGGTTATATAGGCTACGGAGCAAATTTTTCCCTTAGCTTAAATCTATTAAATTGGCTCACTGAAGATGACACCTTGTTATCGATTAAACATCAAAGTGCCCCAGATCAATCAATCGAATTAGATGATAAAAATGTCATGTATATTGCAGTGATGTTGTTGCTAATCGTGCCAGGCTTACTTATATTTACTGGCTTTTCTATACATTGGCTGAGACATAGACACTAAACTATATTTTTATATGTCATTACCATCATCAAACACAGGCTCGATGAATGAAGCATTGGCGCTCAATGTTCATTTAGAAATTAATAATCAGCTACATAATGGCTTTATTGTGCGTTACAGCAGCGAGCCTAAAGAATTTATTATAGACTCTATAACAAATATCTCTATGAATAGCTTGCAGTCCACTCAAACTTTTGAGGTATGGCAGGGTGTTGTGCAACATGGTACCGCGTTAAATGATTGGCAAATGCATCAAAATGATCAATATCTTATAGCTAGCGTACCTCATGCCTTATTACAGCACCTACCTATAGAACAAGCGACTGAAAAAGCTTATTCAACGATTATCGAACAGCTAGAACAATGGGGATACCCCTATCTTATTCGTACCTGGAATTTCTTTCCTGATATTACTAGTAATCAATTTGGTGCTAACAATAACTACCAGTTATTTTGCAGTGGCCGCACTCGTGCATATGCTGCTCATAGCTTGGTTTCTCAGCCATATCCAGCAGCAACAGTCATAGGCACTCAGCAACAGGATTTACACGTACACTTTATTGCTAGCAAAACAAGTGGTATTGGTATTGAGAATACCAAGCAAGTCAGCGCGTTTGAGTACCCTTCATCATACAGTGAAGATCCACCGCTATTTTCACGGGCCTTATTACACCGAAATCAAAGTCAGCAGATTCTATTTATTTCAGGAACTGCAAGCATTACTGGTCATAACACTCAATTTGAAGGAGATATTAATCGACAAACAGAAGTATGTTTAGACAACATACAGCACCTTCTTAATACGGCAGTTCACGAGTATCAATTCACAAATATTTCTTTATCAGATTTGTCTCAACTCAAAGTATTTATTAAATACCCTGAGCATTTAGACACTGTGAAAACCCATATTGAAGGTCTAATAGGCATACAAACACCTATTGTGTATTTACAAGGTGATATGTGCCGCTCTGATTTACTAATTGAAATTGAAGCACTGGCAATCATTCCTAGTATTTAATACCACATGCCGGAACTTCCTGAGGTCGAAACAACTAAACGTGGCATCCAACCTTATGTTGAAGGACTTAAAGTTACAGCCGTTACACTGCGTGCAAAAAAATTACGTTGGCCGATTCCGAGCAACATTAAACTGAACTTGATTGGGCAGACCTTTTCCTCGATATCAAGACGTGCGAAATATTTACTACTAGAAAACGAGAAGGGTTTTTTAATTATTCACTTGGGCATGTCAGGTAGCTTGCGCATTGTTGATACTTCTACTCCAGCAACTAAACATGACCATGTTGATATTGTTTTTAAGCAGCATATACTACGTTTTCGTGACCCAAGACGTTTTGGTGCGTTCTTATGGACCAAACAAAACCCTTCCCAACACAAACTTCTTAAATCATTAGGCCCAGAACCATTATGCGATGATTTTAATGCGGAGCACTTGTATCGTCATTCTCGTCAGCGAAAACTGTCTATCAAAGAATTTATAATGAACTCGCATATTGTCGTTGGTGTTGGAAACATCTATGCAACAGAAGCTCTATTTATTAGTAAAATTCATCCGACTCGCCCTGCAGGCAAAGTTTCGTTAGCACGTTACAAGTTGCTTGTTGAAGCAATAAAGCAAGTGCTTACAAAAGCTATACAAAGTGGCGGCACTACATTAAGAGATTTTACCCAAGAAGATGGCAAACCAGGATACTTCCAACAAGAGTTGCATGTCTATGGTAGAGCTAAACTACCATGTGTCGTTTGCTCCCACACCCTTCGAGCAATCAAACAAGGACAGCGTACAACTACATATTGCACTCAATGTCAGCATTGAGCCTTAATGTACTACTGATAAGCCTTCGCCGCGCGGATCAGATGCTGCATCTATTAGCTTATTCTCTCGATCCCAAATAATGGCATGCATATTTCCATATCTACGTGATAATTGTTTAAGTTTATGCCCTTTACCCATTAATTGATTTTGCTCTTCTTGGCTTAGCGCATTTTTTTCAAACTGAATTTCATCAGGAATATACTGATGATGAAATCTACGTTGACTCACTATATCTGTGGCAGTTGCTCCTTGTTGGTATTTTAATATCGCAAGAGCCAGCATGCTGATAATACGACTACCACCCGGCGTACCAACTATTAAACCATTATTGTTCCCTCTTGCAAATAATGGCGTCATACTGGAAAGCATACGTTTACCAGGCTCGATAGAATTAGCGCTAGATCCTACTAAACCCCATACGTTTGCTACATTTTCACCCATTGAAAAATCATCCATTTCATCATTGAGCAAAACCCCTGTTCCTGGAACTACAAAGCCACTACCGAATGGATAATTTATTGACAAAGTGGCTGCGACATAATTTCCTTCAGCATCTAAGACTGAAAAGTGTGTTGTATTCTCACCTTGCTCACGAATAATTTGTGGTAATTTTTTACTACTGCTTGCTTTAATAGGATTAAAATCTTTAAATTTATTTTTTGCATATTGTTTAGATAACAAATACTGCATTGGTATATCTGTATAAGCAGGATCACCTAGATATATAGCTCGGTCTTGATAAGCCCGCCGCATGGCTTCTACAACTTTATGTATTGAATCAATACTTTGAAGATTTAACGACTCATTATCTTCTAACATAGCTAAAATTTGTGTAATCACGACGCCGCCCGATGTTGGGGGTGGAGGTAGGATAATATCTAAACCATAATACTGTGTTTGAATCGGCTCTCTTACATAAACGTGATAACGCGCTAAATCTTCTTTACTCCAAATGCCTCCCGCTTGTCGAGTCCCTTTAACTAACAACTTTGCAAGCATACCTTTATAGAAAACATCTGCCCCCTCCTCAGCCACAATAGTTAAAGTATTAGCTAAATCATATTGTCTAATTACATGCCCTTGCTTTGGAGGTTCATTGTTATGCAAGAAAATATCACTAGCATCTTTAGATTGTCTTATTGCATTTAGTCTCAACTTAGCTAGCTTTGAATAATGTGGGCCCACTTTAAATCCATTCTTAGCATGTCTTATAGCGGGTAGAAGATTCTGCTTTAGCGATAATTCGCCATATTGATTTGTTATATGGTCTAACGCGGCAATCACGCCCGGTATACCTGCTGCTAGCGGACCATCTATAGAATGTCGAGTTAAGTTTCCAGCCTCATCTAAATACATATCCTTTGTAGCAGCTAACGGTGCGACCTCGCGACCGTCAATGACAATATCCTTATCGTTGTTAGCATCATGAAGTAACCAAAACCCACCACCACCTATACCGCTACCAAAGGGCTCAACAACAGCTAAAGCAGCACTAATTGCGACCGCAGCATCAAATGCATTACCCCCTGCTAATAAAACTTCTTGCCCAGCTTTAGTTGCAAGTGGATGTGCACTAGCAATCGCATATTTTTTCGCTTTTTGTTCAGCGTTTGCTAGAGGTAAAGTAGAAAAAACGAAAAAAGCGATAAACAATATACGAAATAGCATATCGTCAGTCTTTTGTTAGGTGTTTATATTTTTGCTCTAACTGCTGCTTACTTTCTTTATGCTCAGGATCTATGAGTATGCAGTTCACAGGACATACCTCTACACATTGGGGTTCATCGAAGTGTCCTACACATTCTGTACAGCGATGCCATTTAATTTGATAAATCTCTTCTCCTTCAAAAATAGCTTCATTTGGACATTCAGGCTCACAAACATCACAATTGATACACTCATCAGTTATATATAAAGCCATCTTACAAAATTATTTTTTAAATTTTGACTTTAAGGCTTGTTCAACTTTGGGATGCACGAATTTAGAAATCTCGCCCCCTAATGAAGCCACTTCTCGCACTATGCTAGAAGAAATAAATGAAAACTGTTCCGCTGGAGTTAAAAATATAGATTCCAATGTAGGATCTAAATGTCGATTCATTGTTGCTAGTTGAAACTCATATTCAAAATCTGAGACCGCGCGTAAACCTCTTAATACAGCAACTGCTCCTTGATCACGCGCAAATTCCACCAATAACCCATCAAAGCTTCGCACTTCAACATTGTCAGTATCGGCAAACACAGCGTTTACGAGCTCAACTCTTTCATGCACATCAAATACTGGAGCTTTATTTGTATTCTCAGCAACACCAACGATTACTCGATCAAACACATGTAAAGCTCGGCGCACAAGATCAGCATGACCGTGAGTAATCGGGTCGAATGTTCCAGGATATACCGCTGTTTTAGACATGTCTTTATTTATAAAATCTTATAACTCTTTAACTAATACGACACATTATATCTCAATGCTTTTCTTTAGTAGACCAAATTCTACCTCACCTGATGTAGATTGACGCCACCATTGCCATTGTTTCGATATTAACTCGGGAGGATTTTTAGATGCATATTCGACATATATTAAACCATCTTCCATCAACAGTTGTTGCTGCTGAATTATGTCAAGCAAATCGAATGGATTAATTTTAGAGAATGGAGGATCAAGAAAAATAATATCGAAAACACATTGCGTATTAGATAAATAATTAAATACATCGTCACACTGCGCAGATACTTTATCAGTATTTAGTTTTGTTGCTTGTTGCAATAATAGATTAACAATATGTTGATCTTTATCCACCAATTGAGAAGACCGAGCTCCTCTTGATACAGCTTCAAAACCTAATGCACCACTGCCTGCAAATAGATCTAAGCACCGACTGCCGACGATATAAGGTTGAAGCCAATTAAATAATGTCTCTCTTACTCGGCTTGGCGTTGGTCTAACATCATCTTGTAATTTAACGGACAGCTTAGTTCCACGCCATTGACCCGCAAGAATTTTTACATGCTGGGGTGCCGTAGCAAGTTTATGCGTCTTGGTTTGCTGTTTGCTCACTACCGACAACAACCGTAACAAAAGAACCTAAGTCTAGATGTTTACGAAAAGCACGCTTAACATCTTCTAGTGTTACTTGCTCAACATTTTGAATAAATTCGCTCAAATAACTAGTTGGAAGATTGTAATAGCCAATCATTGACAAATATCCCAACATATCTTTATTGCTATCTACTCGTAATGGAAATCCATTGATAATACTTTGCTTACTCAGTGATAACTCTTCTTGTGTGGGGCCATTCTCAATAAAATCTGTAAGCACTTGTTCACACACTTCAATGGCCTCTGCCACTTGATCAACACGCGTTTGTAACCCAAGCATAAACGGCCCTGGCTGCTCATAAGGTATAAAATAACTGTATACACTATAAGACAAGCCTCTATTGCTACGAATCTCCTTCATTAGACGCGATGTAAAACCACCACCACCTAACACGTGATTACCTACATATAAGCTGAAATAATCGGGGTGCCCCCTCTGTATACCAGTCTGACCCATACGCACGTGTGCTTGTTGAGAAGGAAAGTCAACACGTTTTTTCTCTAATATTGAAGGTTCAACTTTTGATATTTTTTCTTTTTTCTTGCCTTTAGCTAAGTTCTGGCTAATTTTATTTGCTATAGCTTGCGCTTGCTCACGTGTAACATCACCAACAATAGCTAGTACTGAATTATCAGTGACAATATTTTTTTTATGGAATCTCTCAATATTTTTTAGCTTTATTTTTTCAACGCTTTCTTTAGTCCCTATACTTGGCTGAGAATAAGGATGATCCTGGTACAACATTTGATGGAATGTTCGTGAAACAATAGTGCCAGGGCGTTGATCACTATCTTCTAACGCAATCAATAAGCGTTTTTTTTCTCTGTCAAAATCACGTTGTGGAAATGAGGGTTTAGTGACGACCTTGATATATAAATCAAGCGCGTTACTAAATAACTCCTCATCTGACAAGCTACGTAGTGTTGCACTAGACCTATCCAAATCTACACTTACACCAAATTGTGCGCCTACATCTTCGAATTTTGCCGCGACATCATCCGCATTAAGTTTCCCTGTGCCTTTATCTAGTAAGCTATGCATCATTGAGGACACACCGGACATACCTTCATCTCTCGCACTACCAGCATCAAAAGTAAGCGCTAAGTCTATTATTGGAAGTTCCGGTGCATTCACATATAAGACTTTAAGCCCTTTATCAGTATGCCAAGTGTCTATATTCGGCAACGCGCGCGCATCAGTTGCCAACAAATTAACTGCTAGCAACAAAACAAATAGCTTTATCGTTATTATTCTATACATAGCATATCGACATATAGTTAACATTTTCATCTCTATTTATTACTCGGCTTTGTTCTTTCTAGTGGCGTCAAATAAGCCAAAGTTTTACGTTCATTAATAAAGTATTTTTTTGCGACTGCTTGCACTTCTTCTGCAGTCACAGCTTTAATGTTTTCAGCATAATCATTCATTGTTTGCCAACCTAACCCCACTGTTTCTAAAGAACCGATTACATAAGCTTGCCTTTGCACAGAGTCTTGTTGGTATATTTCACTAGCGACCACCTGAGCTTTAACTCGCTTAAGCTCTTGCTCAGTAACAAGTTCGTTTTTAAGTTTCTCAATTTCTTCTTCAAAAGCTTGTTCTAGGTCATCTAATGTTTTATTTGCGTTAGGTGTACCATCAAATAAAAACATGTTATTTCTTGCCGTATAAAGGCTGTAACCTGCGCCCGCACTGGCAGCAACCTCTTGTTCGCGTACTAAATGCTTGCTCAGTCGAGAACTCCGACCACCATCGAGAATTCCTGATAGTACAGCAAGCGCATAAGCTTCTTTTTTATCTTCAATAGTGAGTAGTGACGGCACTTTATAACCCATAATCATATATGGGAGTTTTGCAATTGCCCTGACTTCAACACGTCGCTCACCAACCTGAACGGGCTCAAGTTGAGGTTTTAGTTGTGCAACTTTACGTTTTGGTATCGGCCCATAATATTTTTCGGCTAAAGCGAATACTTCTTCGGGCTTAACATCACCTACTACAACTAGAGTTGCATTGTTGGGCATATACCATGATTCATACCACTCTCGCAGATCAGATACCTGCATATTATCCAGATCATTCATCCAGCCTATGACAGGATTATGATAAGGGCTACTGTTATATGCTGCCGCATTAAATTGTTCGTAGGTTAATGAATTAGGGTTATCTTCCGTGCGTAGTCGCCTTTCCTCTTTAACAACTTCAATTTCTTTTGTAAATTCTCCTTCATCTAATGTTAGATGTGCCATGCGATCAGATTCGAGTTCAAAACTTGTTTCAAGTTTTGTTACGTCAAATAGTTGGTAATAGGCTGTGAAATCACGACTTGTGAATGCATTATCTCGCGCCCCGATACCCGCCAATATTTGCGAGAACTGACCGACAGGAAATTTAGGTGTGCCTTTAAACATCATATGCTCAAGTACGTGTGACACTCCGGTGATACCGCCATACTCACTAGCTGATCCTACCTTGTACCATACCTGCGCAGTGGCAACGGGTGCGCGATTATCTTCTTTAACAATCACCTTAAGCCCATTGTCTAATATTTTTTCGTGAACGGATGCCCAAGTGTTTGGTAATAATAAAATACAAACGACCAGACAATTTATTGATAAAATAAGTTTCTTCATTGGCTTATGTTAGCGACGGTTACGTTACAATAAGACGAGTATCGTGAGACATTTTAGTCACTCGTTCGTTCAACAATAAGCATAGCATTATTCGCATACCATATTTATCTATATGACTGACCAAAATTTGCTCGACCGACTTAAATTAGGCCTAACTAAAACAAGGCATGTACTTGCAGATGGAATCGATGAAAACTCTTCAAGACCAGTAAACGCAATTATCACAGAAATTGAAGATGGTTTATTAATGG
>Ga0181580_10005210_pt1 | contig 10547 bp, 8 predicted proteins | sample 071ome_23_FD_132413 | JGI IMG/M metagenome (GOLD analysis project Ga0181580, IMG submission 132413) | Coastal salt marsh microbial communities from the Groves Creek Marsh, Skidaway Island, Georgia - 071403BT metaG (megahit assembly) | ecosystem: Environmental > Aquatic > Marine > Intertidal zone...
ATAGGAATAAAAAATGGCAGCACCAAACCGTAGGGGTAATTTTAATGGAGAAAAAGTAGGAGAATGGACCTGGTCAGATGTGACCGGTACATGGCTCAACCTTGGTGGTATTGCTAATCTTGGTAGTAATATCAGTATTACAAATCCATATAGCGAGGCATTTGAACAACTATCATATAATTTAGAAAGAAGTAATATTGCTGTTGATGTTGCAACTTCTCTTAGAGAACAAATGGGCGATTTAAGTGGAGTTGGCAGAGGAATACAAAACCTACAAGCAATATATGGTGGAGGTACAACAAACGCTATTTCCATTACTTCTAAACCATATGATATAAAAGTAAATATTCTCATAAGGAGAACTCTTTTTAGGGGAGACGTTCATATTAATGGTTCTTTAAATAATAATACTACTAAAATATATAATGCCAAGGAGCTTTCTAGTACTCTAACATATGATATAAGGGAGAGTGGTAAAAAAACAAAAGAATCTTATAAAGTATATAGTAAACAAGTTAGTAACATAGGTGGATATCCTACTACCAAATTGGTGGTTTATGTTGATAAGTATATTAATGGTGTATTCAATTCTAAAAAAACATATGATAAAGATGGTGATTTGGTTATTTTAGAATTTGATACTTCTATTTGGGATACTCCAATACAAGATGTTCCGCCAATAGACCTAATAGATGAGGATTTTTTAGATGATTTCCAAATTCCACCAACAGGTAGAACTGTTGCAACAGGTGGAACTGTTGATTTAGAAAGACCATCTATATCAGTATCACCATCATCAACCTCTTATAATTTAAATGATAGTGGTGTTAATATTAGTTGGAATACTACAAACGCAACATCAGTAAATTTCACTTTAGGAAAAGTTAAAAGAACTTTAGGTACTCGTGGTTCATTGACATTAAGACCAGCTGATTTTACAAATGGGGTTGGTCAATATACTGTGTATCTACAACCTATTGGAGATGGTGGTAGTGGTGATGTTGGTAAAATAGTTCTTAATGTTATACAACAATCAGAGTTTCCTGGTCCTGATATTACACATATTACATATCCACAAAACATCATTGGTAAAGATTTTCAAGGATATAATGTTGATTTCAGAATAGATTGGCAATCTATTAACACAGATTGGGTTGATGTATATGTTGGTAAAAAATCAAATTCAAATACATTGGCCTCCAAAAGAAGTGCACAAGGTTCTTTGACATTAAATATAGGAGATGTTCTTAGAAAAGCAGGAGATAGATTATCAGAAGATACTAATGTTGTACAATTTAAATTAATTTTAATTCCATATAACGACCAAGGCAACCAAACAGTAAGTGGTAAAGAAGAAGAAATTTTAATTAATTTTGATAAAGGTAATCTCAGACTTCGTAGAGGAGATGTAGTAAGAGATATACGAGAGGTAATTAAAAATCAATTTAATACTGAAACTCTTGAACAAGAATCTTCTAAATATCTTACTCATGTATTACACATGGGAGGTGGGGATAATAAACTTATTTCTACATGGGGTATTGATACCGAAACTTTTTCTGAATATACAGTTGTAGATGAGGCAACAGGTAGAGAAGAAAAAACAAAAGAAGTTAAAACTCTTGTTTTAAAGTTATATGAACCTCTTCCAAAAGATGTACAACCAAATCAACAAGTTTGGTTATCAAAGGTACAATCTATACCAATAGTTGAACAATTTACGTTAGTAGATGAGAGCATTGAAGAATGTATTGTATTAGAGCCTAATTTAAATGAAAAATTTAGTGATAATATTGGTCTACAAATTTATGATGATTTAATATCAAGTGGTTCAGAATCATCAACTAACATTATAAATAAATTTGTAAGTGGAAGTGGATTTAATTTAGAAGATTTAGATTTACAATTTGTTAATAATTCGGGAAGTTATAATTGGGATGGGTTTGTAAAATATTCATCGGCTGCTGAAAGAATTGAAAATTTCTATTATAAAATAAAAACATTAGAATTTTATAATAATAAAATAACAATTGCATCATCGTCATTGGCTGCCACAAGTGGTTCTATAACATCTTTAAATGAAAAAAATAAATTAGAAACACAAAAAACAAAATTAATAAATGGATTTGATTCTTTTGAAAAATGGTTGTATGAATCATCATCTCAGAGTACATTAACATATCCAAAAGAAAATAATACAGGAAGTTACCTAAATCCAACTGGCTCTTTTGGAGTAAGTTGGTATGAGGGTGCATTGAGTGTAGCTGAAACATTTGATAGAAATAATAAAAATAGATTAGTAAATAATTTACCATCTCATATTCAAAACGAAGAATCCGGACAAGAATTTGTTTTATTCTTTGATATGTTAGGACAGCACTTTGATATTTTATATCTTTATACAAGTGGATTATCTAAATCAAAAAAGATAGAACATAAATTTGAATCAGGAATAAAAGATTCTTTATTATATCAAATGTTAGAATCTCTTGGCTGGGATGCTGATTTAGGAGTTAAATCTCAGGCACTTTGGGATTATGCATTTGGAAACCATTCTGATGGAACATCATATTCAACACAATCTGGTAAGAATAGACAAAATGAAATATGGAGAAGAATACTTAATAACTTACCTTATTTATTAAAACATAAAGGTACACGAAGAGCTGTTCATGCATTAATGAGTTGTTATGGTATTCCAAGTTCACTATTAACGGTAATGGAATTTGGAGGACCAAAAGACCCAACAGAAAGTGGTACAACTAAATTTACATATGATGATAGAACTGCTGCTATTAATATTAGTGGTTCGGCGGCAATAACAATTCCTTGGAAAACCCACACTACTGATTATCCAAACTCAGTTGAGATTAGATTAAACACTCAAATAAAACAAGACCAACAAATCATAAGTGGTTCAGAATGGTCATTAGATGTAATAAAAGATACAGGCTCACTTGCAAAGGTACAACTAACAGTTGGGTCAGTATCCTCTTCTACTGATACATTCCCATTTTTTAATGATGAATATACTCAAATAGTTGTAAACAGAGTTACAGGTAGTACTGGTGATACATTTACAATATACGCTAAAGAAGGATTCCAAGAAAGAATTAGAAACGAGGTATCTACAACTTTATCCTCAACAACTAAAGCTTGGACAAGTGGTAGTGAAATAAAAATTGGAGGTAATACATTTAATGGTTCGGTTGATGAATTCCGTTTATGGAGAATTCCATTAAATGAAGTAAATATTGAGAATCATACTTTATTACCTGATGCAATTGATGGAACATCTCCTTCTGCTTCTACTGAAGATTTAATTGTTAGACATGATTTTGAATATCCAAAAAACAGAGGAGTTTATACTGATGTTAAAAACGTTGGATTGGTAACTACTTATTGTACTTCATCTGTTGCAAGTGGATTTGAATCAATATCATCATATCCTTACAATTATACTCCATATGATAGAACAGTAACTGCTCAAGTACCATCGAGTGGGTTTAATTATAATAATAAAACACGATTTGAAACTCAATATAAAGTTAATAGTTCGGATGCTTTAACAGCAACATCTTCTATTGATTTATCATATCGTTCTCGTTCAACCAAAAAAGCATTTGACCAGGCTCCAATTGATACTGATAGATTAGGATTATTCTTCTCACCAATCAAAGAGATTAATATGGATATCTTAAAATCAGTTGGTCCATTAAATATAGATGATTATATAGGAGACCCGTCTGATAATTACAATGATGAATACACTGCATTAAAAACTTTTAGAGAATATTATTTCGATAGATTTAATTTAAACTTTAACGAATATGTTCAATTAGTTAGATATATTGAAAAATCATTATTTACTCAATTAGAAAGTTTGGTTCCTGCAAGAGCAAAAGTTGCTAGTGGATTATTAATTGAACCCCATATACTTGAAAGAAGTAAGACTAAATGGAATAGACCAGTAGGTGAAGAGAATTATCATGAAACTGTAATAGATACAACAGAACATACCATAATTTCTTCATCAAATCCACAATACAATATTATTATATCGGCAAGTGATGATATATCGTTAACATCAGAACAACCATTTTATGAAACACGAATAACATCAAGTGATGATGTATCTGTGAATTCAACAATTGTAAATTATGATGGAACATATTCATCTTTTGATGACACTTCTTTAAGTGGAGTAATAACAAGAAATAGTGGCTCTACAATGGGTGGATTTGAAATTGAGATAGATGCTAAAATAACTGGCTCAGCAAAGGCATTTTATGATTCAACCACATATCAAATAGTAGGTGGATTTGGACCAGAAGATTTGGCCGTTGCTGGATTTGGTTTATTTGGTAGTGGTTCTCATGCTATTAGAACCAGATTAGATTTTAATGGAAATATAGTTAAGGATAGAATTAAGGCTTTTAAAATAACAGAATCATATAAAGAATCTGAAAGATTGCAAGTTGGAGGATATCCAACTGGAAGCGGACCTGTTGTATATGATGTTGTAGAAGTTGATAAATATAGAACAAAAGTTACTATATTACCATTTACTGGTTCTAATGGATTAGAAACATCGGCACCAAGTGGAGGAAATATTATAGATGTGGAGGAATTAAATGGAACCTTCTCAACACATTACAGATTTGTAGAAGATTTAACAACAGGATTAGAAAATTCATTCTTTAATGGTTCGAAACAAACAAGTGCAACTACCTTAGATGGTGGTTCGCCTGTTCAAACATTTACTACTAATCCTAATACTCTTAGAGTTAATGATAGTGGTAGAGGTAGTGGAGAACCAATTTTAGAGGTAGATTAAAAAAAGAAAATAATTAAAAATAAAGATTGTTATATTTATATATTGAATAACAAGAGGAATAAATTATGGCTTATTTAGATAATTCAACTATTACAGTAGATGCAATTCTCACCAAAAAGGGTAGAGAAAAACTTGCAGCTGGTCAAGGATTAAACATTACCAAGTTTGCTTTAGGTGATGATGAAGTAGATTATACTTTATACGAACCTGCACATCCAAAAGGTTCTGCTTATTATGATGCAGCAATCAGAGCAATCCCTATTACAGAGGCTTCACCTGATGAAACGCAAGTATTAAAATATAAATTGGTAACTTTACCAAAAGGAACAAAGAAGATTCCAAAAGTAGAATTTGGTGTACCGAACATTTCTGTAAACCAAACTTCAGGTCAGGTATCTCTATCACCAACAACTTCACCAAGTGGTAACTCCCAGAGCGGATATACATTAGTTCTTTCTAATAAGAATGCTGGTTCTATTGTTGGAGCAGGAGCTGCAGCTGGAAGTGGAACTGTACCTGTGTTCTTAGGTGATGAAATTACTACAACCGCAGCCGTAGAAACTGGAACAACATTTACATTTATTCCTAATCCAAATGTTACAACAACTATTAAGACAACACTTACTGTATATGGTAACGAAACAGGAGGTTCACAAACTATTCCTGTTACAGTAACTTATGTACAACCAACATAATAAAAAGGAAAATAAAAAATGGCACAAATAACAGGACAAGCGGGAGTAAATTTATCTACCGAATTAGCTAACTATTTATCCGCTAATCAAGGTAACCTTACCTCTGAACAATTATCTCAAATCATAAACAGTTATTTAACTGGTGGTGATAAACTTGCTGCACAAGGTGGTTCCATTTCAACCGGCATTTACAAAAGATTTGGTGAATTCGACCAAGTAACTGGTAAAGTTGAAATAGTAACAACTGGTATGTGGAGTGGTGATACGGGAAGTTTAACTTCATTCTATACATCATCTACACAAGTTGAAGCATCTAGTGGAGATTACTATTATAATGTATATAATGCTGACCCTTCTTCAACTGGTGTTGTACAGTATTCAGTTGCATATGGACACAAATTTGGTAGTGGTTCTGTATCATTAGCAAATAATGATAATTCAAACTTAGCATCTAAAGCAACTTATGCACAATATAAACAAATTCTTTTAGACCAAGATGATACTCATTTTACATTTTTCTCATCTTCGGCAGCTGGAACACACGATTCCTCAGATATCTATGTAATTAATGTAGCTCGTGCCCGCTACAAAGAAAAAATGGATGCTGGAAACTGGTCATTAAAACTTTCTGGTTCTAATGGTGTTTCAACTTTAATTGATGATAGTGGTAAGAAATTCTCAGATACAGTAGGAAAGGCAGGAAGAGTATTTAATGTAGGTAGTGGTTCACTCAATTTAGGTTCAGAAAATGAAGCAACTATTAATTCATTAACTTCTTCTAATGGACAAGGTTTAGGATTATTTTATCCTGACCAAGGTTTAATTGTTCTTAATCCAGAAGCTGTACATGATTTAATTGGAACTTCAATTGATAGTGGTTCTAATGAAGGAGCATCACTTTATAGTGGTGTACAAAGAGAAGGAAAAAATCATGCTTTACTTCACAATGCAATTGTAGGTGGTGGAGATTTTGAAGCAAGAAGAACTGAAAACGTTTCTACATCACACTACTTCGTAAGAGCAACAAACAGAGAATTTAATTACTCAAATAACCCATCATACACAACAGGTTCAGATGGAACTTTTGCAGAATCAACTTTTGAAACTGACCCAAGAACTTTCATTACAACTGTTGGATTATTTAATGATGCAAACGAAATGATTGCAGTAGCTAAAACCTCACAACCAATTGTTAAATCATTTGATAAAGAAGTATTAATTAAAGTTAAACTTGATTTCTAAAATTTATTAAACCTCTAAACAACCCTCACCACTTAGGTGGGGGTTTTTTATTTCCATATATTTATATAGAGGAATTATCTTATGTTAAAATCAATACCAAAATCAAACATATCTCGTAGAAGTTTTAAAGTCTACAAAAGATTTACGGCAGACCAGTCAGATTATCCTATAATTAAGGCGTATTCTGAAGATGGTTTATTTGATGCGGATACTTTTACAAAAGATGAAGGAGTTTATGTTCATTTGATTTATAAATCAATTGAAAAAAAATATTATACAGATAATGGTTTATTAAATAATTATGGTATTATTCCTGAAGGAAGTACTTTTGCTGAAGATAGAGAATTTGGTAATACTATATATGTAATAAAAATAAATCAATCTAAATTTGGTGAAAGAATAAAACCTGGCTCGGTAAGTATAACTGATACTGATACTAATGTAACTTATTCTGATAGTGGTAAAGGTAGAATTATATCTTCATCTCCTTCATATGATTTAGTAAGTTTAGATATTGATAATGAAGAACTAGTACTCAGTATAGATGGTGTATCACTTACATTAACTGTAAGTTCTATTGATTTACAATCTGGTGCGGCGGTTTTAACATATGGTTCTGATACTGATACTGAATATTTAGTTTCTATTGATTTACAAAATGGACTTGTTATATTTACTGCCCAAATATCAATTGGAGCTACCCAAATTCCTCAGGTAGATTATGGTAATATATTCTATTCCGATGGATTGATTGTATTTACTGAATTAACAGCCGATATTGAAAATTATGAGATAGAGTATAGGGCAACACAAACTATACATGAAACTGAGATATTAATTAGTGCACCTGCAGGTGAATTTAATTTCTCACAGAATCCATCAGCGGTTGATGTAACTTTAAGTGGTTCATATGATTTTACAACTACTGAAATTACAAATGTTTCACCCGCTAAAACAGTTAAGATTAAAGAAGTTTTGGATATATCTCAAAAAACATCTTATGATGGTTCATATGGTTCTACAACTGGTTCTTGGGATGATTATGATACATATAGATTAACTGACCCGACCGGTTCTTATTTGGCACCTTATGTAACTACAATTGGAATTTATGATAGAGATGGTGATATGGTTGCAGTTGCAAAATTACCACAACCTATAAAAAATCTTCCTGATTATGATATAAACTTTATTGTTAGATTTGATACATAAAAAATGAAAAAAAAGTTATGGTTATTTGGTGGTTATTATAAACCATTTTCAAAATTTCTAACAAAAGGATTTGATGTATATCCTTTTGGTAGGTGGAATACAGATTATAATGATGTTGAATCTTTTATATCAAATATAGATTCAGATTCGATTCCTGATTTAATAGTTTTTAACATTGCAAATAATGGATATAATCCTGTTTTTGATAAAGAATACACTCCCATAGAAGAAATACATGAATTTAGAAAAATATTACTCAGTACTTTTTATTTTCAGTTAAGAATAACTGAATGGTTTTTTCATAATTTTGAAAATAAAAGAATATTATGGTTGACAAGTTTTGAACCAAATAATATGGAGGTTATAAACGAAAAAGAGTTTGATGGGGATATGTTAATATATAGAATGTCTCGAACCATCGAACATCAGGTAATACATCAACAAAATATAAAACCTTCTAATTTATCTAAAAATAATAAAATCATGGGTATTTGTGTAGGAAATAATGCAGAAGGAACCCCACAAAAAATTAATGAATTATTGGTATCTGATGATTTTCACAGAGGAGTATTTGCGTTTGGAGAAGAATCTATAAGTAGAAAAGAAACACCATCTTATAAGTTACAATTGACAAGAAAAAATTTAACTGAGTATAAAATTCACGAAGATAATAATCTAATTTAAATAATTCCTATATTTATAGTAGTATAAAAGGAGAAAAGAATATGGCTTCAATTAAAGAATTATATGATAAATCTGAATTTTCTAAATATCCAAAGGGAAAATCTTTAGATAAAACACCTTTATCTGTTGATGAAGGAAACAAACTACATAAAGATGATAAAGCACTTGCACAGGCAAGAGGTGGTAAACTAAATCAAAAGAAATATTCAGATAGTGTAGAACTATAAACTATTACTATTGGGATTATTAATAAATCACCTTCATAAATGGGCTTTTATACACATACCCAAGACAGGTGGTACATCTATAACAAATTCTATATTAGATATTCCTGAAACCGAAGTGTTAACTTCTCACGATACTATTCGGTTATTAGAAAACTCATCTGATTATTTTGTCTTTACTATGGTTAGAAACCCATACACTCGATTTATGTCTGCATATTATGCAAATTGTAGAAAGGGTGGATATGAAACACTTGAAAACTATATAAAAAATTTCAATGAAAATGAAACATGGAACTTACCACAAAATCATTACATATTATCTGGTAAAACAAAATCAAGAAAAGTTAATTTTATAGGAAGATATGAAAATTATACAAATGATGTTAGTTATATATTTGAAAAACTTGGAGTGAATAAAAAAATACCACACTTAAACCGTAATCCAATCTATGACAAACATCCAGAATTAAATCAAGAATCTTTTTACAAACATATGTATCAAGAGGAATGGATAAAAGATTGGGTACGAGAGAGGTACCTGAATGATTTCAAAATTTTTAACTATGGGATGGACATATAATGGGCAACCAATAACAGAATTAAAAGATATGCCAGAAGGAACTTTTGGTTTTATCTATAAAATAACAAATGGCCAAACTAATGAATACTATATTGGAAAAAAACAAGTAGTATCTATAAGAAAACGAAAGTTTGGAAAAAGAGAGATAGCATCACTCGAAGATAAAAGAATGAAAAAGTACGAGATGGTTGAAAAAGAATCAGATTGGAGAACTTATCGTTCTTCGAATCCAACAGTAAAGATGTGGTTTATGGAAAATCAAAAACTTCTTGAACAAGATAAAAGAGATGAAATTAATGATAGATTAGAGTTAAGAATACTTAGATTTTGTTCAAATAAAAAATCACTTACTTATTACGAATTACAAGAACAATTTGCACACGATGTACTTGGAGACGAATTTGCGTTGAACGATAATCTTCTTGGAAAATTTTTTAGAAAAGATTTGGAAAATTAAGAAATTTTTCGTATATTTGTAGTAAAGTGTATTATAGTACACTTTTGTTAGATAATGTGTAGTAAATCGGAAGAAATCCGAATTAAAGTGTATTTTGTTACACTTTATGATAAAATATTTGGATATGTAAAATATTTTTCGTATCTTTGTACCAAGAAAAGTAGTAACCATGCTTTCACATCACGATAAACAACAAGTTATAAACATCTTAGATGATGTCTTAGGACCAGGTACATCCATGAAAGGGGATGAACAAGCACATTATTGCCCTTTCTGCCACCATCACAAGAAAAAATTACAAATAAACCTTCAAACTCAGCAATGGCATTGTTGGGTATGTGATGCGAAAGGAAAACGTATCCAAAGGTTACTTAAAAGATTACAAGTAGATTCTCATAAGTTAAAAAAGATATACGAGATTTACGGTGATGATTATGTTATATATAGTAACAATACCGAAGATGAAAAGGTAGAGTTAAGGTTACCAAATGAGTTTCGTTCACTATTAGAAGAACCAAAGGGATTAAACCCAACGTTCAGAAAGGTGAAAGAGTATGCAAGAAAACGAGGTATTACTCAAGGGGATATCAAACGTTATAATATTGGTTATTGC
>Ga0181580_10005213_pt1 | contig 10543 bp, 9 predicted proteins | sample 071ome_23_FD_132413 | JGI IMG/M metagenome (GOLD analysis project Ga0181580, IMG submission 132413) | Coastal salt marsh microbial communities from the Groves Creek Marsh, Skidaway Island, Georgia - 071403BT metaG (megahit assembly) | ecosystem: Environmental > Aquatic > Marine > Intertidal zone...
AGCACGACGACGGAGCTCGTGCTTGAACAGTACTAAGCGTCACTCTTCTTCGCCTTTTGGCGGCGAATAGTCAATGCCGCAGGACCGGCAGACCATGTCATCGTCCCAGTCGCATTGGCGCCGACAACCGATCAAGGATCACACCTTCCATTTGACAGAACAGCCGATGGATTCGGTATAAGCAACCTCGGGCTCGCTTCCTGCAAGCATGGCTTCAATCGCGATTTCCAAATCCTTGACCGTGACCTCACCGGGATGCCGGGGGCTGTCGTCCATTCGACCTTGGTAGACAAGTTGGTGGTTGGCGTTAAAGAGGAAAAATTCAGGCGTCCGTTTTGCGCCGTAAGCACGGGCAATTTCCTGCGTTGCGTCGTGAAGATAAGGGTAGGGCATGCCTTTCTCCGCCCGCTTGACCATGTGTTCGAAGGAGTCGTTTTCATACACGACGGGGTCGTTTGAATTGATACCAACGAAGCCGATACCGAGCGAAGCGCAGTGTTCCGCCATGGCGTTCATACGGTCAATGCTGGCCACGACGTAGGGGCAGTGGTTGCATTCAAACACGATAACGGTGCCTGCGGCCCCTTTGATATCGTCAAACGACAACGTTGCTTCACCCCGTGCAAGGTTTGCGTTGGGCAGGGTAAAGTCAGGTGCGGGAGAGGCGATGTCAAGAGCCATGTCATGCCCAAGTGGTCCCAACTCAAAATGACTTGCTTTGCTTCAAAACAGCATTGTCCCAAGGGCTACCAACACCTCGACCACGACAGCATCGCTGATGATCTTTGGAAGAATCGATGGGGGGCGTCCTCGGCGACCATGGTTTCCGCGTTTGTTGGAAGGTCAAGAATGACTTTCGCCTCATCGCCCGGAAGGTTTTCTTGAGCCTCCCAGTAGGCTTGTTTTGCTGCCGCTTCTGCCTCAAGTTCTGCTTGTAAACGTGCTTCTTCCGCTAGACGTGCTTCTTCGGCTTGGCGTTGACGCTCTTCTACTTCAAGACGGAGACGCTCGGCCTCTTCGGCTTGGCGTACTTCTTCCTCGGCACGCAAACGCGCTTCTTCTTCGAGGCGGAGGCGTTATTCTTCAGCACGAAGCCGCTCAATATCTTCGAGTCTGAAAACGCCCTCGTGGGTGTTCAGGTGCTGGCGAAAAGCCTGGTAGAAGCTTCGTTGCTCGGTCGAGATGGCCCCGTCTTGCATCATGAAATCCTGGAGTGCTGTTAGGATCTTGGTCAAATTGAGTTCTTCGACAGTTTCCAAGTAACGGCCCTCTATGATTCAGAGCCCTCATGCATTTGACATCAAGTTTTTCTCGCATTCTGCGAGTCGAGTCTTGGCAAGATGATGGTCGGGTTCAATGGAGAGAACGGCCTTCCACGCTGTTTCCGCCTCCTCGTGTTGGTCTAAGCCGTGATGGTGGGCGGCAATGCGAAGGCGAGCATCCAAGTGGTGCGGGTCACATCGTGCTGCAGTTTCAAAATCCGAAAGGGCGTTTTCAATCATGTTGAAATGAAGGTAATACAGACCGCGTTGATACCATGCCGCTGCGTGATTCGGCGATTGACGCAGGGCTTCGTTGAGCGGGGCTTCCGCCCGCTCAGGACGGTCCATGCTCATGTAACATGCAGCCAGTTGGGTGAGCGCATGGGTGTGGTGGGGAGCGTTCTCAAGCACCTGTTTGAAGGCCTTGGAAGCGAGATTCCATTCTCCAAGATGCATGTGAGCATCGCCCTTCCGCACACGTGCGACAGCGAGTTGTGGGGCGAGGTCAAGCAGATGTTCGGCGTCGTCAAGCGCAGCGTGAGCGTTGTTCAAACCGAGATTGACGGAACTTCGGTTGAGGCGAGCACGAATGTGAGCGGGGTCAAGGGTCAAGCAATCGCTGTAATGGAAGAGCGCTTGCTTCAGATGGCCTTTGGAGGCGGCAATGTTGCCTCGAAGGTAGGCCGTGGTGGCGTTCTGTCCGTGAACTTCGGCTGCGTCAACATGGAACGTGGCCCGTTCGACATCGCCCCCGTCCAAGGCCAAGAGAGCCGCTTCACACGACACCGATGGATTGTTTTCGCTCATCAGGCGACTCGCTCTGGTCAACGATTCCTCAGCAGTCTCCCGTTGGCCGAGCAGGCGTTGAGTCCGAGCAAGTCCCAGCCAAGCCATGCCGAGTTCCCGATTGAGGCTTAATGCCCCTTCGAACGAATCCAACGCCGATTGGAGGAGGTTTTGTTCGGTATGGCCGGTACCGTCTCGCAATCGGTCCGCGTGGGCCAAATGCAACCGGCCCTCAACCGCATGCAGAAGGGCATGGTCAATACCATCGGGCGTAGCATCCAACATGGCCTCGGCGTCTTCCACGCGATGCTTCATCAAGTAGTGAGAAGCAATTCGAGCGCGCAATTCACCGTTGCTTGGTTGGTGTTCTATCGCCTTGATCAGGGTCTCTTCCGCAGCAATCGGTGAACCTTCAATCTCCAGCAATTCAGCCTTCAGGAACACGGCGTCGACACCACCAGCGTCCAGCGCCACGGCGTGCGTCACCGCCTTCAAAGCGTCCCGCTCGTTGCCTTGACGCTTGGCCAAGAGACGAGCTTTGAGGGCCCATGCTTCGCCGGATTGACGGTCGAGCGTCAAGCACCGCTCGTTTGCTTCCAGAGCAACGTCTTCCTCGCCTTCAGCTTCGAGGAGTTGGGCGTAGTGCAACCAGTCCGCAGAACGACTTGGATCCTCCTCAAGAGCTTGGAGAATGGCTTCGATCGCTTCCGTTCGGGCTCCAGCACGCGCCCTCAAGCCGGAAAGCAGCGAGCGGTCCGCAGCCGTGTCAACACCCAAAGCCTCGAGGCGGCGAACAGCTCGCTCAGCGCCGTCGTCACCTTGTGAAGCCAACAGATGGGCGTGTGCACGGAGCAGGGTCGGGTCGTCCGGTGTGAGTTTCATGCGCGCCTCCAACCAGTGACGATAGAGATCATCATCGCCACGAAGTCGGGCGATGTGTTCCAAACCTTCGAGCACAGAGAGATGTCCGGGTGAACGCTGATAGGCCACGCCTAAGGCGAGATCAGCCCAGTCGTATTGGTGCAATTGAACGGCGGCAAGCCCCAAACGATGGGCGGTGTCGCCGTCCAAACGCAAGGTTTCCACGGTGATGTTGTGCCTGTCGAAGACAGCGAGCATTCGCCGAAGCAGTGCAGCATGCGTCACTGAAAGCGATGACTCCCCCTGGTCTTCAATGGCTTGATGTTGGACCACAGAACGAAGCACCTTGCAAGCCTCATCCATGTTGACGATGGTCGCATCCTCACCTTCGTGGGAAAGAAGGAATTGATGTACGGAGAGCGAAGCGTCGATATCCGGGTGGACTGCGCGCAAGGCATCCAAGGTGGATTGCAGCGTGTGGAGGTCAAAAGCAAGTTCCTCGTTCGCCGTGTTGACCTGTTGGAAGTGCGTGGCTTGCGACTCCCGAAGCAAGGTTTGCATGTCGAGGAGGCGAATCATGCGCCGATTCACCGTGAGCATCCAGTAACCTGTGGCTGCGGCTGCACCCGTGGAGAACAAGCCAAGACCGATGACGAGCAAACTCATTGCATCTCACCGCGCCATCGTGCCTTTATGGTCTGCGGAAGAAATCGGGGTAAAAACCTCGGTTTCAACACCACCTTGATGATGCCGTTGACGTTCGTTCGCCAAAGAATCGTCGCCCAAGCTCATCACGACCGCTCATATTGAAAGTCCCCCGTTTCCCGTCGTGTGGCGAGAGCGGATGAGTGAACCGAACGAACTTGAACGCGAGGTGGCCCACCGCCTCGGCGCACTCGAGCGTTTTGGATTTCCACGCGAGCCGATGGAACGTTTTGTGAACGAACATCCCGAAGGTGCAATGGCTCGTTTGGACTGGCTTGAAGACCGACGAGGGACGGCCACTGAAATCGAAGAACGCATCGTGAGCCTTACGGAAGCGAGTTCACTCAATCTCGAACCGCTGGAGGCTTTTCGCGATTTGCTGAGCGACCCGTTCGAAATCGAGGACATCCACCAGATGTTTGAACGGACGATGCGAAGCATTGCATCGTGGGAGCCACCCCTCAACCGGGTTCGTTCGGCCTGGTACGAGGAGGGATTTGGCGAGACTTGGAATCTCCTGTTTGACCGCCTGGCGGCCCTGGATGCCTCGAGCGGCCCGGCTGTTGAGCCTTTCCACCGGCTTTTTTCCGAACCTCATCGGTACGATGAAACGTTTCGCCACCTCGAGACCGTGGAGGAAGACGAGCGAAGACAACGAGTCGTCATTGACCAAGGTATAGCCGATTTGCGTCACCGTGGATTGGATGTGGGCGACCTTACCTCGCTCGCATTGCTCGATGCCTTGGGGGCACTGCAAGAGTGGCAGGCCTTCCACGATGAACGTGAGCGACTTCGACGCTCCATCGTTCAACTGATCGAGCCGTTCGACGCAGAACTTGCCCTTGATTTCACCAAACGGTGCACGAGCATCTTGCGCCCGGCCCATCGAAACGACCTCGAAGATTTGAGAGATGAGGTCGGAGCGCTCGCCCAAACCTTCGAAGAACGGCGAAAGACGCTTTCGCAGCGCATATCAGCATGGCGAAGCGAGGGCATTATCTTCTCGCACGAAGGTGAATTACGACCGGGAGATTTGCTGGAATGGGAAACCAACCACGACACGGTTGAAGCCTCTGTTAAGCAGCATTTGGAGACGGTTGAACGGTGGCAGCGCTTTGCCAAGTTCTGGCCATCTCGCACGGCAGCATCGGAGAATCTCGTCGGCCATCTGGACAAGACCGAGGCGCTGCAGGAAGCCGTCAAGAGTTTGGACAACCTTTGGAAAAAAGTTGAACTTGATGCTCTCGATGTGCTCCAAGGTTACGAAAACGCAGGTCTTGATGTTGAAGGGTGGCGGCGTTTGGTGTTCGAAGACCCGCTCAACGCCCTCGAGCGGTTGACGACAACTCGAAACATGTGGGAACGGAGGGCTGCCCTCCTTCGCCGATTGGGTGAAATCGATGTTTCTTTCTCCGGTCAAGATGACATCGATGTCCGGGCCCAACTCCTTGCAAGCGAAGAACTCCATGCAGAGGTGCTTGATGAAATCGAGGGGGTTGCTGAACAGTTCGAGCGACGGCACCGCCGACACCGCACCATGCTCGAAGACGAATTGGCCGCTGTCCGCAGAACGGGGGGCATCGATGAAGAACGAAACACCGACCAGATGAATTTGTTGGAATTTGAGCGTTATGTCTCCTCACTCCAACGACAACATCCCCGCGGGGCCCAAGCCACTGAACTCGGTCTCTCGCCATCCATGATCAACGCCCTCAAGGAAGAGCTCAACCAACTGAATCAACGCGGTTGGTTGGTTGGACATTGGATGGAGCTCGTTTCCGAAGCCCCGAAAGAAGTTGCACGATCCTTGAGTCAAGCGCGCCCGTACATCGTCAACCATGACGTGCTTCGACGGCGCCTCATGCGCCTGCCTTGGGCAAACGATGTCAGCTTGGCTGCCGAAGCTGAACTGATGTTGAAACAGCCGGAGCAACTCCAAGAGATGACCAAACGCGTCCCTGCTTGGGCGGCTCACCTCGCTCAACGACCGGTGGAGGATGCCGGCTTTGTCTTCACGGCATGGCAACCCACTCAACCCCACCCAACGCTCCTCCCGGTCAGTGATGGCCCACGTCCGGTTCTCCAGCCGATGTCCTCGCTTGATGATGCGCACGAAGCCATGCTTGAAGCGATGGGCGACGAGGTCTCTCCTCTGCTCGATGAGCCGCTGGGCCAAGCGGACGTAGTGCTGGAAACCAAGCCTGAAGTCGAACTGCTCCGCTCGGTTGAATCCACACCGGTTGGTCACGCCGATGAGGCGATTTTGGATTCAAGACCGCCGACCAACCCCTCGGAAGACGGGGTCCCCTCGCATCACGAGACGGAACACGGCGAGCGCCCCCCAGAAGCCGTGGTTTTGGTCGAGGCTCCTCAATCGCAGAACGCGGATGATGTTGAGACTCCCAAAGGCGAAACAGAGGGCACGAAAGAAGCGCTAAACCAACTCGCTCAATTCCTCGCCACGCTGAACTTGAACGGTTTGGCTGACGAGGTGAACACGACAGGGATGGACGCTCTCCCGGCTGTCCGAAGAGGGTTGGCTCAACATGTGAATGTTGAGCCCAGAGATGTACGCGTCGCCCGTTTGCTCCGACTCGCACTCCGCCTTCTTCCTGAAAACGACGATGGAGACGACCAGCGAGCAGCATTGCTGAACAACCTCACCGAGATGGTCGCACCCCTCAAGCGCTGGATACGGCGGCGCCTCGAGGCGCGGCATTCTGGCGCAAGAGGCGACTTCCTCACCGACGCTGCAGAACTTGGACGGGCGCTTGAGCGAATACCTGGGCTCGGAAAACACGTCCCATTGGAACACGATACGTGGCCGCTTTCAAACGATTTAGGTGAATTAAGCAATGAGGTCCTGCGCTTGAGAAGCGTGGTTTTCCTCCCCTCTGCAGGCGGCGTGCAAGCCTGATCAGGAAAGTTCGTCCCACAATGCATCCTCATCGACCGGACGCCCGGGCGGTGATGGCGGGGGGAGCGGTGCCGGCGGAAGTGCGGGTGGCGGTGGCAGTGAAGCCACCGGTGGCGGAGGAGCGGGGGTTGGTTGAGGCTGTGGTGGCAACGAAGCCACCGGAGGCAGTGGAGCGTGGATCGGTTGAGGAGTTGTTGGTTCCGCAACCGGTGCGGGCGGACCAATCGGTGGCCCCTGCGGGTGTGATGACGACGGCAACAGGACAGGGGCTGCAGGCTCGGAAGGGTCCGAAGCCGCAGCTTTAGGAAGGGGGAGAGCTGAGCGTACGGCGGGTTCCGGTAGCGTCGCTGAAGGCTTCGGCGTCGGAGCTGTCTTCAACATCGGTGCGGGTTCTTGAAGACGACCCATGCTTTCAACGACGTTGTCGATGTGGACGGTTTCAAGCTCGCCGGTTCGTAAAAACTCAACAAATGCAGGGCCAAGCAATGCCGTGCTGTTGTGAATGAGGTAAGGGTCCTGACGCCATCCTGAGAGGAAGAAGTCGTGCCGCCCACCGTGGTCCGAAAACGAGACCCGGTGGAGGTCCAAGCGCATGATCAAGAGGCCGGCAATTCCGGCGAGGACAAACATCCCTCCCCCGAGTACAAGCCAGCCCTGCAACCATGACGTGGCAAACAACAAGCCCAAGCCAATGGACGACCACCACGCCGGTTGGAGTTTCGCAAAAACATCGAGGTGGGTGTGAGAATATCCAGAAATGTGCTCCTTGACGAGGGCCATGCGGACGTTGAGACGACGAACCCCGTCCGGGTCGTATCGCGCCTCAACGATGCGCATCAACTTCTCATCGACCACAACGGAAGTTGATGAGAGCCCGTTGACATGTTGGCTCAACGGGAATTCGACGACGTTTTCGGCTTGAAGCGAGAGGATGGGGGCGGCTCGGATGGGCAGCGTCCAGGGTTCCGGTTCTGTTTTGACATCATCAAACCCGTCTCCCTCAACCGAAGGGACTGGTTTTGTCTTTTCATCGTGCGATTCGCTTGATTCGACTGCTGACGGCTCTTCTTGGTCCGCCGAAAAAGGAGGTTCTCCTTCTGCCGATTCGGCCAAGTTCGATTCGTTGGTGTACTCCACGTCGGGCCAGTCGTTGGACTCGCTGGTGTCCATGGGCGATGACGGCCGGTTGAGGCCATTAACGCACCGATGGCTTTCAACGGTGGATTTCAGCGAACCAGACATCAATGCCATCTGGGGCGGAGAAACCCTTGCCTTCCTTCGTTCCAATGACCACGCTCGCAGCGGATTTGGTCACGTAATCAAGCACTTTGTCGGTGACAGGCCCGTTCAGGATCACCACTTCGACGTCGTCAGATTCGCTCATGGCTTGCTCCAATTTGGAAGGCCCGATTTCATCAGAGAAACTTCCGTCGGCAAAACGAATCAAAGCCTTATTCTTACCCATATCGTCAACCCTGTCAAACAATTCCTGAATGTCGGCAGGTGCGGGCTCATCGGATTCAAATTCTTCATCCATGTCTTTGTCCCAGTCTTTGTCGCCACCGTACTTTTGGTCGTCCTCGGCAATTTTCTTGTCCATTTGGTGCTTGAACTTGGCCGCTTCAATTTTCTTTTGGAGGCACATCGTGACGGTCTTTTGGGGAAGCAGTTCCCATTCTTGACCAACCGGGGCTTGAGCCACATGGTCAACCTTCATCATGTCGTAGAGCTGCATGAAAAGCATCTCGCCACCACGGTCACCATCAATGGCCACTGTAACGCTTTCCTTTCCGTTCGCAAGGTCAATGAGTTCTTGCTTGATGTTTCCTGAACCATCGGCACTGATGGCGTTCTTGACACCGCAGTTGAGAAGGTTCCGAACATCGTTTCGCCCCTCGACGATGATCAAGGATGACGATGACTCAACGTTTGGACCGCTGGTCAAGCCGTGGAAGGAGGTGGCCGTTCCGACCGTAAGGACGGAGCGGACTTCTTCGATGACCGTCTTGGAGGCCGCTTCACCAGAATTTACCATTGTCAAAAGGAGCTCCTTGGCACGATCGACAACAGCAGTGCGCTTCGTTGCCCGAATATCGCTGATTTGCATGACCTTGATGATGGCGTCGCAGGGGCCGATGCGGTCAATGGTTTCAAGAGAACTCGCGATGATGGCGGTCTCTACATTGTCCATGCTGCTCGGAATGGTGATGGTGCCGTGCACCTTGCCGTTCTTGGTTTCCATTTCAACATCGACATGGCCGACACGAGCGGTTCGCTGCAGTTGGCGCAGTTCGAGATCGTCGCCAAGGAGCCCCTCGGTTTGCCCCATGATGGCACCGATGATGTCCTTTCGTTGGACGGTTCCGTTTACTTTGATATCAGCCCGAATTTCATATTTCATGGCCTTGCCTTTGTTTCCACTTCCGCGGTTTGGGGGGGTGTTTTTTCGTCCCATTGGATTCTCTCCTTGCGTTGCACACAACCGTTTTGCTGGGCCGTGACCTCCTTAGAGGACACCATCCTATGCAACCACCCGACAAGCGGATGAGGTGAATGTGAACAGACCTCCCACCCACCGTTGCCTTTTGAACCCTGTGCAAAAAATTCGCCTTTCCCTCGGATTTTAGCGAAACGGTTTCTTCAAGAAGGCTGGGGCTGTGGGTGGTTCGTGCCATCGACTGAACTTGGGACGTTGGATGTGTTTCGTTCCACGGTTGAGGTGATGCTGGCGGACGGCGTCTTGACCCGTGAGGAAAAACGGTTGATCATCAAACTTGCAAGCAGCCTTGGTCTTTCCTCAGAGGAACCCGCCTATGTTTACGAAGCCATTCAGAGCGGAACGGAAACCAAAGCTGGCGCGCCGATATCGGCCGAGAACATGCGTTCGATTTACACCAAGGTTTTCGAAGTCGCTATCGTGAATGCATCGCTTTCCAAAGACGAGTTTCGGGTTTTGGCCCATCTCCGGTCACAATTTGACATCGACGACAACTTGCACGCTGAAATCGAACATGAATTGCGCGAAATGGTGAGGGAAAAGTACGAGGACAAAGCGGTCATCGATACGCTGATGGGCACCCTAAGAGACTCTGTTGGATTGGTTGGTGATTTGTTCGATAACTTCCGAAAGAAATCCAACGATGGTGAATCAAGGTGAACCCGTTTCTGGACGACTGGCTGGAGGAACAATCGCCTCGGCAGTTAACCTCAAAGCGCCGGGCGTTGAAGTTCCTCAACCGTGCCTATGCTGCCTGCGTGAGCGACTTGCTGAACAAACCCCGCACGGATTTGACCTCAGAACACAACGTGTTTTCCTTTCATCACGGGACACCTTTGCCCGACCTTCGCCTCATCACCTCGTGGTTGTTGACCCATGCGCCGAACAAACGAACCCTCGCCCGGTTGATCCCTGCGTTATGGAAGCGTCACGGAAAAGAAGACCTCACCGTTGCAGGAATGTTGCTTGCAAACCTCGAGGATGAGGTGCTCGGACAAGAAGGGTGGATGGCGTTTATTCATCTTCTTCAGCGGCGCGAGCCGTTGATGGTGGTTCTTGAAGTGGCAGAGGAATTGGTGAGAGGTGGGCGGCCGGTCCCTGACAACGCTTGGATGGAGGCCGCGGCCCAACAAAGCCCCAACTGGCACCAATATTGCGTGTTGTTCCTATCGCTTCGCAAGGACGGTGAAACCGCGAACCGTTTGGTTGCACAAGCCCCAAAAGGCGGTGAAATGTTCGAACGCATTCGGGCTCACCTGCTCGGGTCGGAGCATTGATGGAGGGTGGCCGGAACTCAGGGCCATGACTGAACGCCTCCTGCCGGCTGAAGACCCTGTCTTGGAAAACGTTCTACGCTGGACCGTTGACCGTGATGCGAAGGACGTTCGACGCTTGCTCGAATGGTTGCCTGAAGCACGATCAAGTCGGGAACGAAAGGCGCTTTTGAACCGTGTTCGGAGCCTGCTCCAAGAGCTTGAAGCCGCTCTGGACCAACTCGACAACATGCACTGAGGC
>Ga0181580_10005215_pt1 | contig 10541 bp, 9 predicted proteins | sample 071ome_23_FD_132413 | JGI IMG/M metagenome (GOLD analysis project Ga0181580, IMG submission 132413) | Coastal salt marsh microbial communities from the Groves Creek Marsh, Skidaway Island, Georgia - 071403BT metaG (megahit assembly) | ecosystem: Environmental > Aquatic > Marine > Intertidal zone...
ATAAATATTTTGCTTATTTTGTACTCACTTAAATTTAAGCAATAGAAAACTAAGTAATAAATTAAAAGATCGTAAAACCAGGGTATTCCAAAACCAGTACTTGTGATAGGAAACATACAAAGAATTAATAGCAGAAGATGAAGTTTTTCTGACTTTAGATATAAATACAGCATAAGACATTTAAGGAATGAGAAAAAGATATATATGTACATCATTTTTTCGTCTTCAAAAGTATTAATAGAGAAATTTATAAGATTTATAGAAATTACTAAACCAACTGCAAAAACAATCAAAAATCTGTAGTAATTTTGATTAAATTGGCTTTTGATATTTTTCCTGTAAACCAAAATTAGCCAAAATACAATCAACAGCAAAATTTGGTTTACTAGTACTCTGGAGAACCTTGGAAAATAAGTATAGTAAAGAAGTCTGTTCTCATAAATATCAAAATACTGATCATGTAATGTGAAATAACAGTAGCTGTTTTGTGAAGTATCGTTCACAAACTGAACTTTGTAAACGACATTTTCCAATCTTCCAGTTTCTAAAAAATAGTGCTTAAAATACTCTATCAGGACAATATCAGAGCATAAGTCCTGATATATATAGACAATTGTAAGAAAACAAAAGGATTTAAGTAAAAAAAAGTAGTTAGTTTTTATATTTTTCATATTTTATAACTTTACATTTCAATTTAGAATTTTATTATCAAACTATGTATTATCATCATATTGTACAAATAATTCATTGATAGGTTTAAATTGATTTAATAATGTCTAATTTTATTGAAAAACCATGGGGTAGTGAAGAACTAATTGAACATAACAAAAATTATGTCGTCAAAAAACTGTTTATGAAAAAAAATCATCAATGCAGTCTTCAGTATCATGAATATAAACACGAAACAGTTTACGTTCTTTCAGGTACTTTAAAAGTTCTTTATGGAGACGAAGAAGACAATCTTGAAGAATTAATTTTAGAATCTGGAGATTTTTTAGTCATTCCTCCATTTAAAATACACAGAATGTATGGAATCACAGATAGTTATTATATGGAATCAAGTACCCCGGAACTTGATGACGTTGTTCGCTTGCAAGATGATTATAAAAGAATAAATTAGTTTGACTTACCAAGTAATAATACCTTCAGCTGGTGTTGGCTCCAGGCTTAAAGATGAAACAAAGTATATAAACAAGTCAATGGTTGAGATAAATCACAAGCCAACAATTTCTCATATTATAGAAAAGTTTCCAGAAAGTTCTGAGTTTATTATTCCAGTTGGATATAAAGGTAAAATCCTACAGAACTATCTTAAAATTGCACATCCTAATTTAAATATTAAAACAAAATTTGTTGAAAATTTTGATGGAGAAGGTTCAGGTCTTGGCTTAACTCTATTAGAGGTTTTTGACTTTATTGACAAACCATTTGTTTTTATCTCTGCTGATACTATTGTCACTAATCCGATTCCGTCACCGGATGAAAATTGGATTGGATATTCAAAAGTAGTTGATAATTCAGAATACAGAACAGTAGAAATTCAAAAAGGTGTGGCAACTAAAATTAATGAAAAACTTTCATCTGAAAGTCCATATGCATATATTGGACTAACAGGAGTGAATGATTTTGAAAACTTTAAAAAACTCGCACTGGAAGATAAAGAGAATTTTATTTCTATAGGGGAGTCTCTACCAATATCACGATTTATAAGTGAGTTCAAGCCTTTAGAGTTTGATTGGCTAGATACTGGTAACACTCAGAAATTAACTAATGCAAGAAATTTTTACAAAGAAAGTGATAATTTAAATTTTAATATATTAGATAAACCAGATGAAAAAATATGGTTTGTAGGTAGTAAGGTTATAAAGTTTTCTAATGATAAGAAGTTTATAAGCGATCGAGCTTTAAGAAGCAATGTTCTTAAAAAGTTTGTACCAAAAATAACTGAAAACACAGAGCATATGTATTCATATAATTTTGAAGATGGCCAAATTTTATCCGACGCAATTAACGAAAAAGTATTCGTTAAATTACTTGAACATCTTGAAATATTTTGGAAACCCAAGCTTCTTAAAGAGGAAGATAAAATCGCTTTTTATCAAAAATGTTATGAATTCTATAAAGATAAATCTTTTGATAGATTTGAGAAGTTTTCTTTGTTGTACCCTTATACCTTAAGGGAGATCAATTTAAATGGTAAGAAAATAGAAAACCCAGCCAATTTACTTGAGCAAGTAGATTGGAAATTATTGAGCTCTGGAACACCAGTAAATTTTCATGGAGATTTACATTTTGAAAATATACTGCTTACAAAAAATAAATTTATATTCTTAGATTGGAGGCAAAATTTTAATTCTCTTATTGATTACGGAGACATATATTATGACTTGGCAAAACTATTACATGGAATTTTACTACCTCACTCTGTTGTTAAAGCTGGACAGTATTCAATTGTAGAAAGCGAAAATGATATTAAATTAGAAATTAATTTACCAAAAGATAATAGTAAATTTGTCGACATTCTAAAAGATTGGGTTATTAAAAACGATCTAGACTATTTTAAGGTTGAATTAATAACAGCACTTATATATATAAACATTGCTCCTCTTCATCATCATCCATATTCTAAATTTTTGTTTTATTATGGTATTGAACAGTTAAATAATTTATTAAACAATGAATAAGAAAACTAATTTAACATTTTTATTAGATGTGGACGGAGTCCTAACTTCCGGAACTTTTCTATATTCTATTGAAGGAAAAATGCTAAAAGAGTTTGGACCCCATGATTCTTTTATGTTAAAAATAATGAGCCCTTTTGTTGAAATACAATTTATTTCAGCTGATAAAAGAGGATTTGAGATTTCTCAAAAAAGAGTTACTGATATGGGTTATGAAATAAACCTTGTTCCCGAGTCTGAAAGATATGAATATGTTAAAAGTAATTTTGATTTTAAAAAATTGATTTATATGGCTGATGGTGATGCAGATGTAAAGATTTTAAAAGAAGCATATTTATCTGTAGCACCATTTAATGCAAGAAGTGAAGCAAAAAAATCAGCAGATTACATTACTAAAGCATTAGGGGGGGAAGGCTCTGTTGCAGAAGCATGTGATTGGTTGATTGATAAATTAAACTTAGAAACTGATCTTAAAACAAAATATTATTAACTTTTAATTAGTTGCTTGATTTTATTTACTACTTTTTTTATGTATTTTTTTGCAATTAATGATAATTTAAACAATTCAACATACATTAAGTCTTGAATGAAATCAGCAAAAATATTCTTTTTCATTTCTTCATAATTTTTTTCACCTAAAAGATTTTTATATTTTTCATTTAGATAACTTCTCAGATACACTTTTTCAAAAATACCGTGTTCGGATAAAGAGAGGGCAAATGTTTTATGAGAATTTTGATTAAATTGTGTAATTGGTTTATTTAAATAATACGTGCTGCCGGTTGTAAGAGCTCTATCATAAAATAAACTTATTCCAATAAATTCTTCATCAAAACGATTATTCTTTATAGATTCTTTTGAAAGTAAAACTGATATGATCGCACCTAAGTAATTCCCTGCCCCGATTTCAATTATTACCTCTTCATAACTTTTAATACAATCTGAGTTAAATTTTGATGGAGACTTCGAAATTTTATTTTTATTGTCATTAAACCTATAAGGCCAAGATATAGTTGTTACACTATTTTCCAAATTTTCAATTATATGGCTAATTTCTTGAGAATAATTCTCTGATAACTCATCTCCCATAAAGCAAAATTGAAGCCATTTAAACTCTGAATCTTCAAATATATCTAAACACTTGTTCCAATTGCCTATTCTTCCGAGATTTTTATCATTTACAACAAAATCTACTCCCTCATTTTGCAAGATTTCAACTGTTGAGTCCGTTGATTGATTGTCTACAACTAATAAATTAATGTTTTCATCCTGATTCTTAATTGAATTTATAGAAGTTGCAATATACTTTTCTGCATTATATGTTGGGATCATTACTATTAAATCTTTCATAGTTCTACAACTTTATCACAGTAGTTCTTTACATCCTCTGAGTGTGAAACAATAATAAAAATTTTCTCCTTCTTTAATACTGATATTTCATCGAGAAGTTTAATCTCATTTTCTTTATCTAGACTGGAGGTAGGTTCATCAAAGATGATGATTTCTTTATCATGATAAAAAGATCTGGCAATTGCAAGTCTTTGTGCCTCGCCCCCAGATATATTTTCAGCACTATTATCAATTTCATAATTTAAATCTCTATCAGCATTTTCTAAAAATCTATTTAAATTAACTTTATGTAGAGCATCTTCAATCTTTTTAATATCAACTTTATTTTCATCAAGTGAAATATTTTCCTTGATAGAAAAATTAAAAACATTTACATTTTGTGGAATATATACAATCTTTTCAATCCATTTTTTCTCATTTAAGTAAATACTTTCTCCATCGTATTTTATGTCACCGGATGTTGGATGCAACAATGTTATAAGTAGCTTTATGAGGGTTGATTTTCCACTTCCAGACGGACCATAAACTCCAATCAAATCTCCTTGATTTGCAGAAAAAACTAAATTATTTATAATTTTTTCATTATTTCCATATGAAAATTCCAAATTAAGAACCTCAAGTCTGTTATTTCTAGATAAAGATTTTCTATTAGCTGCTTCCTTAAGTGGTTCTTTTTTGATTAATAGTAATTTATTTAATTCATCAAGAGAATATTCTGAAGTTCTAAAGTTTGTTACAGATGACATTAAAGAGGAGAGTGATGGAAGGATTTTAAAAATACTAAGAACTATAAAACTAATTTCGCTTCCATTAAAATTATCAGATATTAGATTCGCAGAATTAAAAATAAAAAAAACAATTAATAGAAATATTAAATCTATAAATATTCTTGTGGAACTGACGTAGATATTTCTAACGGAACTATTTTTTGAGAAATCTACAGAATAAGCTTTTAGTTTACTTGTAAATATTTCACTTTTATTTAAAAAGAATATATGTATTTTGTTAAAAACACTTTGGTTGATTATTGATATTTGTTTTGTCCTTGCTTTTGATATTTGCTTTGAAATTTCATTTATTCTAGTTCTAACTAATTTTGAAAAAAGAAGATAGATTGCTATCCCAGATGTGATAATTATTATTCCTACAAAAATATTTTGGTATGTAATGCCAATAAGTAAAACACTAATAATAAAAAACTCACTAGAAATTCTGTAATAGGTAAGTAAGCCTAAATTTCCAAAATTGTCAGAATGTCCAAGTAGCAAATTAATATCATCATCACTGTTGTTAAAAAGTGTTTTTTTAATATTTAGAACTTTATGTAGGCATTTTTCTCTTATAGTTTCTTGAATTTTGTAAGAAGTTTTATTAATTGCAAATTGAAGAATTAGATAAAATAATATCTTTATTAAAAAAATAGAAACAGTATAAAAAAACAATGTATTTTTAGAAAAATTATTAAAAAATATTATTGAAGTAGTGTTTGAAGAGCTATTAGTTAATGGATTTAAAATAAATATATTGATAAATTCTGCTAGAAATAATACAGTCAATAATTCAACTCCCGCATTAATCAAAACAAAAATTTGTGTCTGAACAATAGACTTTTTAAATTTCTTAGGAACCAAACTAAATAATTTTTTTGTTATTCTAATCATTTAAAATCTTTACTATTTTTATAATTTTTGATAAAAACTGAACGCCTTCATCTATATCTTTATTGTTATCGTATCTATTTATATTTAGTATAAATAATTCAATGAGACTTAAGTAAATATCCGATTGATTTATTTTTATATCTGAGTCAAATTTTTTTAGATCTCTTATATTCTCTTCTAAAATTGATGAATATCTGAAGTCGAATACATTCTTTGATACTTTTTCCCAAAAAGTAAAGTCTGACGAGTAGAATTCTAAAACTATATAATCGTATATAAAATTAAATATTCCTGAATTTTCCCAGTCAATTAAGTATATTTTATTTTTAGTAAACATAAAATTATTTGCACTTAAATCACCATGTGAAAATTTTAAAAAGACACTTCTATTAGTGTTTTGAAATTCTTTTAGTTGGGATATCAATTCAAGTCTTATTCCATTGAGCTGTGGAGATGTTCTCTCAATCTGAAGATTTTTAGTAATCATTTTGTAATATTCACTAAATGAGACCTCTTCAATGTTTTCTGAATTAATTGACAGGGCTTTATTTAAACTTTTTCTGTAATCTTCTTGATGTTCTTGCAAAAGTTTATGATCTAAAAAGTGTGAGTAAATAAACGTAAAATTATCCGACTCCATGAGTTTTAATTCTTCTATAACTAAATTTGAATAAAATTTCGTTACTAAGTCAAAATTTTTTGAAACTGAGTTATTAAACTTATTTTCAATTACTTTTATAAATAAGTTTTCTTTAATATTGAGAAGCACGTAGCCATTTAAAGACTCAATTGTTACAGTGTCTTTAAAGATAAGTAAATTGTTATTTTTAACTTTTAATAATTTTAAAAATTTAAAACCAAGTGGAGTTTTTCTTCGAATATTGAAAAGTGTTGTATATTTATCAGCAAGAATTAATCTTTTAGATTTTTCATATTTGATTCCTCGATTTTTATGTTTCAAATTAAATTTACTGTTTAAAAATTTTATAATTTCTATTTCTGATTTATTATTTCTCAATTAGAAACAAAGTCCTTTTATGATTTTTAATTTCATAATGCTGATAGCTTCCTGCTTCGCTTAATCCGATTTCTTGTAAATTAATACTCAGTTCTTTCTTTAGCAGTTCTTTAAACCAGTTTTTAACATCTTTTTTGACTGGATAGTTAAATTCTTCAGCAACTTCATCTTCCCCAATTTCAATAAAAATTTTTTTATTCGTTTTATCAATTACATTTTTAAGCATTTTGAGAGCATTTTCCTGTCCATAGTAAAAATACCAATGATGCCATATAGAAAGAATTAATGTAACATCAGTTGGTGGCAGAATATCAATATTTTGTGGGGTAATTTTCGAATTTAAAAAATACACTTGATTCCTAAAATTTTCATTTTTCTCGATTACATAGTTTGCTACATCGAAAAATTTTTTGTTAGAGTCAATTCCTATTGCTTGGTTACTTTTAGATATTTCTGCAAATTTAAAGCAGAAAAAGCCGTAACACGAACCAATGTCTTTTAACGAATTATCTGATGAAGTCAGGTTTTGTTTAATTAGATCCCATCTAATTCTTGTAGCGTCACCTCTTATTTGAGCTTTATTTAATCCAATCCATGGAAGTGGCTGATATTGCAACTCAGATTCACCAATAATAAAATTTGTTGTCTGTAACTTAAATGTCATATGTTTGAAAATCATTGTTAACTTTGAAGTAGTTAAGAGAATAAGTTTGTTGACCACTCTTTTAATTAACTTAAGAATATTTTTCATGAATTTATACTATCAATATTTAAACTATTTCAAACCAAATAAATCAACTAAAAGAAATATTTGTACGATTTTTGCGACATATTCGCTATCCGAACCCCACTTCAGATCATCTTCAAGAAGTTCCAATGCTTTGATTTTGTGAATTTCTAGTTTAGGCAAATTAGATTCTTCAAGAAGATTTTTAAATGAGTCTTTTAACTTTTGATTATTTAATATATCTTCAATATCTGATGTAAAGCCTAATTTTTTATTATTATTTGCAAGGTCATCATGACCGTATTTAATTAAAATTTCTCTAAGAGGCGTCTTGCTACTTTCAGGACTCACTTTTTGATGAGTAGGTAAACTTTTAACATATTCAACTAACCGATAATCTAAATAGGGAGCTCTAGATTCAAGACTTTCAGCCATTGTCATTCTGTCAAATGTTCTTAAAACAATTGGTAAGATTTTATATTCCCAAGCTTCATCCATTAAGAGATTAAATTTATTTTTATTGTTTAATATATTTGATATTCCTCTGTAGTACTTTCCAATAACTTTTTTTAAATTTATATCTGTATCAATATAAAGACTTTCATGTTTAGAATTTTTTGATGCTTTTTGGTATTTAAAAAAGTCATTAATTTTTAATGAGCGTAGTGCTGATGTAGAAGCACCAAAAATCATGTATGGATAACCTCCAAATAATTCATCGCTTCCATGACCTTCAATCAATACTGTTATGCCACTATTTTTGATGTTTTTGTATACATCTTGATAAGATTGTGCAACAAATGACCATATAGGTGACTCTAATTTGTTTAATTGAAATTTTATGTTATTTATATTCAGGTCTGTTTCGCTGAGTATTTTTTTACTTGTGTCACCGTAGTATTTCGCTAAGTTGTTTGCTGCATCAAATTCATCTGTATTTTTATTTGGGTGCGATAGTGTAAATGGTGTTATGTCAACATCGAAGTGCTCTCTAATTAGACAGTATAAAACTGAAGAGTCGACACCTCCGCTTAATGTAATTCCCAACGGGACATCAGACCTTAAACGAATTTTGATTGAGTCGATTAATAGATTTTCTATCTCTTCAGTGACGTTACTTACTTTTTTTTGATAAGTATTATTGTTTTTTATTTCGGAATACCATTTTTTCTTTACAATATTAAATTCTGCATTAACTGTTATTAATTGACCACGCTCTACCTGATAAATATCATTAAAAAATGTTTCTGAGTCATAGTCAGTCGCGGTATCTTTTATGTAAGAATTTACAGAGATATAATTTAAACTAACGTCTTTGGAAAAATTAATTAAAGGTTTGATTTCGGAGGCAAATAGTAATGTTTTATCATCTAATTTATAGTAAAGAGGTTTTATCCCAAACCTATCCCTTACTAAATATAGAATTTCTTCGGCTTTTGAATAAAAACAAAAAGAAAACATTCCATTAAGTTTTTTTAGAAAATCTGGTCCAAACATTTCAAAACCCTTTAATAGAACTTCTGTATCTGATTCTGTAGTGAAAATAATTCCAAATTTTTCCAGCTCTTCTCTAAGTTCTATGTAATTATAAATTTCACCATTAAAGACAATTACTGAATCCGAAGTTTCCATTGGTTGATTACCATTTATAGAAAGGTCAATAATAGAAAGTCTTTGGTGACCTAATTCAACATTTTGTTTTATTTTTAAATGATTTGAGTTTTCAGGTCCCCTATGTTGCATTAGAGAATGACCATGTTCTATAAAATTATTTTCTATTTCTTCTTTTGAAAAAACACCAATAATAGAACACATTCTTATATCCTAGATTAATTAATTAAATACTAATTGGACTATTCATTTGATAAAACTTATTAAAATATGCTAATTGATTAAATTAAATTTTGTTGGAGACGTACAAATTAATAGCTCAGTAGAGAATAGAATTGACGATTCAGTATTGAGACTTTTTAAAAATTCTGACTTTAATTGTATCAATTTGGAAGGACCAATAACCACAAATCTGAACCCTGATTTAAAAGCTGGACCAAATCTGTGTCAAAATGAAAATATAGATCAATTTTTAGATATATTAAAAATAGATGTTGCTTTTTTAGCAAATAACCACATTATGGATTTTGGAGCTAGCGGTCTTTTTGAAACGATTAAATTTTTAGAAAATAAAAAAATACAATATACGGGCGCTGCTGTTAAAGGCGAAGTTGCATATATCCCTTTAAGAATTGAAAAAAATAATATTAAATTATCTATATTCAATTTTTCGGAAACCCAGCATGGTGCAATCAATTTTATTGATGATCAACCTGGTTACGCAAAATTATTTGATTCAAAAGTTGATGATTTAATAATTCAAGAAAAAACGGAGCAAAGTCCTGATTATATAATTATTTACTCACACGGAGGTCTTGAAACGGTTGATGTACCAATTAAATTCTTTAGAGAAAAATATGATAAATTAATAGATTTAGGTGTTGATTGTATAATTGGTTCGCACCCGCATAGATCCCAGGGATTTAAAAATTTAGACAATTCTTTTATTTTTTATAGTCTTGGAGATTTTATTTTCGACTACAGCAAGAGCGGTGATGGTTTAGTTCTTGAATTAATTGCTACAAAAGAAAATCTTGATTACAAGCTTCATTCATTAGATTTTACAAATAATAAAATATCACTAGCTAATGAGGATTTTTCATTAAATTTTATTCAGAACTTGAATAATAAGATAAACAACGAAGAATATTTAGCAGGTATCTATAAAGAAGAATATAAAAAGCAACTTCTATCACTCCTACAGTCCCTTGATGAAAAAAAATCATTAACTTTAGTAATAAAAGATTTTGTTAAAAGAACAATTAATAATCCAACAGGAAGCTATGAGTATAAAAAAATTTTAAGAAAGCATATTGAATTAAATGAAACATACCAAGACCTAATAAAACACAATAGATAATTTTTTCAATCTTTGATTAAAACTTTTCTATATATAATGTTTTAATGAGTAGTAATCTTCTTGGTTTTACAGTATCCATATCACCAATTTCTGATAAGCAGTTTTTTAATAGTGATATAAAAATTAAACAAAT
>Ga0181580_10005217_pt1 | contig 10538 bp, 10 predicted proteins | sample 071ome_23_FD_132413 | JGI IMG/M metagenome (GOLD analysis project Ga0181580, IMG submission 132413) | Coastal salt marsh microbial communities from the Groves Creek Marsh, Skidaway Island, Georgia - 071403BT metaG (megahit assembly) | ecosystem: Environmental > Aquatic > Marine > Intertidal...
CTTTGTGGCGGACTTTGAGACCCGGAGAAATAATGATATTGCCGCGTTTGTCCTTAATGTCTGTTTCGTTCATTTTAAACCTGCGAGTAATTGCCAACGTTGCAATCGTTTAGATTCAGAAATTATGCGTCCGTATTTTCTGTTCAAATATGAATGCACAATTTTTTCAATAGAAGCATAGGAATAATTTATTTTTCCTTCTTGTTTTTTCTTGGCAATATGATCAACTAGCTTCGGAATAATCTTAATAAGATCATTTTGTAATTCTAGTGTGATTCCCATATTGGAACCCTTTCTTGATAGCATTTCTTTATGCGTTTTAAACCAGCTTACAATGGCTGCCTTAACTTTTTGTTCAATATTGTCTCGGTCCGAATCTTTTACAACTTTTTTCAAGCCATCTTCCAGATCGCTTACTATTTCGTCCGTCAAAGCATATTGTCTAGTAAGAGGATCAGCACTATTTTTCCAACGAGTCAACATGTCTGATATGACGTCACCAATGGGTTCATCGAGTTTTGATGCTTCAACTGCTGAATCTTTTAGTGCTTCTCTCGCTTTACTCTCAAGCTCTTGAGATTCTTGCTCAGATACTTCAGGTGTTTTGTCTGCATCTTCAGCTTTATCTTTTAATTCTTTTGCGGCTTCTTCGGCATCTTTAACTGCTTCTACAGATTCTTGAGCATCTTGTTTTTCAAGCTTAGGATTAAAAAACTTAGGATCCATTAAATTTTCAATCTTAACTTTCATTAAAGCAGCGGCCATTTCTTCTGGCATTTTATCTATCTGTCTAGACTGCGCTTGAACTGGTGCCATTAATTGCTTTTGAAGCCCCGGTAATATTTTAATGTTCTTGAAAAAATTGAACATATTTTTAATTTTAGTGCCATCTATTTCTCTTCGAATATCAGCTGCTGCCTTTTTTTGTTCTTCTTCTGTATTTTTTCCAGCAAGATTAAAAATTTGTTCGATTGTTGAATCTTTACCAGTTTTTAAAGCTTTTAACGCTTCTTCAGATTGAGCATTTATGTTTCCCTGTTTGGCAGCATCTTCTGCTTTTTTTATTATCGGATTTAAAGATCGACCAACACGCTGCTGGAATGTTTTCATCCCATTGACAATGCCACCGGCGAATGTTTGAGATTTCAAAGCTAATTCGCTGGCTGCATTCACCAAAGGAATATAATCCCTAAATTTTTCGAAAGTTTTGCCAATTTGCGGCAATTTAACCCACTTGTTAAAACCATCAGAACTTGTATCTAATTTTTCTAACTTGGCCAATGTTGCATCGGTCTGTTGTTGCAATACTTCAAGATATTTTTGAACTTCCGGAACAGCATCAAGAAACTCTTCAGGCGAAGATAATCCTTTATCAGCCTCAAAGTCATAAACTTTAAATTGTTTTAAATATTTTTCAACTGTTTCTAAATTTTTTGCTGCAGCATTTAAATTATCATTAACATTTTTAAAATCAGCTGCATCTAATTTTTCCACAAGCAAATATCGTATGGACATTTCGTGCAAGGATCGATCTGCATATTGCGGCAAAGATTGAATTTTGCGCAGCATGTCTAAGCTTTCTGCAATAATTTTATCATGATTCTTTAGTTGCATAGATTATAAGCCAGGTAAAGCTTTTACTAAATATGGCCTACTGATTCAGTCTGAAGAATCTAATGACACTTTTCGAACCTGTCGTTTGGCTCTTGCAAGCATGTCCAAACCCGAAGTATCTCGATAGGTCTCACAGTAGACGAGCTCGTCTATGCCGGCATTGATAATGGCCTTAGCACACATTTTGCACGGAGACAAGGTGACATACATTCGCTTTCTTTGCGGATTGTTATAGTCCATCTTGATCAGGGCATTGACCTCTGCGTGAATGCATCCACTCTGGCCGGGCTCTGCAGACTCAACTTCATTGGGTCCGCCGGCTTGATCACCATTGTATCCCATAGCCAAGACCTGAGTGTTATCATTGGAAACCACCACAGCTCCAACTTTGTGTCTCTGGTCAATGCTTCTCTCGGCAATAGACTGGGCAAAGCGCATCCAGATAGTGTCCCAATCGGGTCTTTTATTTATTCCCATGGCCAAAACAACTTTTCTACGCTTTCTGATGGTCCCAAAGTAAACCCAGCAGCTTTTTTATGTCCACCGCCGCCAAAGCGCGCAGCAATTTTTGATACATCGACTTCGTTCTTTTGGGTTCTTAGGCTGACTTTATGCTTCATATTTTTGTGATCGTAGTACCAAATAACAACGAAATCACAAGTAGGAGCCAATTGAGATCCAATTTCGCTTTGTAAGATTGAGCTATTTACCACGCAAACTTCATAGCTTCTCCATAAATTTTTTCGAGCACTTTGGCATATTTTCTTCATAACAATATTATTATAATGAAGAATAGTATAACCATCGCTCACAAGCTCCTCGAACTGCGAGAGATTATTCATGGCATCAAACGACTCAAAAGTAAAGTCGATCAATGAGGTTAGCGCGGCAGACACAGCTTTACTGTCTTCCAGCTCAAAACGCCATAGGTCTCTGTCCTCAATATAACGCAAAAAAATCGGAGGATCTTCAGAGCCATGAAAGAATTGCCAGGACAATATTGCGCCACTTCTACTCATGTCTAATTGAGCTTCAGGGATGCCGGCTAAATTTTCTTGGGCAGTTTTATGATGATCTAACACAATCAAAGAATTAGCTTTTTCTATCATTTTCTTAATATCATAACGCGAATAAGAAAAATCCAGAATGGCTACATTTTTACCTGTAACATTTGGTATCGGATCGCCATAGGATGCCGGCAAATACTGAGCTCGATCGCCCAGAAGCTTCCAAGCGGCCCAAGCTGCACCGAATCCATCAGGACAATTTGCGTGATAAATAACTAGGTCGACGTCTTGCGGATTGGGTCTCATGCTACCTCAAAAATGTTGTGTGCTGGTGGCATCTGGGCTCATATTTTTCTGAGCCTCCTACGTCAATGTAATTCAGACCTTCAACGCGAGCCACAGTGTAATAAGCATCATGATAACACATGGTGCAAACTGCCGGACACACTTTGATCTCGGTGGCCCATGGCAGCATGGCTTGCACTTCCGGAAATACTTCGCCGCGAGCGGAAAGTTGAATGGTGGAGACGTATATGGACTTGCCCATCTTAAAAAGCGAAATGAGGGCCTCAGCCGAATCATCGATCATAAATGCTTCGTCGACTGCCACTACATCGCATTCCTGTGCTGCCTCAAAAATCTCGCGACCATTGGAAACCCCGATGGCCTCTGTAGCGTCTCCAGAATGGGTCACGATTGATTCGTCTGCATATCTATGGTCTAACTTAGGTTTGAATGTCAGAACGTTTCTGGACTGGTATCCGGATCGATCTATAACGTTCAGCAGCTGACGAGACTTTCCTCCAAACATTGGTCCCGTGTAAATTACGAATTCTGGATTACTTTTCATCACTTTCCTTTTGTGATTTTTTAGGCGTCAGTTCCCACCAGGCCAAAGTGGATTCCAGGCCAGTTTCAAAATCAGTCTGTGGCTTCCAGCTGGTCTCTTCTGTGATGGCCTCAATACTTGCCTTGGTGTGCTTGACATCGCCAGGTCTTTCAGGCGCATGTGTAATTTCAATGTCACCAAATCGATCTTTGAGCATTTGAAGGATCTGATTGTTAGACAGACTCTTGCCGTAGCCCACATTGTAGGCCGCAAAGTCGCCTGTGTCTTCTGATGCCACTGTCACCAGAGCGTTAACCACATCGCCTACGTAAACCATGTCTCTTGTCTGCTCACCGTCGCCATCAGAGCGCAGAGGTTGATTCTGTTTGAGCTTATCGCACCAGGCTGCTACGGCTGTAGCGTAGGGATTATTGCCATAACAGCCCGGACCGTACACGTTAAAAAATCTCAGTGCTGCACTTTTGAGTCCGTAGAGATCAGCAAACTGTTTTAAAAACATTTCAGAGCACAGTTTTTGTAGGCCATATGGGCTTCTGGGCTCTTTGTGAAAACTTTCTTCTGTGGCTATTTCGTCTGGATGTGACGTAAAAGAGCCGTAAATTGCAGAAGAAGAAGCAAAGACGAACTTTTCAACTCCACTTTTTACAGCCATCTCTGCTAGGGCCACCGTCTTAAAGAGGTTGGTGTCGGTGGAGACAGTGGGATTTTCGACTGAGTACTCAACGCGTGGATTGGCTGCAAGATGAAAGACGTGTGTATATCCTCCCTGCATGATGTGCTTAATAACGTCGGGATCTGACATGTCAGCTGTGATGACCAGAGTCTGATCGCTGCCCAGATTTTCGCGCGCAAAAAGTATGTCGACCAATCCTGGTAAGACCGTTCGAGGCACCACGTCTTTTTCTATCAGGTTCTGAAGATAGCCTGAGCTCAAGTCATCAATAACTGTAACCTTCCAGCCTTCTTCCAATAGTTTTTTCACTAGGTGTGATCCAATAAAACCGCAACCCCCTGTCACTAGTGCTTTCATTAAGCAATTCTCCTTAGTTTTGTCACTGAGGTAGAGAAACCCCAGTTTGAATCATTTGATGCATGTGCCATCCAAAGTGAAAATCTTTCAGGCGGAACATTGTTTTCAAACTTACCCCATACACGTAACCAAGTCGCATTATGTTCATTGTCAATTGCCCGAATCCGATAAAACGTTTTTCCATTTTTCGTTTTCTTTTGGATTACATCTTGCACACAAAACCAACCAATACCTGCGGTTCCTGATTGTATTTTATGCAAGGAACTCACATTTTTCTCACCAAGTCTGTTCATTAGCTTGCTTGAGAAAAGTAGTTCCGGATCAACTGATGACGTTAGATCAAATTGTAAATTTATTTTTTGAGTTCGAGTCCAATCTTCCAAATTGGCATATTTTTGTAATAACACATCTACAATTGGTTCAGGTTCTATTTCTTCTTTTGCCAATTTCTTAAGCTGTGTAGTGGTCTTTCCATATCGACCTTTTTTCAAAAGAACATAGTTGTTTTCATCAGTAAATGTATACAACAGCTGATTATAGTTGATGTCACTTTGTTCAAAATCTTTAAGTGATGAAAGGGCTTCAATTTTGCACAGGGCTGATAGACATGTCTTGTTAATTTTAGACAATCTCCACTTGCCGTCTTCATTATAAAGAAAATCATCAATGCTGGCAAATGGGCGTAAATTCAAGATTTCATCTACGGCAGTCGCACCAATGCCTTTGACAGATGCAAGTGAAGGCACAAAAGCATCAATATCATCTGAAAATGCCCACTCTTTTTCGGAGTAATTAACATCAATTTGAGCAAATTCATAGCCCATTTTACGAATTTCGTTAATGACTTTTGTGAGTTTTTCCTGACTTCCACTCTCAGCCTGCAACACAGTGGACAACCAGTGTTTAGGATAATACGTTGACAACCAGGCACCGTAATAAGATACGATTGCATAAGAAACAGCATGGCTCAAGTTAAAACCGTAAAGCGAGAAAAAAGCAATCTTGTCAAAAAGCTCTTGCGCTTTTCTTCTTTCCAGCCCGCTAACACTGACACAGCCCTCAACGAACTTCTTTTCCAGCTCTTCCTTTTCTTTAGCTTTCTTTCCTAGTGATGTCAGGTCTTTCTTCACAAGAGTTTTTCGCATCTTGTCCGAATCACCAGGTGAAAATCCTGCCAATTGCTGAGCCAAAAGCATGAATTGTTCCTGGAATGCGATAAAGCCGTATGTGGATCCCAGTACATTCTTGATTGCAGGATGATCGTATTTAATATTTTCTGCATCACGCTTAGCTTTTACGTACAACTTGTGAACGTTAGCCTTGAGTGGCCCGGGCCGATAGATGGCTGTAATTGCCGCGAGGTCAGTAATGTTATCAGGTTGTGCCTCCAAGCAGAACTTTCGAGCACCAGGTGATGTAAACTGAAAAATGCCAGGCCAGTTACCGCCTTTGAAAACGTGATCAAAAACTTTTGAATCGCTTGGCTCAACATAACGACAATTTAGTTTTTCATCATAGAACTTTTTGATTTCTTCAAACTGCGGTTCTTTGGAATTTTGACTCTTAAGAATGCGACGAATACAATCTTCGACCATCTTCATTTGAGACAGTCCTAAAAAGTCAAACTTTAGAAAACCATTCTCTTCAAGGTTTCGGATGTTGACGCCCTCGGTCCAAGGTGTCTGTAGTTCACCACGAACCTTAATGAGCGGCATATGCTTTTCAAGCTCAGGACAGATAAGCACACCACCCGCATGTCGACCAATCGATCGATTCATCATGAAAAGCTTTTTAACCTTATCCTCAACCTGAGGATATTTTTCCATGAAGTTTTGATAGCGTTCTGAATACTTCATGCAATCTTCATGCTTCAGGACAAACATTGATTTTTCCATGTTTGGATCCTGTGCCCGGATTGAAACCTCGGCCTCCAGCGGACCCGTCACCGCATTTACCTCACTAAAGGGAATTTGATATAACTTGCTAATGTCCTTTACCAGGGATTTGAGCTTTAAGGTGTTGAAGTTGGAAACCGGAACCACAGCATCCTCACCAAAAATTTCCCTAGCGGCATTGATTAGCTCATCACGATCACCAACATCAGTATCGATGTCGGGCCACGATGCCTTTTGCTTATTGAGAAATCTCTCAAACAGAAGGCCGTACTTAACGGGATCAACGTGTGTAATGCCTAGCAGATAGTTGACAAGGCTACCGGCGCCGGAACCTCGACCGGCACCTGGAAGAGTTCGATTTTCGGCAAGCTTAAAAACCTTCTGAAGGGTCAAGAAGTAATCCGAAAAATTCAAGTACTTAATATCGCCAAGCTCCATCTTGGCTCGTTCAACATACTCAGGTTTTTCATGCAGTCCTTCGGCAACCAAACCGTCCTTGACCAATTGCGACAACTGTTGAAACGCGGTTTTCTTTTCATTGGTAAATCTTGGAAGTTTTGCAGTCGTATCAAACCAAACTTCATTACAAAGCTGCCAAGCAATATCATGACCGGTTTCGATTGACCGCCTGACAAGGTCTTCGGTTCCTTCGTACCAAGAAAATTCCTGCCGACGAAGAAGATACTCATCCCACATTTGTACTGCATTTTTTGGATACAGCTTTGCCTTTAGTTCATGTTCTAGCGGAACTTTTGGACCAGTGCCATCATCCTTAATGCGACCAGGCATTAATAGACGATAAACCTCACGTGCCTCCCATAGATCTGGCCCTGGAAAGTGTGAATCTGCTGTGGCCACCATTGGAATGCCTGTTTTCTTTGAGGTCTCAATGATGACTCGGTTAGTAAGATCCTGCGCGTTCATTGCATGAAACTGTGTTTCTAAAAAAAAGTTCTCACGTCCCACAGCATCAATAAACATGTCACAGGCGTTTTCAATCTTACCAACGCACTTTGACATGATTGCAGGATCATCAACCAACGATGGGTGTAGTTGGTCAAATTTGAGACCAACAAATTCATCGTAAATGAGACCTGATGGGTATCCCCCCACGCATGCCGTTGATACAGCTAAGCCTTCGCCGTGTTGCTTAAGCATCTCAAAATCAATACGAGGAAAACGGAAAAAACCCTCAGCAAAGGAGCGTTTTACCAATGTAAAAAGATTTGCTAGGCCTACTTCATTTTTTGCAATAACGACAAGGTGATACCTTCTATTGACATTGCTAACGGCAGCCTTGGTTCGTGTTTCATCTGCGTCTTCCAAAACCAACCCAGCGTCTTTATCACTTACACCTTTTTTGCTTTTGGCATCTTTTGACTCGGTGTATGCTATGCGCCAGTCCTTTAGTGAAGGCACAAAGTAAAATTCAACGCCATAAATCTGTCGAAACTTTCTACCCTTTCCGGATAGCTTTTTCATGTGTGCATGAGCATGTGCCAAACCGTTACCGTTACCATGATCAGTCAGAGTCCAGCCATCCAGCTGATTCTTCAAGCAAAATTCAATATGCTCATGTGGTTGACCTAGGCCATCATAAGGAGAAAAAGTTGAATGACCATGAATAGAAACGAAACGATCAGGTGGACGTAAAATATGACTCATGATATAATCCTTAAAAAAGTGTGCCTCCACAATTATATCATCATGGAGGCACATTTACACGTTTTTAATGGATGAAAACGTGATGATTTTTTACTCGATGCTGTCAGAGTAAGGCTCTAGGAGCATCTCACCGGCTTCATGACAACGATCCAAGTAATCTTCCAACTGCTCAAAAGTCGTGCAAACCTTGACACCGCTTCTTGCCAGCATCAAATTGAATGGTGCTCCCTTTGGGAGACCCGCGCAAAAGTAAATAATGGCCTTATCAAATGCCGTGGCATAACCGCATTCCATGATAGTGCCAAGATCTTTATCACGGGTATTGACAACCAAAAAGTCAGCTTCTCGAATGTGCTTTAGGTTTCCTTGGTAGGTCGCATCCTGCACATCTTTTGGCGCATTTGGTGGACATACAAAAATTCTACGTGGGGAAGCCAGCTCAACCCAAGAATCACGCTCATCCAAGATCTGCTCAAGGCGATCAAGTTCGGCGGCCTGCGTGGGGTTAAACCAGCCGGCTGCCAAATAACACTTCTTTCTATCACTCATATTATTTCTCCAAAAATTGCTTAATATCGGAAAGCTCTCTTTCCAGATTTTCGTCATCAACATTCATAACCAAAACATCACACTTTGACCACTCGGCAAACTCGAGATAGCGTTCATGAATTTTTTCAATATTATCATTAATCGCCTCATATTCATCACTCGAGTTTTCGTAATTTGATCGTACCGGTATTATTATTTTTGTCCCTAATCGTGCATGGCGTGAATCCAGTTCTCGTAAAACTTCAAAATCCACTTTTCGACCAAGCACAGAACCGTAAATCCACTCGGACGGCCATGCACGATCTAGAATAACTGAGGCACCTGATTGCTCTAAAAATGAAGTAAAATAGGTGTCGACATATCTGACAGCATGCAAAAAATAAGAAGGATCCTGTAAAAAGTATCGATGCTCATCACAATTTTTGAAATACGGAATTTCAAGCTCATTTGCAAGTGCCTGAGACATTTGTGTTTTTCCACAACCATCAGGTCCATCAAAAATAATCACATGCTGTTTTGTCATTTACTTGAAGCCAACTTTTCGGAGTCGACCCTCATATCCAATAGTACGCCAATCCTTAATCATTTCCTTTTCACCTGAGAACAAAAGATTTTCAGGAAGTTCTTGTAACTCCAGATACCATGCCGACTTATCAAACTTCCAATCAGCAGGATTCTCATCATTAACCGATGACGGAATATGAGCACCAGCACTAGGAGCACGACCTGTATTACCGAACACCTTGTCAACGTTCAGGCATACATTGTCATTTCCCATAGCGTCCAACTTCGTCATCAGGTGTGACCATCCGGACCCCTTAATCTTGTCGGTACCATCCTCATTGAGATGAGCTCGACGAAGCTCACGATGAATCAGGCGACCAATATAGTTCAGCTCATCAGTCAGGCCATTCTCACAACGACGAGCAAAATATCCTCGCAAGGCCATGAAATTTACAACACAAACCAAGTTTGTGTGCTGGCCATGTAGTGTCAGATAACGACAGTCTTGGGGAGGAACACCAGCATCGACCATATCATCATACAATGACTGGGACATTTCCGCCAATTGATTAGCGCGGTCACCAAACTCAGATTGATAAATGTTCTTAGGAACTGTTACAGCATGCTCAATTCTTTCAGGCATTTGTGAAGTTACCACATAAGCCCAACCAACACGACCTCGAGTAAACTGCGCCAAACCGACACGACTAATTCCCTCAATTCTAACTTGAAACTGAAGTGCTTCCTGCGGAATTGGAAGAGCACGCGCGGCAATTACATCCATTGCCGCCTGAATATGCTCAGGATTATCAGGATCATACTCGTCATTGCGAAGAGAATACCATGTCTCACGAAACCATTCCCAAAACATTTTGAATGGCATGGGGTTGCCCTGCTCAAGCAGAGTTACATTAATGTGTTGAAAACCGTTAAAAGTGCTCATTTCTACTCCTTTGTGTGAGCCTCAGAATACCCTTGAATAATATTACTGGGTGCGAAGATGTTCAATAAGTTTATCTGTCGCATTACGCAATCCACTACGATTAAATTCTGTGTCACCGATTTGCAACCAGATATCCTCAAGAAATGAATCCATTTCAACTCGATACTGTTGCATGTCTTCGTAGGAAATTTTTGTCAATTCTGCGGTTGGATTATCAAGCAGTCTTAGTACTTGTCTCGATATTTTTGACGAGTGTTGTAATGTTGCCTGTCTCCCAGTCAAACATTTGAATACCTTCATAGCCCTTGACTCCTTGATTATATGAACGTGAGGGAACAAGACATGTTACACCATGCATCGCGTATTCTGCTGCATGTTTAGGTGAATCATCAATAGCACAAACAACTTTACCTTGTTTGTATGCATCGAGTGAGGCCACGGCAATATACTTTTCTGAGCTCAGTTGAACCGAATCAAACTC
>Ga0181580_10005219_pt1 | contig 10537 bp, 8 predicted proteins | sample 071ome_23_FD_132413 | JGI IMG/M metagenome (GOLD analysis project Ga0181580, IMG submission 132413) | Coastal salt marsh microbial communities from the Groves Creek Marsh, Skidaway Island, Georgia - 071403BT metaG (megahit assembly) | ecosystem: Environmental > Aquatic > Marine > Intertidal zone...
CATTCGCTGGGCCTCGGTGGACACTCAGTTTTTTGCCATGATTGCCATCCCAGAGAAGCCAGCCCCTGCCTTGGTCACTCAACAGAAGGCGCTCCCCGCCCCTAGCGTGGAAACCCTCCAGAAGCACCCCAACGCCAACCCCAACCCCAAGGCTTATCTCAACGCCTTTGTTTATCCAGTCACCACCCTGGGAGCCAATGAAAATGTGGAGTATCAGTACACCTTGTTCACAGGCCCCAAGGAATACAACACCCTCGCTCGCCTCGGAAAACAAACCAACGAAGGTGTGGATGCCGTGATGGGCTTCACGGGATTTTTCGGCGTTTTTGCCGAGGGACTCCTCCTGGCGATGAACAAGCTCGTAGATTGGGGTTTGAGCTACGGTTGGGCCATTGTCGCGATCACCGTCATTATCAAGATCCTATTCTGGCCTCTAACTCAGGCGAGCACGCGGTCCATGAAGCGCATGTCGGCCCTCCAGCCCCAGATGAAGGCTATTCAGGACAAATACAAGGAGGATCCTCAAAAAATGAACCGCAAGCTCATGGAGTTCATGCGGGAAAACAAAGTCAGCCCGCTGGGGGGTTGCCTGCCCATCCTTCTACAACTTCCCGTGTTCTTTGGCTTTTATTCCATGCTTCAGAGCGCGATCGAGTTGAGAGGTGCCAGCTTTCTTTGGACCAGTGATCTCTCCCAGCCAGATACCCTGTTCATCATTCCGGGATTGGAAATCCCATTCAATTTATGGCCTCTACTGATGGGAGCGGCCCAGCTTTGGCAGACCAGCATGACACCTCCCTCTCCAGGTATGGATCCTGCCCAGCAGAAGATCATGAAATACATGCCATTGATGTTTGTCTTCATTTTATACAACTTTTCCGCAGGTCTTGCCCTTTACTGGACGGTCCAAAACCTCTTGTCCATTGTCCAGATGAAGCTCATCAGAAACGAGACTGCGGGATCGACCCCCACTCCAACCGACCAACCGAAGACTCCACACAAAGGGAGCCCGGACTGGGGGCAATCCTACCGTAAACCAAACAAGAAGAAGAACCCATGATCAGGGGTTCCTCCGATTCGTGAAACCATGAACGCAAAACCAAAAGAAACATTGGAAGGCCTGTTGAACTCTCTGGGTTTTTCCGCCTCGGTGGCAGAAACCCACATGGATGACAATATTTTTCTCGAGATCCAAACCGAAGATCCGGGACGCCTCATTGGCCGTCAGGGGCAGACGCTCAGTCAATTACAATACGTCGTCAACCGACTTCTCTTTCGCCAGGATCGCGACGTTCCCAAGGTCACCCTGGATGTCGGCAATTACCGCATGAAGTCCAGAGACTCCTTGGTTGAAAAAACCAAGGCAGCTGCGGACAAAGTTCGCCGCTGGGGTGACGTGGTCGAACTGGAGCCCATGAATGCTTATGAGAGACGAATCGTTCACAACACCTTAAAGGACGATCCATCTATCGAGACTCACAGTGTGGAAGTTGATGGTACCCGCAAGAAAGCCATTCTTCTGCGTCCCAAGCACTGATCCGAACAGCGGACCAAGCACTTTAAAAGACCCCGTTCTCCTTGCCTTGGAGATCGGGGTTTACTTTTTCAGTCGACGAAAAGGAAAGCGTTGAGGTTGAAGAGCCAGCGGCAGGTGTTGGCCAACCCATGGTCCCGGGCATACCCCAGCCAGCGATGAATCTCCTTGGAGGATGGTTGCCTACCAAGCAGGGTTCCAAGCGCCCCTCGAACCTGGTCCTCGAGGGAGCCTCCCTGCCGGGTGAGTCGATCCGCCCATGCCTCGGACATAGCGAGCATGAAGGGGTTGTTCAACATGGCGAGCGACTGCGCGGGCGTGAGGGTTTCATTACGTTTGGCCACCATCAGGGAGGGGTCGGCACAATCCAGTGTCGTCATGAAAGGTTGTTGCTGGGAGCGCACGATGAATCGATACACCGATCGGCGATGGGATTGAGGATCCATCGGATCATGCAAATGGTATTCGTAATGAGGAGAATGCTCGGGTTTTTCGATGACAAAGTCCCTGAAAGACGATCCTCCCATGCGCCGGTCCAAGAGCCCGGCCAGCTGCAGAACCGAATCGCGATAAGCTTCAGCCTCCAATCGTCGCCGATTCATTCTCCACAAATAGCGATTATCACCATCGATGCTGGCCCTGCCCGGATCGGCGGAAGACACCTGACGATAGGTGGCACTGGTGAGAATCAAGCGATGCAACTTCTTGAAGGACTGACCTCCATCCCTGAATTCCACCGCCAACCAGTCCAGCAAGTCAGGATGGCTGGGGTCGGCGCCCATGCGGCCAAAATCATTTGGCGTAGGACAGATTCCCACCCCGAAATGGTATTGCCAAAGGCGATTAACGATGGTTCTCCAGGTAAGTGGGTGATCAGGCCGAAGAATCCAGGATGCCAGGGCCACTCGCCGGTCACCCTCAGAATGCCCATCGGCCAAGGCGAAGGCTGGAGCTTGACCGTCAAAGACAGGGATGGCCCCGGGTTGAACTTCCTTTCCAGGTTGTGAAACATCTCCCCTGGCCAATACGCGAATCATTCTCGGCTCACCATTCAGATGCCCACGCCCACGAAAAGCCCCGGAACCGTGATGCACCATGCCAGCATAGACCTTGGAGACAGGGGGAAGCTCTTCCAGTGCCACAGCTACCTCCTTCAACTCCTCCTTCCAGTCATGTTGATCTCTGGACCATTCGGGCTGGGTGGCATTTTCGAGTAACTCCCGCCTGGCTTCCTTGAGTTCTCCAAGGTTGCGTCCATCCTCCGAGAGTGAAGGCGACTCGATATGCTTCCCATCCACCAGATTGCTTCGTGCCCAGCGCACAGGGGCTTCAATGCTGTCCAGTGCTTGCACTGGGGCCCCCAACGCCAGTGGATTGCCCCCCACATCCAGCACCTCCAACTCGGCCAGCGCGAAGATGAAGTCATTGGAGCGATGGGCCAGCTGAGTCGCCGTCACCCTGACATACCGCGCCTGAACCGGCTCAAAGGTTCTTTCAAAGACACCCGATCCAGGGGAGGTCACATCCTGTTGGGTATGGTCGACCAGTGAATATTTCTCCTGGGTGAAGCTGGCCTCGCTCGAAGCTTCAATACGAAACCTGGGAGGAAACCCAAAGCCTGCACCAATGCCATTGAAATCATCTTCACAGCCCCAAAGACGCACCTGCTGGATCCTTTGGACGGAACCCAGATCCACCTGAACCCACTTTTCAACATCGGGTACATCGGCGATCGCACTGTGGTAACCGTAGGCATCTGGCCTGCTGGCAGAGGCCTTTTCCAAGGTCTGGATGGACGCCTCTACTTCCCTTAACGGCTCGCCTGCTTTCTCGCGAATGCGCTCCTGCAGGGCGCTCAGGTCAGCGGTCAGCTGCGTTTGGCGCTCCTGCAGAAACTGGCGCTGACGAGCCACGACCGGGTCCGCATCAAACTCACGATCCGATCGATCCAAGGCGGCAAAAACCGCCTGCAAGCTGTAGTAGTCATCCATCCTCACTGGATCAAATTTATGATGATGACAGCGGGCACATTGAACGGTTGTGCTGACAAAGGTGTTCATCGCGGTGGTGACCATGTCATCGCGATCCAGGTGCCTTGCAATCTGACCGTCCACCTTGTCTTCCGAAACCTCGGCATGCCCGATGAAGTCCCATGGCCCGGTGGCGATGAAACCAGTGGCTGTTAGCCCGTCAACGCTTTGAGGATAGAGCACATCACCTGCCAATTGTTCCCGCACAAATCGGGCATAGGGTTTGTCCACATTAAATGAGCGAACCACATAATCCCGATAGGGCCAGGCATGAGGACGCAACTTGTCCTTATCATACCCATGCGTGTCAGCATAGTGAACCACATCAAGCCAGTGACGTGCCCAGCGCTCACCGTAAGCAGGCGAGGCCAGCAAGCGGTCCACCAACCGTTCATAGGCCATCGGATGCGTGTCCTGTATAAAGGTTTGAACCTCTTCAGGGGTGGGCAACAAACCCAACATGTCCACGTAGACCCTTCGAATGAGCGTTTCGCGCCCTGCCTGTTGGGATGGGCTCAAGCCCTGCCCAAGCATGGCTTTCAATACAAAGGCATCGACGGGATTGCGCGCCCAATCCGGCAGATCCGCCTTCAGCCCATGGGGCACTTGGGGACGTTCAAGCGGCAGGAGCGACCAGTGGGTGTACACCTCAGAATCGAAGGGGGAATCTTCTCGATTTTCTCGATCCATCAGCTCTTTGTGATGCTCGCCAAACCACTCCACCACCCGGTCTTTCATGGAAGGTGTCCATTTCGATGAAGCATCGGGAGGCATCCGTTCTTCGGGGTTCGGATGTTGCAAGCGCTGCACTAAAGCGCTTTGCTTCACATCGGTTGGATCCAGAATGGGGCCTGATGCACCCCCCAGCAGGAGATGAGAGAGGCTGTCCAGACGCAATCCCCCTTTTTGTTTCTTTGCACCATGACAATCGGAGCAATGGGTCTGCAGGAGGGATTGGATGGTTTCCCACCCCGGCGGAGATTCAGACTCAGGGGCACCAAGACAGTCTGATGCCCACAGCACGGCCCCGAAAGCAAGCAGCAGGGAGCGCCAAGCCCATGACTTTGGAAACACACGGAGCATTGATGGCTATTCTGCGCCATGGCACCTCAGACGTCAACTGAAGCCGGCAACGCCTTGCTCCACGGACGCGAGATGGATGCAACTAGGTAACTAAAAAAAAGAAAAACCACAGCTCTCAGGCTGTGGTTGCTCGACTCGACATTAGAAATTTTGGTCTTACCAGACGCGTTTGAATACCATGACTTTACCATCCCCAAAAAGCCTACCTTGAGCACCCGCAAAGGCATTCTTGGTCTCGAGGCTCAAACGGTAATCCTTTTTGATGGTAATCTGGTCACCTGAGGCCTCGTAGCGACCCCGTCCCACCCTCTTCCACTGAAGATCGAGGTTACTGAAATAATCTTCAAAGCCTTTCTGCATCTGCTCCATGAAGTCCGAAATCTGATCACTGCTGGGGCCCTGCTGCTGACTCATGGCGCCGGGACTGAGACCATAGCGCTGCTGCATTTCATAATCCCCCTGGTTCATCCCCCCGTAAGGATCACCGTAGCCATCATCATTCCCTTGGTCGCCCCCACCGTCCATGAACTGAGTGACGTAGGCTTCAGCTGTTTCAGAGTCGATCTTATAGACCTTCATGATTCCCATGCGCATGACATTTTTGAGAAAGGTCTTGGCATCAGCTTGGATGGTGATCTTTTGATCTGGATGGGCCACGAGCGTGAGTCCTCCGTCCGTGCCGTATGCCGCGGCCTTGAACTCTCGGATCTGCTTTCCTGTGACCCCCACGGTATTGCGCATGAAGTGGTTGATCGTAGCATTGGCGTCGAACTCCCACCGCCCCAGAATGGATTCATCCTTGTGCGCCGGCGATTCTCCGGTGTGTAAGTAAGCATCCAGGTCCTCCAAATCATAAGCAAGCATCCGATCCACAAAGCCTTGGTCGGTCATGACCTGTTGGCAGATTGGGTTCGCCATGAATTCACCCAAGGCCGCTTGCTGAGTCCACAAATTATTGAAACCTTCGTCTGCAGCGATGTCCTGAATCATCTTGTCATCTGACAATTTGAGAAATGGCGGATAGTTGCGATAGCGGACCTCCAGCAAAGGGTTGGCTCGGGAAAAAGCCAAAAGATCGGAAACCTTGAAAAACGTTTCGGGAGCAGGACAAATGGAACGTGCAATTTTTGCCATACCAGAGCCCTCCAAACCACTGGCCACCGCGTTCAATCGAGAAATCCACCCCTGATCGTTCGAGGAAGCAACCTGAAGGCTGAAATATCCCATCACATAAACCAACATGCCCACCAGCACGGTGTAGGCGCTTCCCATGAAAAGGCCAATGGCCGCGCCACAATGTTGATTCATGCGAGTCCAGCGCAGTCGGGTCACCTCATCCATGGCAAATTTGAAGCGGCTGGAAAGTTTCCAATGAACGACCAAACCGATGATCAGAAAAATCAGACTGACCAGAAGAAACGCCGTGATTGGCGGCAGCATTTTGAGCGCGATCAAGTTGGAGAATTCCATCTTGAGGTAAAGAGATTCCATAAGCGGCGCGAGAGCCTTGGAGGCGAGCAGCGCAACAAGGAAACCCGCCAGGGTGATCAGCATGGCAAGTGCTCCAGTGAAAAACCCCAAAGCACCCCACACGAGGAGCAGCAGAATGGCAATGATCCAGATAAACATATGAATTTCTTATGGTTGAGTGAGTTGGCAACCTTCGGCAAACATCACCAAAAAGTGAAAATGTAGAGCGATGACCTTGAATAACAAGACCAAAGTAGTCTTCTTTCATCCCGTTTATCACCAAAAGTTGCCGCGTTTTATGTCGAAAGGCAGCCACAAACCAGCAAGATTCAGACCAACACCTTGGATCTCTTGTCTCTCGAGGCTGGCGAGGTGGTTCTTCGGGTTCATGAAGGAACCTTTTGACTTGCTGAGCCAAGGACGGGCTTGAAGAATACGCATGCAACAATCCATCATCCACAGAATTTATTTCACCGGAAGCCCACGATCGATCAGGAAAAATGAACAACGAATCCCATGCCTCACCCCAACGATTGACCAGCTTGGATGCCTTGCGCGGCTTCGACATGTTCTGGATTGTCGGTGCCGAAGAATTCGTCCACGCCCTGAGTGGGGCCTCCAGTGCGAGCTGGGTAACCTTTCTCACCGAACAACTGAGTCATAAAAAGTGGGAGGGGTTGGCCTTTTATGACTGCATTTTTCCTTTGTTTGTGTTCCTGGCGGGTGTCTCCATCGTTTTCAGCTTGAACCGCTCCATGGCTCAAAAGGGGCGCGCCAGCACACTTCGCAAAGTATTCATCCGCTCTCTCATACTCTATCTGATTGGAATCTATTATTATGGAGGGTTTTCCGAAGGAGTCGAAAAGATCCGGCTTCTTGGGGTTCTGCAGCGCATTGCTCTTTGCTATCTTTTTGCTGCCTTGATTTTCTGTTTCACCGATTTGAAAGGAAGACTGGTGGCCCTGGTGGCCATCCTTGGCGGATACTGGGCCATGATGACCTTCATTCCCGTGCCGGGCGTTGGTGCAGGAAACTTTGAAGTAGGTAAGAATCTTGCCAACTACGTGGACAAAATGTATTTGCCCCTTTTTAAGTGGAATGGAGATCACGATCCCGAAGGCTTGTTGAGCACCTTACCCGCCATCGGGAGCTGCCTCTTGGGAGTGTTTGCAGGCATGATCCTTCAGGCCTCGAACCCATCGCACTCGAAAAAGGCTCTTCAACTGGCAGGCTGCGGGCTCATTTGTCTGGCACTGGGCTATGCCTGGAGCATGCAGTTCCCCATTATCAAGAAGATCTGGACTTCTTCTTTTGTGCTGGTGGCCGGGGGCTACAGTTTTCTCCTCCTGGCATTGTTCTACTACGTGATCGACGGCCTGGGCTTTCATCACTGGTGCTGGCCTTTTGTATGGATTGGCATGAACCCCATCACCATCTATCTGGCGCATAAGTTTCTTCGCTTCGACAACTTGGCCAATCGCCTCGTCGGAGGCCCCATCAAGGGCGCTCTTGGCAATTACGGCGAAGTCCTGGTGCTCGCCGTAGTGGTGGCCATGAGCTTTGGGTTGGTATGGTTTCTTCACCGTCGCAAGATCTACCTCCGAGTCTAGCCAAACGTATCTTTTAAGCCCTCCTTCAAACTAAGATGAAATCCTGGAAGCGCCGCGCTGGAATCTTGAGCATCCTTCTCGTTGCAGGCATGATTTTCCTCATGTGGAACATGGGGTCTTTGGTCCAATCAACCATTGTCAAAACAGGAAGCCAACTCCTGGGAACTCCAGTGACGCTGGATTCGGTGAGTATCAACCCGTTCAAAGGCACGGGAGAACTGCGGATGCTGGCAGTCGCCAACCCCACGAACTACTCCGAAGGACCCGCCGTGGAAATCCAGGAAATAGCAGCACAAATTCAGCCCACTTCACTGATGAGCGAGAAAATCAGGGTGCCTTCCCTGGCCATCTCACGGGTCAAAGTGGCGTATGAGCGGCACCTCAAATCGGGCAACCTGGAGTCCCTGATCCAACATCTGGAGGAGCAACTGGCCACCTGGCCAACGGATCAGGAGAGCCATTTTCAAGTCGACCTCCTGACTTTGACAGACATCCAGGTAGAGATCTCAACCCCCATCCTCGAGCAGCCTCTTCTCTCACTCCAACTGCCGGACATGACCCTGGAACATTTGGGCGCTGAAGACAAAGGCGTGACGGCATCAGAGATCACCAGCCACATCATGCGTCATTTACTCGATCAACTCCTGGCTGAATTTGACGAAGAAGGATGGCAAGGTCTTCTCAAACGCTTCGACTCGCCTGCCGGAGGGGCTCTTCCCTCGAAGTTCAATGACGTCAAGGAAAAGGCCAAAAGCCTGCTGAATCCCTTCCTCAAGCCATCTTCGCCAAGCGTTGAGCCGTGAACATGGGGGAGGCATAGGGAGAGCGCCACCAATAACATCATGAAACAACACGCGATCATCACTGGAGCCGGCACAGGCGTTGGACGTCATACCGCCATCGCTCTGGCCAAGGCTGGCTGGGCACTAACCATCAACGGACGGACCCTCTCCACGCTCGAGGAAACCCAGAAATCCTGCCAAGCGCATGGCACCCGTTGCCACATCGTTGCAGGCAGCATCGCCCAAAGAGGCTTCGCAGCTCAGCTCATTCAGGAAGCCATCCAAACCCATGGTGCTGTCGGTGTACTCTGCAATGCCGCAGGCACCAATACCCCGCGTCGCATGCTTGAGGAGCTTTCTGAAGAAGATTATCACCGACTCATCGACACCAATCTCCACGGCAGCTACGACGCCATTCAGGCCATCCTTCCCTCGATGCGGGAAGCGCGCTCGGGAACCATCATCAACATCATTTCAGACTCCGCACTTTGGGGCATGCCTCTGGCAGGGGCAGCCTACACGGTCTCCAAATTTGGTTTGCGCGGTCTAACCCAAACCATCAATGCCGAAGAAAACAAGCATGGCATCCGAGCTTGTGGCATTCTCCCGGGGGAAATCGATACCCCCATCTTGAAACAACGTCCCACCATGCCCACTGAAGCTCACAGAGCCACCATGCTGCGTCCTGAAGATGTGGCCGAATGTGTCATGCTGGCAGTGAATCTGCCTCCACGAGCTGTGGTCCAGGAGTTACTCATTCGCCCATGTCGCTAGCAGACCATCCTCTGCCCCAAAAAGCCCGCATGGCTGCCGCCATCCTGGGGGCCGCGGGAGTCGCGCTAGGCGCTTTTGGGGCTCACGCTCTGAAGGCAACACTCGAGGCCAACGGTCGAACGGACACCTGGGAAACAGCCGTGTTCTACCATTTGGTTCATGCGCTGGCCTTGCTGGTTCTATCCACACAGCCTTCGATGCGAAGGTCTACTTTTTATGGTTTTGTGGGTGGGGTCGCGGTGTTTTCCGGCAGCCTCTACCTGCTGTGCCTGAGTGGCCTCAACTGGCTGGGTGCCATCACACCCATTGGGGGCATCTGTCTGATGGCAGGATGGCTCAGCTGTCTCTTGCCAGCCCCAAAGACCCAAGCCTGAGCTTCCTTGATGGATCCATCTCCTGAACCAAAAAAGTGGCAAAAACACTTGCATGAGCATGGAACCAGGACTAGTTTTCTCCACTTCCTCGGCAACGAGGAACAGGCTTCCTAGCAAAAGCCAAATCTTCAGGTAGGGCTGATAGCTCAGTTGGTAGAGCAGCGGCCTTTTAAGCCGTTTGTCCAGGGTTCGAGTCCCTGTCAGCCTACCATTTTCCTTTCATCACCTCGGCAAGACACAGGCATTCGTCACTAGTTTGTGACTTGAGTGGTAACAAAACGTCACTCTCAAGAGTCAAGGTTACTCTAATGTGTTCAAGGAAACCCTTGAGCCGGAAGTCCGTCATTGACTTACAGACCATGAGATTGCTCCCCCATTCGCTCCCCTCCTTGTCCAACGACCGCTACGATTGTCGTCTGGCCAAGACACAAGAGGAAATCTGCCGCGCCCAACACCTGCGATTTGAAGTGTTCAACTTGGAATTGGGTGAGGGCCTGGCCTCCTCGTATCTGCATCAGCGCGATCAAGATCCTTTTGATGCGGTCTGTGATCATATGATCCTGATCGATCGCATGTCTGGAGAGGTTGTGGGAACCTACCGTATGCAAAGTGGTGATACGGCTGAGGAGGCCTTTGGGTATGTTTCGGAACAAGCCTTTGACTTCTCACCCTTTGAACGCGTTCGATCCGCATCACTGGAGCTGGATCGAGCGTGCCTGCATCCTGACCATCGTCATTACCAGGCTTTGTCTCTGCTCTGGAAAGGCATCCTCCGATATGCCAACAAACGAGCCTTGCGTTACTTGTTGGGCTGCAGCTCGCTTCATGGATTGGACATTCAGCAGGGACATGCGATCTACGAAGCGTTGAAGAAATCCCA
>Ga0181580_10005227_pt1 | contig 10523 bp, 26 predicted proteins | sample 071ome_23_FD_132413 | JGI IMG/M metagenome (GOLD analysis project Ga0181580, IMG submission 132413) | Coastal salt marsh microbial communities from the Groves Creek Marsh, Skidaway Island, Georgia - 071403BT metaG (megahit assembly) | ecosystem: Environmental > Aquatic > Marine > Intertidal...
AATCTCAAAGTGAGTAATTTTAATTGAACTCAACTTTGCTTACTATATGCTGCTTTTGCTGCTGCTCTTGCTCTTACAGAATCTGCTGCTTTCCAGGGTCTACCTTCTTTCTTTGCTGCTTCCTTTGCTTTTGCAATATAATCTCTTACAAAAGGTGCCATTGCCTGTCTTGCCGCAGTTTGTTCCTGGTTTCTTCTAGCATCTGTTGCTTTTTTCTTTTCTTGTGTAGTTCTATCTGATTCATGGTCCATTGTTTTATATTTTCTCTTTGGACCCGATGGTTTTTCTTCTTTCTTTTTGGTGATAAGTTTAGTCGCAGCAGATTCTAAATCCTTTGAAGTAGAAGAACTAGGTTTAGATTCTGCGGAACCACCACCTTTTCGTGCCGCAATTCTTGCTCTTGCTGCTGCTGCTCTCTCTGCTTTTGCCGCTGCTGCTGCTTTTGCTTTAACATCAGCAGAACCTCTTTCCTGCGTTGGTTGTTCTTGTTTTTCTGAAGTTCTTGCTGCTTTTCTGGTATCACCAATATCTTTTCTGGGTTTCTGAACTACAGGAACAGTTACTCTTTTACCATTAACAATTTTAGTCACCATCCTTTTTCTCTTTGGGTCATCAGCACTCATTGCACGACTTCCTCTTGCACTTCCACGATTCGCAATAATACTACCACTGAAACCCATGTAATCGGTGTCAGAATTACCTTCTGCCTCAGCAAGAATCATAAATTGTTGAAAAGAAATCGCCATGAGAGTATAAACTGAACTACAATACTTTCAGTTATTTATGATATGATAACCACCCACAACCAAAAGTCAAGAAATTGATACCAGTTCCTCAACTGGCATAATACAAAAAAAGGAGGCATTTCTGCCTCCCAAATCCTATTCAAAATCAACTTCAACTTCTTCAACTTTTCGGGTTTTTGGTTTAGATACTGCTACCCTACCCTCCTCATAGAATTGAGCAACTCGGGCACGGCGAAGTTCCAGCAACATATCATATTGTTGTTTTTGTTCTCGCGTATATCGAAAATCTTGCAATTTCCAAACTTTACGAAGGTCTTGCATTTGTTGGAGAATTTCGTGAAAATACATCTTAATCAGTAATCGTAGTTTGTGTCAAAGTTTAGTTCATCGAAAGAATTGTCATCCATTTCGATGGAATCTTCCAGAATACCATTCATTTCCGGAATATCAAAGATTTCTCCAGGCATGTCCTGAATCTCTTGCCAAAATTCGTCGTACATAAGAATCAATTGCTCCTTACACTATAGTGGCAATCTCAAAGTGAGTAATTTTAATTCAGAGGAAGTTTTGCTGTTGATTTACCCTTACGATGATTTTCAATAAAATTTCTTGCAGATTTTTCAGTTTGACAAATTTTGATAATGTCTGCTTGATGAAGAATGGCAAGTTTATTGCCGAATGGAACTGCAGCATAAAACTTTTTGGCATCATTCCAATCCCCAACAACAAAAGAATTTTTGGGTGGATTTGGTTCAAGAATGTTGCTATTTGTTGGTTGAATAGTCATAGAAAATTGAGAATGTTAGGAACTTCAATCTTGGGTTTTTTTATTAGAATGCCTCTTTTATTCGCACAGTTTCCACCATAAAAATCTTTTGCTTTTCTTGAGTTTTCTTTTGGCGTAACATACTCCAAATTCCACAAACAATTATTTGCGGGATTGTGGTCTATGTGATTGATAATAATACATTCTTCCAAAAGTTTCTTTACACTGTTTGGAGTATTTTCCCACTCCTCATTTGAAATGTGTGCTGGGGGATTTTCATAAAATGGTTTAAATGCTGACATAACCATTTTATGCACAGATACATTTTTTCTTTGTTTACTGGAAGTTTCTGGCGATTGATACTCATAATCAAAAAACCCCCTATCAAAGTATATTTTAATCCTAGCACATTTTACTGTCCCATCAGGATGTCGTTCTTCTCTAGGTTTTAGTAACTTTTTATTTTCGGATACATAAGTTCCAATAAATCTTCCTTTGTCTCCCTTTTTAGGTTTTAAACTACAATAAACGTTACCAGTATTCGAAATGAAGTACCCAGGAACTTCTTTACCATCCAAAACAACAGGAAGAATTTCTTCTTTCATTAAATTACCTCTTAATTACAGTTTCACACACTCCACCCTGTTGAAACACGATGTCGAGTGCATTTTGAACTTTCTTGGCAGTGCTGATGCCAACCTTATCATATGTTGGGATAACGACTTTACCAAAAGGTTTGCGATAAAGTTGATATTGTCCTGCAGGAATGGCACCAGAACGCATATCAGCAGCGTCCTCATGATGAAGGCGCAATGTGCGTCCTACACTTTGCAGAATACCAATGTAGTTCATTGTGCGCATAAAAACAACTGCCTCAAGACCTGAGACATTGATTCCCTCAGAAATAATGCTGTGATGCAAAACAATGAACTTTTTAGCATTGTCTTTGCCCCAGGCATTTAGAGTATCAAAAAATACCTCACGATTGACTTTCTTACCATCAATCATTGCACCAGTCTTAGAGGTGATGTAGAGAACAGAATAACCACGTTCCTGCATCTCTTCATAAAAACTGGTGTTAGACATCAGACCAACAATCTGCTTTGTGGATTTTGCACAAATTAGACCCTTGGAGATACCTTCACCATCAATTGTGTCTAGAAGGTGCTTACAGTCCCTCTCAAATACGTTAGAGCAAACAATATCAATCTGCCTTACAGATACCTTGGGAGGAACAATAAACCCACCTTGAACAAGTTCAGGTGCAGGAACCTTACAAATCACATTTCCATAAACCTCAACATCATTCATGCCAGGTTTTTCAGTAGTAGCAGAATGAATGGGAGTAGCAGTGTGGAAATAGCAGCGGTCAGCAGTAGCAGAGAAATGCTCGGTGGCAGGAAAAAAGTTTTTCTTGACAGAATTGTGACTTTCATCAAAATGAATTGTGTGAACTTTAAGGTCTGCTTCCTGAATACGATGCAGTGAATGATATGTGGTAAAGATTAGTTGCTTACTCTGTGCCTGCTCAGACCAACCATGAATAATGTTTGGTTTGGTGCTGCTAAAGTGGTGAGTCTCACCACTATGAACGTGCATGACAGAAACATCATCAATTTGCTCAAGAAACTCAGAGCAAAGTTGCTCAGCAAGTAGAATACGAGGAGCAACAATTACAATAATAGTTTTGGCGCCATCATTTGCTTGAAAAGCGTTCTTTACATCAGTAATCATTGATAGAGTTTTGCCAGCACCAGTTGGCATCACAACAGTGCCTTTAAGATTGGCGAGCATGGCATCAACTGCCCGTTGTTGGTGGGGGCGAAGAGTTATCAAGTGTCATGTGTAGAGTTGATAAAGATAATATAAATGAACTTGACCAAAAAGTCAAGAGAAATGTGACGGTTTTCAAACTGGCATTTTACATTCCAACTTTAAGGAATGGTGGAGGCGCTACATTCTTTTCATAAATTTCATCTTCAGAAAATCTCTTTCCATCAAAGATAATATACCCTCTTCCACTTGCTGCAGCATAGAAAGATAATAAAACTTGTTTTTTAAGAATCTCTTCCACATCTGCTTGATGTTTTGCAAAGAAAAAACCAAATTCGGCATTAGACAATAATGCGTATGATTTTTTGTATTCTGTTTTAAATTGAGTGTTGTAATTATTAAGTATCTTTACCTTTTCCTCTTTTGATAGAGTTCCTTTTTTTCTTATTTCTTTTTCTATATCCTTTTTAATTTTAGATATTTTACTTTCAACTGCAATTTTAGATTTCTTTGCTATTCCAAGAAACCTTCCCATAGAACCCGGAGTTTTAGAAAGATATGCAGTATAACTATCAAAAAAATCAGAAACTGCCTGCACATTTGCAGTTAATTCTGCATTATTTTTGCTAATGTACCCATAAGCATTTTTACCATTAAACATTTTTTCAGCAAGATTTTGATAATCTTTTGCCAAGTATAAAGAAGAATCATATTTTACAGAATACATGGAATTTGTACCAAGACTTCTGTTTATATCTCTAGAATTTAGATTATTTTTCTTACATGCTTCTTCAAAATGATATATTCTGGCGTCTGCTAATTCTTTAAAAAATACTTTCAACTTTGGAAAATTTTGAACCAATGTATAAAAATAATTTACAGTAATTCCTCCCTCACCACTTGCAGATTTAGAACCTTTTGGAACAAAATGAATAGCATTACCCGTTCCGAAGTTAGTAAAGATGTGGTATTTCTTTACAATTTTACTTCCAGAAGTTTTCCCTTCATATTTCAAATCAAAATAAACTAATAATCTGTCTTGAGATGTAAATACTACTGGTTTAATATCTACAAATTCATTAACAGCATCTTCAAATTGCTTATATGTATTTCCAGACTCTTTTGCTATTCTAATTAAATATGAAATATATGCTGCAAACTCATCCTGCTCTCGTTCCTGTACTGTTCTAGAAAGAGAAGATGGTAGATTAGAAATTTTTACGGGCACATTTTCAGATTTTTCGTCAAGTTGTTTTAGAGAAACCGAATATATTTCACTTTCTCTCCATGCTTCTACCATTAAGTTTCTATATCTTTCCATAGTAAGAAACTCATTTTCATTTTCAAGTATTGCTTTTTTCAATCTATTGGGAGTGACATCCGTATTTTTAACCAATCTCTCAATAGTTTTAAAGATTTCAGAATCATTTTTTATAATCATTATGTCGCCAATGTTTACTTTATCGGCATTTAAAGTAGCAAGAATGCCCGGAGCATTCATCACCTCTTTGGAATATTTTTTAATAGCAGAAGTTGCTTTTTGTTTTAAAAGATATGACCTGTTATTTTTATTTTTCTCAACTTTTGCAAATTTATAATCTCTAAGATTATTCAATTTGAGAGATTTTACTATTTGGGCAGCAGTTCTATATGATGTAGAAATCCACGGGTCCATACCACCATCTTTATCTGAAAAAGCATTTCTATAAATGCCTATTGTCTTATCAGAAAGTTCGCATCTGGATATTACTTGATTCCAAAGATTACCACTCGTCTTAGTAATTAAATTGTGAAAATCTTCAAGACTATGGTCATCCTTATATGTTACATATCCTAATGCAACACATGTCAAAGATTCATTTAGACTTGTGGATGCCATAAAACTTCGGTTTTATGTATTTATATTTTTCTTTCAAAACACCGACATAAAAATAAGACCCTCAACTTAAAAAGTCAAGGGTCTTAATAAGGATATTCAACGGTCAAATACTTTCTATTTCTTCACAGAGTTGCATTACATCTGATAGACTTATAACCACGAGTCCATTTTGAGCATTATATGTTGGAACATGTTCTGGGAGGAGTTTCAGAATAGTAGAAACTAATTTCTCTTCAGTATCAGAGCCGGTGTTTCTACTTTCCCAAATTTTACTCATATAGTCTTTTGCTCTACTTGTCATTTTTCTTCCCAAAAATCATTCCAATCACTTTCTTTTGTTTCATAAGAAATTACACTTTTGTAAAGAGGTTGCTCTTCTCCCATATCATCCTTATTGGGAAAATTACTATCTCGATACTCCGTTAGCAAAGGATTGCTCAAGTAAGCGTGCTCATTCATTTTGATTTTTTCTTCGAGTTCATCAATTCGAACATACAAATCTTCAAACAATGATGCGATATTGTAAAAGTTTACTTTTCCACATTCATAATATCCATTATCTTCAGTTACTTCTGTGAAGATTTCTCTCCACCTCATTGTTTTCTCTTTTTTATTTTTCACTGTCTTTTAAGCAAATTACCTGGTCATAATTTTCGGGAAAAATTAGAAGTCCCGGAGAACTTCCACCTTTTGGAGGAGGAAGTCGAAGAACAATGTACTGCTCACAAACAAAACCAACAATACCACACATACCTTGGTATTTGATTTCCATTTTTTCATGAAATTTGTGTGAGGTCATCTAGAAACATCCAAGAGTGATTGTTTTCATCTTCAATAAACCATTCTTCAAAAATTGCATGTGAGTCGTCAAATCGTTCTTCTTCGATTAACTCATTCATTCTTTCAGAATGATATTCTTCAAGCAAAAAGATACTAATGTCTCTTACAGAGTATTTCATTTATGTCGTAAATTCAAGAACTACACGAGATTCTTCCTCGCCAGAAAGAGGAAAATATTCAGATTTTTTGATATTTTCCCTCAGACGAGAATAATAATGCTCTTCAAAATTATCTGGGTCTGCTGCTGTGATTAAATCAAAGCATTCTTCATCATTACATGCAATTACATTCCAGACCCCACCATATTCGGAAGATGGAAATGGCACGTAATGGTCTACGACGTAAAAAAACTTTTGTTCCATTAGTTGTTTGAATTTACAATTTAATACTACAGCAATAAACAGAGAAAGTCAAATTCACTGTGACACTTTTTATTTTGGCATCATAACTTCTCCTTGACCACCAAGACTTTTCACCATGAGACATGCAAATCTCTGCATTTTCTCATAGTGAACTGAAGCGGGATTATTTGTAATTGCATCTCTAAGATAATTCAATTCCTTTAACTCTTCGTTATTTAAGACCATGGATTGTGTGCATTTACTGACACATTATAATGCTATTTAAGCAAAAATCCATGATTCTTAAGTATTATTTAAGGATTTAATTACGAAACCTTTACAATTACTCAAAAAAGGGTCCAAAAGAACCCCTACTATCACCATCACCATTCATTCTTTTTTCTAGTTTATCCAAAAGATTATCCGTCCTGATAAGAGTATCAATACTACAAATCATTTGAGAGATTTCTTTTGAAACATAAGGTTTTTCCTGTCTTGCAGAGTATGCAAGAGCATTTCTGAGATTTGCCTCAGCATCTCTCAAACTCGATTCTACAGATTCAGACAATGCCATTTATTTTTACCACCGTTTCTATCGTAATCAAAATAGTGTTTAGATTTGGTTTTCTTCAATTCATTAATTTCTTCATTATAGACATTAAAGAGATTTAGAAGTTCTTCACATTTAGCACTTTGTTGCTGATGATATTCCATTTGCTGTTTTATCGACTCAACAACCTTTTCATAAATTTCTAAAGAAGAAATTTCATTATTTGAAATACACTCTAAAATTTTAGTTTCTAGTGAATTTAGAGGGCAATTAAAAGAATTCATTCCCATGTCTCTTTTTCCAATTTACGAAGTTTTTTCAATTCTTTCATCATGTCTTTAATCTCCTGATATGCTTCCTCTGGAGAAAGTTTATCGGAGATTTCAAGTCCAACAATAACCTGAACTTTGTCACCAAATCTTGCAAGAGCTCTTTCAAACTCTGTTAGAGATTCATACATACAAATCAGACTTTTTATGAGTTTCAATTACACAATCAGAAGTTGGTTTTGAACGGCAAAGAAGATAATATCCGTCATCATGTTTAGTTGTATCTAAACAACTTCCACTGTCATTTTGTTCAATTTGACCTTCAACAACTTTACCTAAACAACTCCCACAAACACCCGATATACAAGAGTGTGGAAGATTTAGTTTTTCTTGAATAACTGGATTTTCTTCTTCACTTTCTAATGCTTGTTGATTTTCTTTTTCAATTTCCACATCTCGTGAAAATGATGCTCGAAGTATATCAAGACCAAATTCATCTGAATAAACAAATGACTTTTCATTACCTTCAGAATCTCGAAGAGTAATGTTGTATTGATTTGGTTCCGGTTCCTGCGGATGAATAACTTCCGGATACTCTGAAGGGTCCATTAAGAATCTCCTAAACTAAATTTACTTAAATCCAAATTGGTTGGAAATAAAGACTCAAATTTAGATTCAAAACTATTTTCAAGTCTATACAGTTCATTACTTAATGATATATTTTCATCTTCCAACTTTACAATTCGATTTTCTAATTGCTCAATCTTATCTAGGAGAGTAAGAACTTCACCATCATCAGAAACTAGAGAACTAGAATTCATCTTCTCCGAATAGAGATTTTTGTAAAAATCAATTAGATTTTTTATTTTTTTGCGCATCTTCAAGCACCATTTTATAGTATTGATTATATCTCATGAATCGAGTCAGAGATTCCTTTACACCTAAACTTCTACAACATTCTTGATATGAAAGATATTCAAACCACGGTGTTGTTGGGTCCAGTTCCGGAAATTTCTGCATTTTTGTTTTGTTCTACAATTTGCCAATAGATTTCAAGTGCCTTCACAGATTCAGGAGTTTCTTCCCATGACCAAGTTTCACCTTTGGTGCTTACGAATGTACGAGTTTCCATAAATTACCTCAAAAAATTAATTACACTTTACAATAGATTTATAAGACTGTCAATTACAGTTTTCCACCCACAACACCTTCATAAGAAGATGAATCAGAAAATCCTTCCTGCTTACCTTTAAGATAAAATCGAGTTGCTTTTATACATCCCTCTTCATTCAATGAGGAAATAATTACTTTATTTTCTTTATCGTAACTATTCCATAGAAACCTTCCTTTTTTTACATAAAAAGAATCATCAATCCATTTAATTTCTTGGTTTTGTTTTGAACTTTCTGATTCCAATTGCACCTGTTCCTTTAAGTCGTTTTGCATAGTTGTTTCTGTAATCGTCATATGGAAAGTATGCATGATGTTGCAACTTTTTATTTCCTTCTTTTAGATACCATTCAAGAGCAAATGGAAACATCTCATGAAATGGTTCTGTTGGTATTTGTAACTCAACTTTTTTCTTAACCATCTGAATTTAAAAGAGAAATTTGTCTATTCAATTCACATTTGATTGACACTAGATGTTGATTTAAAAAAGTATTCCATTCATTATCTTTTAGAAGATTTTGAATGTTTTCAACTTGAACTTGAGCAAGAATCAACTTTGTCATCTCATCATTTTTTGTATTCATAGAGAAATCCCTCATCAGTACTATAATGAATTTTGGTAATTCCTGCCTCTTTCAAAGCAAGTTCACAAATTGGGCATGGACGACTATTCCTCAATTTTTCTTGAGGATTTACTCTTGCCACAATAATTGTATCACACTCTTCTCTACACTTTACCAAAGCAGAGATTTCTGCATGAAGATAAATTTTTTGATGCAAACCAACTCTTTCAGCAAATCTTGCTTGAATTGGATGTGATTTTGTTTCAAGATTGGTTGCAGATACTACAACTTTATTCTTATTCAAAAGAACTGCACCAACCTTTTTCTTGGATGGAGATGATTTGGCAACTTCAATCGCAAAATCATAAAGATTGTCAGAAATCATTCAAAGTCTTTTTCGAAGTTTTTAAATTCTTTTCTAATTTTACGATTTAACATCCAAGTAGTAATGAAGTTCCTTGGATGAAATTTTACCATGAAATAAAATCTTTGTAGATTTATATTCAATAACTTGAAAAGTAATGTAATATAAGTTGCTACATTTTTATCAACAACAATCATGTATGCTAAGATACAGAATATTGTCAATAGAACGTAGTAATAAGTATTCATTTTTATATCCTCTGATGGATATTCTATTTAATGAATTCCCAATTAGGGTCATCACTTTCGTTTACATAGAAATTATAATTTTTACTAATACTTTCAAGATAAAGTAGACCATTATTACGTTCCATTACCTTACATGAATGAAGACCAAACATAAGGTAATCAAAGATTTCCTTTGAATCCTCATTCCTTGGTTTGACATAGAGAAATTCAGTTTTACTCATAATGTTCTTAATGATTACTTAAAGCTTGTCCTTTAACCTTAACAGAGAGATTATAGTCACATTTGGACCCCTTTGTCAAGTTTGTACTGAAATGTCAAAATAGACTCCATTTCATGTGCTTCTTTTTCACTAGGGTCATCTTCATAATCAACATCAGAAATCTCAGAGTTTTTCCAATACCTTTTACTCTTTCTATCCTTCAAATCACCCTTAACAAACTGGTAGACATGCCAGAGTTCATGTAGTATAGTAGTAAGGTAATCATCAAAACTTAGACCATTATGAATTTCAATTAGAAATGAACGAGGTCGATAATCACAATCTTCAACAGTACACCAACCATAAACACCCTCCCTTTTAAGACCCCTATGAACTACAGAAATCTCTATATGATGTCTAGGAAGGAATTTGCCCATAAACCAAGAAACAACCTCCTTACAGAGGATTCTATGGCGCTTTCCGGTGACATTGAAGTAAAGCATCAGAACAAAAATTCAAGTGTAGAATGAGTCAAACGTACCATCCAATTCATGAATAGCATAAATGAACCTACGAAAATCAAACGGTCAAAATTTGAAAATTTCAAGGAACTCCTCTAAACTTCACCCAATATAAAACCCCACCGAAAATTCGGCGGGGCATACTGGACACTTATAAAAGTGTCATATCATTAGAACATATTGGTATATGCGGAATGAATCCATGGAGTGCTTTGATAGCTAGTTGTATATCCAACAATAGTATTGATTCCAACATTTGGTGGAGTAAATACTTGAATTGCAAAGTCATTTTC
>Ga0181580_10005234_pt1 | contig 10519 bp, 10 predicted proteins | sample 071ome_23_FD_132413 | JGI IMG/M metagenome (GOLD analysis project Ga0181580, IMG submission 132413) | Coastal salt marsh microbial communities from the Groves Creek Marsh, Skidaway Island, Georgia - 071403BT metaG (megahit assembly) | ecosystem: Environmental > Aquatic > Marine > Intertidal...
GGCCATCTCCTCAGCCCGGGAAGCCCATGGCCGCATTGATATTGCCGTGCTCAATGCCGGTGTAACCGGCGCCAATATGCCCCTGGAAGACTATCCCGTTGCCCTGTTTGATGAAGTCATGGCGGTCAATGTGCGTGGCATCTGGTTGAGCCTGCGTGCGGTGATGCCTGTCATGAAACAGCAGGAGTCAGGCAGTATTATCCTCACCTCATCTATCCAGGGTTTATCGGCATTGCCTGGTACCACGGCCTACACCACCAGCAAGCATGCGCTGGTCGGGATGATGAAGGGGGCGGCGCTTGAATTGGCGAAAACCGGTGTCAGGGTAAATTGTGTGCATCCGGGTTACGTGGAAACTCCGATGATGGATGCCATTCACCATGCCGTGAACCCGGAAGCTCCTGAGCAGTTCCAGGCGGCACTGTCGGAAAGTATTCCCATGGGGCGCTATGCCAGTGCTGATGAGATAGCCCGTCTCATCCTGTTCCTGGGCTCAAATGAATCCAGTTATTCCACGGGCAGCAGCTTTGTCGCTGACGGTGGCATCCTGGCCGCATTGCCAACCTGAGCCGGATCAGGCTTGCCGGGCAGAAATGACAGTCTGGCAGTGGCTTAGCCCCAGTACGATGTCCGTCAATTCATCCCAGGGTTTGAGTTTCATCAGGCCTTTTACTGACTGATCCACCAGGCGCGCCTTGAGTAGTAACTGTTCGAGGCTGTCCACACTGTGGTTACGCAGGGCTGTACCCACGATAGCCATCCTGTTTTGCCATACACGCTCCGATTGCATGACGCCATTCATGTTCTGGCCCTGGCCAATTTTTTCCAGCATGCGCAGCAGGCTGCGGATTTCCCGGGTAAGGAAAAACAGTATTTTCAGGGGATCGTCACCTTCGGCGCGCAGGTGATTGAGAATATTCAGCGCCTTGCCCTGCTGGCCGGCCATGCTGGCGTCGGTCAGGGCAAAGACATTGAAGCGGGAACTGTCTGCAACGGCGCGTGCCACGATGTCGCGCGTAAGGTGCCGGTCCCCGGCAAGGACGGCCAGTTTGTCGATTTCCTGGGCGGCGGCCAGCAGGTTGCCTTCCACCCGGTGGCAGATAATATCGATACAATCCTGGTCGGCAGAAAGCCCGGCCTTTTTCATGCGTTGGTCTACCCAGCCGGGTAATTGCTGGGCATTGACCGGCCAGACCTGGACCACCATACCCCTGGATTCAAGAGCCTTGAACCACTTGGTCGAGAGCGTTGCCTTTTCCACCTTGGTACTGGTGATCAGCAAAAGATTATCTTCTCCCGGATCATCCACGTAGGTTTGCAGGGCGGCCTTGGCGGTGTTGTCCAGTTTCGGCGAATGCAGGCGCAGATCTATCAGTTTCCTGTCGGCGAACAGGGACATGTTGGTGGCTGCTTCAACCAGGATATTCCAGTTGAACTGGGCGTTGGCGTCATGCACCTCCCGTTCGGTGAAACCCTGCTCCCGGGCAAATTGGCGGATGGCGTCGCAGGCTTCCTGCACCAGGAGGGTTTCATCACCGCAAATCCAGATGATCGCTGGCAGCTTGTCCTGCGCTTTCCTGAGTTGGGGGATGAGTTGTTCTGATTTGACCAGCATGGTCTGGCATTCTAGCCGAGGCGGGCAGGCGGGAAAAGCAGGACGCTCAATTGGCAGCTTCTTTTTTGCCGGAATCACTTTCCTGTGACAATTCGTGGGCCTTATCCTGCAGGCTGGCGATATTGTCGGTGTCAGTGACATCGGATTTTTCCACCTGGTCATCCGGGGTTCTCTGCAATGACTCCCTGACCGCACTCAGCCTGCGTGCGCCTTTCCACAAGTGTCGGCAGCCTCGTTTGACCTGGTTGGCATACTGGATGATATCGTCCATGTCCCGGATATCCAGGTGGCCAAAGGACGTATTCATGAGAATGACCTGCTTCAGGTCGTCGTAGCTTTTCTCCACCTCACGGTAATGCTCAGGATTGTTGATTGCCTCCTGTGTATTGTCCGGTGTCAGTGCATCCAGGTGGTGGTCGGCAGTATGGATGAATTGTTGTAACTGTGTAGAAAAGTCACGGTCCTCATAGCGATTGCGCACTTCACAAAGCGCCGCTATATCCTCGGCAATTTCCACGGTTAGCATGAACTCCTGGGTGGTATACATCAGGCTGACCAGTGCTTCGGACAGAAAGGGGGTAAGCTCGGTTTTGCTGAGACTGGCGGAAAATTTGCCAATCTCCCTGGCCAGGTTGTGTATGACTTCGGCGCGGGCAGAGAATGTTGTGCTGGTGGCATGCAGGCATTGCTGTAGCAGGTAGATACTCATCCTGGCGATACGACTGAGCTCCAGGCTCAATGCATCCACGGCGATATAGGGCAGGGCGAGTACATTCTTGTCCAGGTAGTGTGGCCTGGACTCTGTTTCCTCATGAGTCTGGAAAAGCCGGTATAGCTGTTTCACCATGGTGTTTGATACCGGGTACATCAGCAGCACACCCAGGATATTGAAGCTGGTATGAAAAAGGGCCAGGGAAACGGCCGGCGAGGAATCCAGTCCGAACCTTGCCTGGATCAGGCTGCTAAAGGCGAGCATGGGGCCCAGTATCAGGATGGCAATCAGGGCGGTAATCACATTGAAAAACACATGTGCCAGGGCAACCCGTTTTGCCGTGGGTGTAGCACCGAAAACGGTCAGAATGGCCGTAGTGGTGGTACCGAGGTTGGCGCCAATAACCAGGGCGGCGGCTGCATTAAAGGGGATAAGCTCGCTTTCCGCGGCACTGAGCGCGATGACCATGGCGGCACTGGACGACTGCATCAGCGAGGTCAGTAAAAAACCGCTACCGACCATGACCAGTACCTGGACTATGGAAATCTCGTCAAAGCCCGGCAGGGTGTAATCGGTGCCGGCAATATCAAATGCGGATTTCAGGGTGTCTATACCCAGGAACAGCAGTCCCAGCCCGACCAGTGCCATGCCAATCGACGCACGCCTTGTCTGTGCCCCCGTCAGTTTGAATATGGCACCAATGCCAATCATGGGCAGGGCCAGTGCCTCGATATTAAACCTGAAGCCAATGAGGGCGACGATCCAGGCTGTCATGGTAGTGCCGACATTGCTGCCGAAGATTACCCAGATGGCCCGTTCCAGGCTGAGCATGCCGGCGTTGGCAAAGCCAATGGTGGCCACGGTCACCGCGCTGGAGGATTGCACAATACCGGTAATGAGTATGCCGGAAAGCAGACCACGACTACGGCTGTTGGTCCACAGTGCAAGTATGTCCCTGAGGGTGTTACCGGCGGCCAGTTTCAACCCGTCTGTCATCAGGGACATACCAACGAGCAGCAGGCCCAGACCGCCAACAAGAATACTGAGAATTGTTATCATGGAGCTATGATAATCCAAGGAATCTCTGGTTAAGTCCAGTATGTCCCGGAGTCATTGCAAGAACCCTTAACCTGGATCAATGCTGGTTAACCGGTGAAGGAGTAGGTTTCAGACGTCATGAATGCTGTAGAACTGCTATACCCACGCCCACTGCGTTATCTCAGTGGGCATCTGGCCAAGCTGGTGGCAGGCCGGCTGTGGTTGAAAGTCCTGCTTGGCATGGGGCTGGGCATCATCGCGGGGATTGCCCTGGGGCCATCCGCTGGCTTACTGGACGCCGATTTTGCGATCACGGCAGGTAACTGGCTGGCCTTTCCGGGGCAATTGTTTCTTACCCTGGTACAGATGATTGTGGTGCCGCTGGTGTTTGCTTCCATCATTCGCGGCCTGGCATCTACTGAAGATGTCAACCAGCTGAAAAAGTTGGGATTAGCAGTTGTCCTGTTTTTTGTCTGTACGACAACAGCGTCCATTGTCACCGGTATCACCCTGGCGCAATGAGTGAAACCCGGCACCTACATCGATTCAGCCATGCTCGACAGCTTCGACATCAGCCTGGAGGAAACCGTCGCCGGCGATGTCAGCGCGCCAAACCTGGCCTTGTTGCCGGAAACCCTCATTAACCTGTTTCCCAGCAACCCCCTGAACTCCATGGTGGAAAGCCAGATGCTGCAAGTTGTGATATTTGCCGTGATCTTCGGTATTGCCCTGTTGATGACGTCGGCTGACCGGGCGCGTCCCCTGCTGGATTTCCTGGGTTCATTGCAGGAAGTGTGCATGACTGTGGTCAGAGGCGCCATGACACTGGCACCCTATGCTGTGTTCGGCCTGATGGCCCAGTTGGTGTCTCGCATAGGCCTGGATGCACTGCTGGGGATGGCCATTTACGTACTCACCGTACTGGGCGGACTGCTGATTATTTTTATCCTGTTCATGGTGCTGATCTACATCGTGGTCAGGGTGAGCCCAACTCATTTCCTCGTTAACATGCGTGAATTACTGCTGCTGGCATTTTCCACGTCCAGCTCGGCAGCGGTCATGCCGCTTTCCATCAAGACGGTGGAAGACAGGTTCAATGTACGGCCTTCCATTGCTGAATTCATTATTCCCATAGGTGCCACCATCAACATGAACGGTACGGCACTCTACCAGGGAGTGGCGACCATGTTCCTGGCCCAGGTCTATGGTATTGATCTGAATATCGGGGCCCTGGTGTTGCTGGTGGTTGTCGCCGTCGGTGCCTCAATAGGTTCACCGGCAACACCCGGTGTCGGTATCGTCATACTTTCGATGGTACTTTCCACCGTGGGTATTCCGCCCAGTGGTATTGCCTTGTTGATGGGAGTGGACAGAATTCTTGATATGAGCAGAACTTCCCTGAACGTGGCAGGGGATGTCGTGGCATGCCTGGTCATGGATAAATGGGTAGGTAGCAGCAGTACCCTGGCGGAAGAATCCAGGCAGCAAAACCTGATGCAGGTGGAACGTCATTCATCAAGCGAAGATGTCCTGGTCCGCTAAAACGGGAGTTTCTGATCGATCAGAGCGCCGGTTAATACCAGGTAGCGATGTATTCAGAAACCGCCCAGGAAGGCGTTGAAGTCCAGTAATAAAGTTCGCGCGCCAGTGTCGTTCACGGCACAGGCTTCGGTGATATCGATAACAAGGTTGCCTGTCTCGGGTGAGTATTTCGATATGGGCTCCGAGCGCAGGATCAGGCCATCTTCTGTGGCATAAACCGTGTAACGCAAGGTCGGGTCAATGCTGTAATAGACCGAAGAGCCGAAGCTGGTATCGATAAGCCAGCCGTCTTCATCCTCCCTGGCATTGTCACTGAAAAAATCAAACAGCATGTCCGGTGCCAGGTCATGGGCCATAGAAGGCTGGCTATTCTGCCGCTGGACTTCGCGGTAACGTCCGGTCAACCTGTCCAGGCGATAACGGGGCTTGAAGCCCAACAGCACAGCAGGGCCTTTCCATTTCACGAAGCCGGCATCAATCTGGAACTGGTCGCCCAGGATGCTGTATTCCTCAAGTGTACAGAAATCCCCCCGGTTGAGCCGGGCCAGGTATTCAAAGTCATTGATGCGCCTGAATTCCAGCCTGGCAATGGGAAATTCCTGGTTAAATACCTCGTAGACATAAAACGGTGTCATGACCAGCATGCCGCCAACGAGTACGATACCCAGTAACGCACCAATACCGGTAATTCTGACCAGTTTTCGTAACACGTCCAGCTCCAGTGAGGCTACGCGTCGGAAAATACAGGAATTGCGAGGGGATTAATACGTCTGTGCCGGGCAAGGCAGGTCTTCAGGGACGCTTTCGACTCAGGGGGTAATCTGTTTTCCCTGGTAAAGCGTGACCAGCTGGTCCAGTGTGACAATGTTGAAATCATCATTGCCTGTCACATAATCCAGCACTTTCTCGCCGATAGCGAGCCGGCCGCTATCAATACCCATGACGTGGGGATGCCAGATAAACAACATGTAACGATCGTTCTTGGCACAGTCATCAAGGGCCGTGCGCCAGTCGTGTTCGACTTCCTCGTTGCCTTTTTTCTGCCACAGCCAGTGACTGGCATCCACACCGACCCATTCGTAGGGGACTGACCACAGGGTTTTGCTGAGCTGGCAGACTTCACCCCCATCCTGGCCGGAAGGACACAGGCTGGAATCCATGGTGTAGCCAAGCTGGGTCAGTATCTCGCTGGTAAAACGGGTACGTTTGCCGCCGGGGGCACGAAAGGCAAGGGGGCGGGTACCATTGCGGGTAATGGCCTCTGTCGCGCGGCTGGCAATGTCCAGGGCACGATCATAATCCAGGGATGACCACAGTTCATGCTGCCAGCCATGCATGCCCAGGCTGTGGCCGTCGGCCAGGTCCTTTTCAATATAATCCGGGTAGGCTTCCGCGCTCCACCCTTCAATGAAATGGGTGATGGTGATGCCGAAGCGACGATACAGGTCAAGCAGTGCCGGAAATCCCTGTTCCAGAGCAGGCCGTTCACCGGGGCTACGCGGGGCACTGATGACGCCCCTGCCAAGATCGGCAGCATCACCCAGGTTGTCCATTGTGAAGCAAACGTGTGCGGTCATTTATCTGTTGCTGCTCGAATTTTTCGGCTATCGAAAAAGCCGCGAAGGATACTTGAGCTACCGGAAAAAATCCATTGGTTTACTCGATTAAAATCGCTGTGATAGCATCATTTGGCCTGCCGGGGACAGGAATGTACAGATCAAGTACAGGCTTACGTGCAGGGGCAAGTATAAGCGCAAATAATAACTCCAGGTGAATAGCAGGTTGGCCCGCAAGCGGGCAGGGCGGATTTTTCACCGGTCCAGATTAATGTTCCAGATGCCAAACAAGAGGGAAAGGCATGAAACTCCGTTACCTATTGATACTCCTGGCCGGGCTTTTGCCGAATTTCATCCAGGCCCACCACAATACCCAGGCAGAATACGGCCCGTTTGGTTCAGATTTCATCACGGTGGACGGCACTGTCACCGATATCCGCTGGGGCAATCCCCATGTCCAGATTGAAATAGAAGTCACTGGTGGCGATTTGCCCGAAAGTGAAATAGGCAAAACCTGGGTGGTCAACAGCCATCCCATCAATGTCATGATTGCCTATGGCTTCCAGAAAGAGGAATTCGCTGTTGGTGACAGGCTGCATTTGCTGACCTGGCGCCATGTTCGTGGCATCAACCATTTGTGGCCACGTGCCATCCAGGTCAACGACGGCCCCCTGAAATCCAACCTGCGTTATACCGACATGATTGATATCGCCGAGGGCACCTTTACGGCCCTGGGTATTACACCGGCGGCGAACCTGAATGGTTCTTCCCCGCAGCGCTCCGGTGCAGCCACCGTGAGACGTTTGCGTGAACAGGGTTTTCTTGATGCGGAAGGCAATATGGTCTGGCCATTGCCGTAAAACCTGAGGCTGCAAAGTAGTCAGTAACAGCAGCGTTATAGCTGAAATAATAATTAGAATGACACTTGAAGAGGGCTCCATCATGACCTTCACCCGATCTATACATTTCCTGCTTGTCCTGACGCTGTTGGGGACAGGCAACGTCCTGGCCGCCGGGTTCAGCGGCACCATCGTTGATATCAATGGTAATCCTGTCAGTGATGCCATGATTACCCTTACCTCATCCTGGCCAGGTCCCACTGCAGTAACGGCTTTCAGTGATGACAGTGGCAAATTCAGTTTGCCTGAACAGGCCAATTATCGTTCAGGGAGTGATTTCGGTATTGCCATACGTGCCCTGGGTTATGAATTGCTTGATAGCAGCCGGGAAGTCACGGCTGATCACGTCAACCTGACGGTAATCGCCAGGGCCACCGATAACCAGGTTGCCTCGGCACCGGCTTCGGCCTGGTTGCAAGGAAAGGCAGACCATGACACCACCTCGCAATTTGTCCTGGATTGTGTGGGCTGTCACCAGGTGCCCTCCAGCGAAGTGCGCCATTATGCCGCCGCTATTGAAGCGATTCCCGGAGATGACCGGCATGCCATACGGGAACAAAGCTACGATGCCCTGGTGAAATACATGAACTTTCTTTCCGCCGAGGAATTCTCCCGTGGGCCCGAGGCAGGGGAACTGGAAGCTGACCGGGTGTATGAAGTCGGCAATGGTCCCAGTGTGATTAATTTCCTCAGTGAGCATTTCAATGACGCCATGGAAGAAATCCAGGGTTATGAATGGGGTGCTCCCCTGGCGGTGACACCACAGACGTCCATCATGGAGTACGAAGTGCCGGGGCCCAATGCCATTCGTGAAGCCCTGCTGCTGGGAGAACCCAAGCAGCTGTGGGTAGCAGATGTGGCCTCCAATGCCATCGTCAAGGTGGATCCGCAGTCCGGTTACACTACCTCCCTGGATGTGCCTTCGGATACACCCGTCGGGCCGCATTCCCTGCACCGCGGTGAAGACGGCTCTTTATGGGTGGCACCGTTTATCACCAGTGTGGTTGCCCACCTTGATGTGGAAAATGAGAACTGGAGTACCTGGCAGATGGAAACGGTCGATGGTACGCCAACCGGCATCCATGACCTCAGCTTTGGTTCAGACCATACCCTGCTGACTGACAAGGACGGGCTGATATGGTTTTCTGACATCGTCAACAATGCCGTCGGCTACCTTGATCCGGAAACCGGCGAAATAGAACATTATGTCGCCCCGCAGGTTGGTGACCGTGCGACCACAGGCACTGCACTTTATGGCCTGGTGATGACATCAGACCGGGAGGAAATCTGGTTCAGCCAGCTCAATATCGGCAGTATCGGTAGCTTTAATGTCGTCACACGGGAATTTGGTCCGTCGTTCCAGCTGCCGCTGAATGCCGGTCCCCGCCGCCTGTCCATCAGTGATGATGACATCCTTTATGTGCCGTTATACGGTTCGGGCCAGCTCGTTGAATATGACACCAAGACCAATACCCGGATTGGACTCTATGACGTCCCCGATACCGCCAGCGCTCCCTATGCGGTGACCTGGGATCCCGTGCGCAAGGTGGTCTGGATTCCCACATCCAACACCGATGTCATCTACAAGTTTGATCCAGCCGACAAGTCTTTCAGTGTGCTGCCCATGCCGCGCAAGGGGGCCTTCCTCAGGATGGTGGATATCGATCCGGATACCGGCAACCTGATTACCTCCTATGCCAATATTGTCCAGCACGTGCATGGTCCGCGCATGGCGGTCATCGTTGACCCGGGTGATGGTGCCTACCAGTAAACCGGCTAACCAGATTCAAAAAGGAATACATGATGATGTACCCAACCCGTCACCACCATGTTGCTGCCAGAGCAGTATTGTTCCTGGCAGCCACCCTGGCTTCTTTCTCACTGTTTGCCCAGGACAGCAGTCAGGGCGAGGCCATGGCGCAAAAATACCGCTGTTATGCGTGTCACAATATGACAGACAACCTGATCGGGCCACCGTACCAGGCCATTGCCGCCAGGCATGCCGGGCAGAAGGAGGTCATGTCCAGGGTGCTGGCCACCAAGATCATTCTGGGTGGTGGCGGCAACTGGGGGGTGGTGCCCATGGTGCCCAATGAGCATGTTCCCGAGGAAGATGCCCTGGTTATTGCTCGCTGGATCCTTGACCAGGCACCCTGATGGCCCTGGTGTCATCAAGACAAGAAGGGAGACACGGGTTGTCTCCTTTTTATATAGATTGATATAGAACTCAGGACTTGTCCTGGCAGGCAATTTTCAGCAAGCGGGCGACGTCTTCTTTTTGGGCCTTTTCCGGCAGCGCCCGTATTCCTATGACTTTCTTTCCCCACCAGACTTTCTCATAGGCATTCGGGTGCATACCGAGCATGGCTTCCCGTTCCTGTTCGTTGACGAAGATGTTCAGGAAACTGGCATCAGCCGGCATGGTGGCAAAGATTTTTCCGTTAATGCGAAAGGACGTCAGGTGGTGATGGGGCTCTTCAGTCGCATCCTCCAGCGACGCTATCATGTGACGGATGTCGGATGCGCAGATCATGACTATTCGTCTACACTTTAGCCATAGTATTGCTCAGGATAGCGCCAACCCGGTCCAGCAACTCGGTGGGGGAGAAGGGCTTTGCCAGGAATTTCCGGGTACCAGCGCGAATACCATATCGGGCCAGTTCATCACCGGGATAGCCCGACATAAACAACACGGGAATATCCGGATACTGCTGACTGAATAGTTCTGCCAGCTCCCCGCCACTCATGCCTTCCATAACAACATCTGTAAGCAGTAAATGGATGTTTTCATCCTGCTCTTTCAACAAGGCAAGAGCCTCGTTACCGGAAGCTGCTGTCATGACGCTGTAACCGGCATTACCGAGTACGGAGGTCACGTATTCACGAACATCATCCTGGTCCTCAACCACCAGGATGCGAAAGGCATCAAGGGCAATGGGCAGTTTTACATTATCCACTTTATCCTGTGATGCAGCCTGCGCGAAAGCAGTACTGGTGAGCAGCCACTGTAAAACCGGAAATAACGCAACAACAGCAATCAAGGCCCTGAGCGGACAATGACGGATTGTGTCGAAAGTCTTTAACATGCCGGGTTAATCAGCTGCGCAAGGGGGTTATTATTTGCAGTGAATATAGGGTAAATAAGGTACTTTATCCA
>Ga0181580_10005243_pt1 | contig 10514 bp, 10 predicted proteins | sample 071ome_23_FD_132413 | JGI IMG/M metagenome (GOLD analysis project Ga0181580, IMG submission 132413) | Coastal salt marsh microbial communities from the Groves Creek Marsh, Skidaway Island, Georgia - 071403BT metaG (megahit assembly) | ecosystem: Environmental > Aquatic > Marine > Intertidal...
AGCTCATGGGCCGGACATTTCGGCCATTGGCATTGGAGCCATGTCCTTTAGTGATTTTTATGGTGCTACCGACGAGGCACAGTCACACGCGATTTTGACCGCGGCGCTTGATGAAAATGTAACCCATATCGATACGGCAAATGTTTATGGCATGGGAAAGTCGGAAACGGCTATCGGCACTTTTCTTGCCAAACAGGGCAAGCGAAAGAATGATCTGTTCTCGATTGCTTCAAAAGCGGGCATCGCCCGAAGCAAAGAATTGGGTGAGCGCTATTACGACAATAGCCCTGCCTATCTTGCCGCCGAGCTGGACAAGACGCTTGGGCGCCTTGGGGTGGATTGCATTGATCTCTATTACATTCATCGTCGCGATGCGAATACGCCGATCGAGGAGGTTTGCGAGACGATGGCCGGGTTTATCAAGGCGGGAAAGATCAGGTCGTTCGGTTTTTCTGAAATCGCACCATCCTCTCTGCGCCGTGCGAACGAGGTTCATCATGTTGCCGCCATACAGTCTGAATATTCGCTTTCGGTGCGAAGTCCGGAACTGGGGCTTGTGCAAACAACGCGTGAACTTGGCACGGCCCTTGTCGCTTTTTCTCCTGTGGGCAGATCACTGTTGACCGATGATCCACATACTCTTGACCGCATTCCTGAGATGCCATTTGTCCGCCAGAATCCGCGCTTTCAAGAGCCTAATCTCAGCGCCAATGTAGCGGCAGCTGAAGGCTTTCGGGCGTTGGCACAGGATATGGGAACATCGGCTGCGGCCCTTGCTATTGCCTGGTTGTTGCACAAGGATGAGCATATCATCCCTATTCCTGGCACGCGTTCAGTTTCGCATTTCCGCGAATTATGTGCAGGGGCCCATTTGACCCTGACGGCTGATGACATGGCACACATTGAGACCGTTCTGCCTGTCGGCTGGGCCCATGGTGACAGATATTCTACGGATCAATGGATAGGGCCTGAACGCTATTGCTAGGGGAGCCTGCCGCAGGATCCGTTGATGGTGCTGTATTTTTAACATTGTGCTACCGCTATTGAGGCAAGAGATGACGCAAGATAACGACATCATGAGCAACATGTCGCAACGCGCGGTCCCGGATTGGCAGGGGGCGCGCCGCCCCGATCATGCCGTGTTGGCAGGTGATTATTGCCGTCTGGAACCGTTGACACGGGCGCATTTTCCCGATCTGTTCCGTGCTTTTGCTGCTGACAGCGATGGTACCATCTGGCGGTACCTGCCCTATGGACCCTTTGCCGATCAGGCGGCGTTTGCCAGATGGGCAGATGACACCTGTTTTCTTGCCGATCCGTTCTTCTACGCCATCATCGACAGGATTGGTGGTCAGGCTGTTGGCATGGCAAGCTATCTGCGAATTGATCCAAAGGCTGGCAGCATTGAGGTTGGCCACATCAATTTTGCCCCGGCACTCCAAAGGCGGGTTGCCGCCACCGAGGCAATGTATCTGATGATGCGCAATGCGTTTGATACTCTTGGTTATCGCCGATATGAATGGAAATGCAATGATGCTAACAGCCGATCAAAGGCCGCGGCATCAAGGCTTGGTTTCAGCGCAGAGGGCGTGTTTCGTCAGGCCGGCGTGAACAAGGGGCTAAACAGGGACACCGCCTGGTTCTCCATCATTGACAGTGAATGGCCTGACTGTAGAGATGCATTCCAGACATGGCTTGCCGCGGATAATTTTGATTCGCATGGTCAGCAAAAACAGCCCTTGGCATCATTGCGGCAACAGCGCTCGGGCCTTACTCGGTCTGGGCGATAAGGCCAGCAGTCGCAATCCCGGCAAGTGCCGCCGCCTCATCATTGTCGGATGTGTCGCCTGAAATCCCAATCGCGCCCAGCAATTGACCCGCATCATCACGAATCAAAACGCCGCCCGGCACCGGCACCATATCGCCGCCGGCAAGCCCGTTAATTGCCTGAATGAAATAAGCCTGCTGTTCGGCCCGGTTCATCAGGGCGCGGGTGCCAAGACCAAGGGCTATAGCGGCATTTGCTTTCCCGTGGGCAATTCTGGCGCGCATCTGGCTAACGCCATCCTCAGACATTGCGGCAACAAGTGACGCGCGGTTGTCCAACACGACAACGCTCAGGGGCTTGAGGGCCAGTTCGCGACCTTTGCCAAGCGCGGCCTCGATAATGATGGTTGCCTGTGCAAGTGTGATCGACATTGTTCTTTCCTTTGCTGGCTGATGCTGGTGAAACTGTCAATGCAAGCGCTTAGCACATTCACATCGTTGCAAACAATTGCGAAATGTCCTGTTTGTGGCGATGGTGCAGATGGCAAAGTTCTGGCCCTGATTTCGGCCAATGCGGCCAATGCGGCCGGGGCTGTCGGCCATGAGGATTCTGGTCCCATCGCGCCGAATTATCAGGCCGACTTTCTTCTTTATCATATTCCGGACAATCCTCCGCAGATGGTTGCCGGGTTGAGAAAGGATGAATCTATTCAGCTACTCGAGTCATGGCGGTTTTGACGCCCATCCTTCATGGAAAATGGTTAAGGCGACCATCATGATCACTCACTCGCTGTTTTTTCGGGCCTGTGATTTTGCTTATCGACATATCATCTGAAATCTGCCAGCGTTTGCATGATTGAACAGTGGATGGAGGCAGGCCATGACCGATATGTGGGCTGGCTTTTCGGCAGAAAGCCTGATTGATCTTGAGGCCTACCCTATTCATCAAGAAGGACCGGCACGCGATCGGTTGATTGATGATGTGCGTGCGCAGCTTGCCGAGGATGGCTGTGCGGTGCTGAAGGGGTTTTTGACCGGACAGGCTGTGGCGCTTCTGAGCAAGGAGGCGGACTCCGTTGCATCACAGGCGCATCGATCGTTCAGCAAGTCGAACGCGTATTTCACCGAGGATGATCCGAATCTTGATCCTGCTGATCCACGGCGGCGATTCTTTGATCGTTCAAACGCCTTTATTCCGGCAGACAATTTCTCTTTGTCCGGCCCTTTGCGCACGATTCATGATTTTCCGGCCTTTGATCCGTTTATACAGGCCTGTCTGGATCAGCAGGCTTTCTATCGCTACGCCGATCCGCTGGCCGATGTGATTGTAAACATGGCCGAAGAGGGCGAGGGGTTTCCCTGGCATTTTGATACCAATAATTTCACCATTACGCTGGCCATTCAGAATGCAGACGAAGGCGGGCTTTTTGAATATGCACCGAATATCCGCCTGCAAGATGAAAATTTTGAGGCTGTCAGCGACGTGCTTGATGGCAAATCGAATTTGGTGCGGCGCCTTAGTTTGGGGCCGGGCGATTTGCAATTGTTCAAGGGACGATATTCGTTGCATCGGGTCAGCCCGTTGCGTGGTCAGACACGGCGCTATGTGGCCATTTTTTCATATGTCGAACAGCCCGATATGGTGGGCGCACCGGAACGGACAAGACAACTTTATGGCCGGGTTCTGCCAATCCATCTGGAACGCGCCGGACGGCGGATGGACGCGTTTATCGACTGATACATCCGTCCTTCACAGCGCGTATTTATCCCGGAAGCAGGGAAGCCGGTCATTCGGTGCGGCGCTTGCTTCCCAGATGCCGCGGGCAATTGCCCGGCTCAGAACAATGGCGGCGGCATGACCGATCGCCAGCGCATCAACAGTTTTGTCAGACATCGGCTTGGCACCGGTTGCCACGCTGAACACCAAGTCACCGTCATATAGAGTATGGCTTGGCATAATCGCACGCGCCATACCATCTTGCGCGGCAACGGCAATGCGCTTCAATTCGGCCTTGGTCAAACAGGCATCAGTGGCAATGATGGCAATGGTGGTGTTCTGCATAGGGTTGGGCAGTTTTGAGCCAAGTGCATTGGCTCCTCCGGCAATCCGGGGCGCGACGCCAAGGCCGCCAAATTCATTATTGTCAGCCTCCCATGGCGCTGCCCAGAAATGTGGCATATCGGGCGGCGTGGTTGCACCAAAGGCATTTACCGCAACAAGTGCGCCAACGGTAATACCATTATCAAGAACTGCTGATGCAGACCCCAAACCGCCTTTCAAATCCGCGGTTGTCGCCCCTGCCCCCGCACCAACCGAGCCAAGCGCAAATTCCGTGGCGGCGGCGTGATAGGCGTCTCTGCCAAGTCGACTGTAGGGATTTTCATCCCAGCTCTTGTCGCCGCCATTCAGCAAATCAAACAGAATGGCCGCAGGCACGATAGGGACCGGTTGCCCGCCGGCATCATAGCCGCGGCCCTCGGCCCGAAGGCAATTTGCCACTGCTGATGCAGCGTCAAGACCAAGTGCCGAGCCGCCCGAAAGCACAAGCGCATCAATGGTCTCGACAAGCCGGTCGGGTGCCAGAAGGTCTGTCTCGCGCGTTCCCGGCGCACCGCCCATCACATCGACAGCCGCGGTCAGAGGCCTCGTTGCACAGAGTACAGTCGTCCCTGATTTGACCTTGGCATCATCGGCGTTGCCGACAAGAATGCCCTCAACATCGGTGATCAGATTACGTTGTCCCGGCTGCATCATCTGGCTCTTTCTATATGCATCGCCCGCCATCCACCTCAAGGGCGACACCGGTAATCATCGAGGCTTCATCCGAGCAGAGAAATACCGCCGCATGGCCCATATCAGATGGCTGCGAGAACCGGCCAAGCGGGATTGTCGCCAGAAATCTGGCGCGAATCTCCGGCGTGTCCTCGCCCATGAAGCTTTGCAGAAGTGGTGTTTCACCAGCCACGGGATTGATCGCATTGACCCTGACGCCACTTGGCGCAAGCTCCACCGCCATTGATTTTGTTGCGGTGATCATCCAGCCCTTGGACGCATTATACCAGCTCAGATTGGGGCGCGGTGAAATACCAGCTGTCGAGGCGACGTTCAGGATGGCCCCTTTGCCCGCCCGCTTCATGTCCGGCACGAAATATTTGGCTGCCAGAAAAACCGATTTGCTGTTCACCGCGATCACACGGTCAAAATCGGCTTCGCTGATATCTTCCATTGGCTGTGGTTTATGCGTGACGCCCGCATTATTGACCAGAATGTCCAATGTGCCGAAATGCGCCGTTGCGGCAGCATGCATAGCCTGCATGGAATGGTTATCCGACACATCGACCTCGACGGCGACGCCGCCAATTTCATCGGCAATATGTCTCGCCGCATCAAGGTTGATATCGGCCACCATCACCCGGGCTCCAGAGGCGGCAAAATGCCTGGCGATACCGGCGCCAAAGCCGGAACCACCGCCGGTGACAATCGCTGTTTTGTCCTGCAATCTGCCTGTCATTTTCCTGCTCTGCCTTCTCTGTTTAAATCACTCATAACTCTGTGTTGGTGCTAGCCATGCAATGCGGCAACGGTTTTAAGGGCGGAAAAGCCGTACAATGCCTCAAATCCCTTTTCCCGGCCATGGCCTGACAGGCCGGTGCCACCAAAGGGAAGCTCGACGCCACCGCCTGCGCCGTAATTATTGATGAACACCTGACCGGACCGCAATGATTTTGCCAGACGCATCTGGCGCGCACCGTCACGCGTCCAGACAGACGCGACAAGACCAAAGCCTGTTTCATTGGCAATTGTGGCGGCCTCGGCCTCATCATCAAAAGCAAGCAACAGCTGCACCGGCCCGAATATTTCCTCCCGCGCAAGCAAATGCGATCTGTCATTCCCTGAAAGCAGTGTCGGTAAAACGAAGAAACCATCCTTTGAGGCACCGGCATCAAGCTGGCCGGTGGCCAGATGTTCAAGATCACTGGCGGCGCCCAGATAATTTTCCACAATTGCCCTTTGCGCGCGTGACACAACGGGCCCGACATCAAGGTCATCACTGGCGCTGCCAACGCGCAAAGAGGCATAGCGGGCGGCCATTCTTGATGCCACCTCGTCAAAAACTCCCCGTTGAACGAGGATGCGCGATGATGCCGAACAGGTTTGACCGGCGTTCTGAATGCCGGCATTAACCAGAAATGGCATGGCGGCGTCGAGATCGGCATCGTCAAAGACCAATTGCGGCGACTTGCCGCCAAGTTCGAGTGTCACCGGAACGACATTCTCACCCGCCGCCGCCTGAATTTTGCGCCCCACGGCGAGTGAGCCGGTAAAGGAGACATGATCGATGTCTGGATGGGTGCTGAGCGCTTCGCCCGCCTCCTCGCCAAGTCCGGGAACAACATTGACCACGCCCGCCGGAAACCCGGCTTCGGCCGTCAGTGCGGCAAAAGCAAGCGCTGTCAGGCAGGCTTGCTCGGCCGGCTTGATCACCGATGTGTTGCCCATTGCCAGTGCCGCGCCAACAGACCGGCCAATGATCTGCATCGGATAGTTCCATGGGATAATATGCGCGCAAACGCCGTGTGGTTCACGCAAGGTGTAGACGGTGTAGCCATCAAGATAGGGAATCGTCTCGCCGGTAATCTTGTCTGCAGCGCCCGCGTAGAATTCGAAGTAGCGGGCAAGCGCCCGGACATCCGCGCGCGCCTGGCTGAGCGGTTTGCCGACATCGAGTGACTCGATTCTGGCAAGGTCTTCACTTCGCTCATTGACCAGCGCTGCCAGATTCATCATCAGGCGGCCGCGCTCAAAGGCCGGCATCCGGCCCCATGATCCGGCCAGCGCCTGTCGGGCCGCGGCAACGGCCTGATCGATATCTGCCTTGCTGCCCCGCCCGATATTGGCGAGTGGTTGGCCACATGACGGGTCCTCCAGCGTCAATGTTTGTCCCGTTGCCGGGCTGTGCCATGATCCATCAATGAACAGCTTGTCACTTGGATACCAGAGGTCTGGGTTTGATGGCATGTCAGGCGCCCCCCTTAATGTTACTCTTTGCGTGTTGTCCGCCCGCGGCAAGCCAGTCGGCTGGGATCTGCGGGCTGGCGGCCACCAGCTGTTTCGTATAGCTGTGCGCCGGGTTGTCCAGAATGTCAGCTGTATCGCCCTGCTCGACAATCTGTCCGGCGCGCATCACCATCACCCGTTCGGTAACGGACCGCACCACGGTAAGATCATGGCTGATAAACAGATAGCTTAACCCGTGGCTTACCCGAAGCTCTACCAGCAGATCGATAATCTGCGCCCGAATTGAAACATCGAGTGCCGAGACGGCCTCGTCAAGGATTACCAGTGCCGGTTTGATCACCAATGCACGGGCAATGGCAATGCGTTGGCGTTGGCCTCCGGAAAATTCATGGATGAATTTGTGCTTGTCTGAGGCGGCGAGTCCAACCTCGTCCAGCGCCCGCTCAATGTCTTTCTCGCGATCCGCGCCTTGTGGTGGATTGGCCAGCAGATGCAGCGGTTCAGCGATGAGCCTGCCAACACGATGACGCGGATTGAACGAGCCGTATGGATCTTGAAACACAACCTGCATTGCGGCGCGAAGGCTGGCGGGCACATGCTGGCCAGAACCGACATTTTTGCCAAGAAGGGAAATCTGCCCGCCGCGCAACGCCTGCAACCCCAGAATGGTGCGGGCAAGCGTTGACTTACCGCATCCGGACTCGCCGACAAGGCCAAGACTCTCGCCGCGGGCAATGGAGAAAGACACATCATTCACCGCAGTCAAATCTGGCCCTTGCCGGGCAAACAGGCCGCGCTTGCCAGCATAGCCAACCGACAGATTGCTGACGTCAAGCAGGCGTTCGGTGTCCGATGGCAGTGCGATCTGCCGGGGAATATGGCGGGATGCGGCAAACAATTTTTTTGTATAGGCATGACGGTGATGCCGAAATAATGCCTCGGTCGCACCTGACTCGACGATAACGCCGTTCTGCATGATATTGATGTTGGTACTGACACCGGCAAGGACAGCCAGATCATGTGTGATCAGTAGCATCGACATACCGTCCTCGCTGACAAGCTCACCAAGCAATTCGAGGATGCTTGCCTGTGTTGTCACATCGAGGGCTGTGGTCGGCTCATCGGCAATCAGCAGATCTGGGCGCAATGCAATCGCCTGAGCAATCATCACCCGCTGGCGCTGGCCACCTGACAACTCATGCGGATAGCGTTGCAATCCGGCCCGTGACGCAGGCAGGCCAACCCGGTTGAGCTTTTCAGCCGCAATATCATACGCCTCATCTCTGCTGGCGGCAGAATGCACCAGCAAGGTTTCAGCCACCTGATCGCCAATGGTGCGTACCGGATTTAGCGCTGTCATTGGTTCCTGAAAAATCATCCCTATGCGCTGGCCACGGACGGCGCACATCTCTTTTTCGTCGAGCGCGAACAGGGACAAATCATCCAGAATCGCTGTTCCTGTGCGGCGGGCACCGTCAGGCAACAACCCCATAATGCCAAGCGCGGTAAGCGATTTCCCCGATCCCGATTCGCCCGCCAACCCGCAAATCCGCCCGGGGGCGATGGTAAAGCTGACCTTGTCGACCAGTGTCTGATCGCCGATCTGCACGCCAAGATCTGTCACTTGCAAGCCTGATGTCATCGTTGCCTCCTGATCCGTGGATCAAGCAGATCACGAAGCCCGTCTCCGGTCAGATTGAGGCCAAGAACCGTAATGATGATCGCCAGGCCGGGAATGATCGCCACATGCGGGGCAAAACTGATCATCGTCTGGCTGTCGGCAAGCATCCGCCCCCATGATGGCAGTGGTGGCTGTGCACCCAAACCGACATAGGAGAGGCCCGCTTCAATCAGGATCGCAAGACTGAATTGAATGGTGCCCTGAACGATCAGCAGATTGGCAACATTTGGCAGAATATGTTCAACCGATATACGCGCCGCCCCTTTGCCCGCAACACGCGCGGCCAGTACATATTCCTGTGACCATATGGTCAATGCGCCGCCACGCGTGACCCGCGCAAATACCGGCATGTTGAAAATGCCGATGGCGATGATTGCATTGATCGCTGATGGCCCGAAGACCGCCGTTATCAGGATCGCGATAACAAGTGACGGAAAGGCAAAGACCAGATCATTTCCGCGCATGACAAGATCATCAAGCCATCGCCCATGCCGCGATGCTGCGACAAGGCCAAGCGGCACGCCAAGCGCCATACCCACTGTAACCGCGCCGATTGCAACCGCAATCGATGTGCGCGCGCCAACCATTAGCATCGACAGCATGTCACGGCCAAAATGATCTGTGCCAAGCAGATTATCCATGCCCGGCGGCCGTAATTTATTGGCGATATTGAGCGCGTCAACCGGATGCGGCGTCCACACCAACGAGATAATCGCCGCCAGCAGGAATACCATCGTCAAACAGGCGCCAAGCACCAATGCAACAGGCAGTCTTCTGGATGCAGAGGCCATCACTGCCTCCGCAATCGCGGGTCGACAAGCGCATAGGCAATATCGACAAGAAAGGTGACAAGGATCACCGCAAAGACAAGCAGCATCACCACTGACTCAACAACAATCAGGTCGCGTTGCGTGATCCCCTGAAAGACCAGACGTCCCAACCCGGGAAGAAAAAACACATTTTCGATAATGATCGCCCCGGCAATCAAAAAGGAAAATTGCAGACCGATAATGGTCAAAACCGGAATCAGCGCGTTGCGAAGCGCATGGTTGAACAAGGTTTGGCGGCGGCTCAATCCCTTGGCGCGGGCGGTGCGAATATAATCTTGTGTCAGGGTCTCAAGAACCGCAGAACGCATCACCCGTGTCAGAATTGATGCCTGTGGCAGGGCCAGTGAGATGGCTGGCAATGTCAGCGCCTTCAGGCTTGCCAGAAGGCCCAGATCCCAGCCGGGAAAGCCGCCCGCTGAAAACCATCTGAGCTGGATCGCAAAAATCATCACAAGAATCATCGCAAACCAGAAATTTGGAACCGCAATGAAGATTTGTGTGATTCCCATTGTCGACCAGTCGGCGGGTTTGCCATGGCGGCTTGCCGCGAACAACCCGATTGGAATGGCGATTATTGTCGACAGAAGCAGGGCCATGATCGCCAGCGGCAGCGATACGAACAAGCGTGCCGCAACAAGTTCGGCAACGGGCACCTGATAGGTGTAGGAGGTGCCAAAATCACCGACAATCATTCCCCCGATCCAGCGCAGATAGCGTTCTGCCGGACTGCCATCAAGACCAAGTTCAGTGCGCAACGCGGCAACGGTATCAGGTGCCGCATTCAGCCCGAGCATGAAAGCCGCCGGATCACCCGGGACCAGTTCAATCATCACGAAAATAGCGATTGAAGCGACAAGGAGACTGGCGCCAAGCATCAGGAATCTGGACAGAATATATCTTAGCATTGCCGCAGTCTAACCATCCCCGAACCAGACGCCAAGAACGCTGGCACCATGGGTTCTGTTGGGGCTGGTCGATGCCACCGGAAGATTCCCGGCGGCATCGACACCAAGTTGGATTGCAATCGTCAGTCTGCCCACTGTACCTGCGTCAGGTCATTCGCCTGCGTTGGCGCATTTTCCCACAGGCCGCTGATTTTGGCGTTGGCAACACCGGTGCGGGCCAGCTGGAACAGATAGCCATTGACATGATCATCGGCAATCCGGCGCTGTGCGGCTTGCAGCAATCTTGTCCGCTCACCGGCATCAGTGGCCAG
>Ga0181580_10005246_pt1 | contig 10511 bp, 16 predicted proteins | sample 071ome_23_FD_132413 | JGI IMG/M metagenome (GOLD analysis project Ga0181580, IMG submission 132413) | Coastal salt marsh microbial communities from the Groves Creek Marsh, Skidaway Island, Georgia - 071403BT metaG (megahit assembly) | ecosystem: Environmental > Aquatic > Marine > Intertidal...
GAAAATTGCTTCCCGTAGTCTCTTAAAAACCCAATCATATCAATATTTTTAACCCAGTCATAATTATTGACATAAGTGGCATTTTCACCTAAAAAATGTTTCAATTGTTTTTCAATTTTTGAAGCATTTTCTAAAGATTCTTCGAGCGTCAACAATTTTCTTTCTGATGTTTGTTTAGGATCGCCAATGAGACCTGTTGCGCCTCCGATCAAAACAATTGGGTGGTGGCCATATGACTGCAGTAATTTCATGCGAACAATTTGAACGAGATGTCCAACTGTTAGTGATTGTCCAGTCGGATCAAATCCACAGTAAAATGTCGTTTTCTCATTGTCTAATAAAGATGTAGCAAGTGATTCGTCTGAAACATCTTTAATCATATCTCTTTGTTGTAGTGTTTTGTATAATGACATATTATTTTGTACTTTCTCTTTTCACGATAAAATGTGGTAATGATATACGTATGTTTTCAACTTCTTGATCATTCATTAATTTCGTTAGTAATCTCATCGATACAGCACCAATATCATACACTGGAATATCTAATGAAGTTAACATTGGTCTAGATAACGTTGCGTATTTTGTATTTTGAAATCCAGCAACAGCAATGTCTTTAGGTACTTCTCGATCATTTTGAACGGCTACATTCATAAATGACACCGCAATCGAATCTCTTACACCAATTGCAGCATCAACTTTTTTGTCAGCAAAAAATGAAGAAAAATGTTGTCGATTGACACTCGTATCACCACTAGTTCTAAAGATTTTTGGTTCTAAAGATGCCTCTTCCATTGCTTTAATATAACCTGCCTCTTTTTTCTCGTTTACAGAGTATCTTCTTGCAGTAGATAATAAGTAAATATTTTTTCTATTGTCTGCAATGAGTTCTTTTGTAAGTTCATAGCCTGCTTTTTCATAATCAATCGATACCACAGGTGTCTCTTCATCTTCCGTTACAACATTTGCAAAAACATACGGAATATTGTTTTGATTTAATATACGTTTCACATCTGATACACGTTTATCTGAAAGTTCGTCATTTAAGTATAAAATGCCATCGACTTGTTCAGAAACAATCTTTTGAACAGAGTCAATCACATCCATATCTTCATGAATGGCAAAAATTTTAATTGAATATTGATAATTCAATGCAATATCTGAAATACCACCGAGCATTTCAGAAACAGATGCACGCGTGATATCAGAAATCACAACACCAACTGTTGTTGTTTTTCTACTTGCAAGTCCTCTTGCAATGACGTTCGGACGGTAACCTAATTCTTTAATTACTTTAAGAACGCGTTCTCTTGTATCCTCTTTTACTTTTTCAGGATTGTTTAATACACGTGATACAGTTGCAAGTGAAACTCCCGCTGCAATTGCGACACTATATATCGTTGCTTGTGGCATTATAACACCTCTTTCAATCGTCATTATAACATATTATGAAAAGGCTTTCAATTGATATATGAAAATTTTTCATTCGTTTTCATAAAAAAAGAAACGCTTATGCGTTTCTTTATCTTTGACCTTTTTCTTTGATACGTGAAGCTTTTGCAGAAAGTGTTCTAATGTATCCAAGATTTGCACGACGTACTTTACCACGTCTCACGACTTCAATATGATCAATGGTTGGTGCGTGTACTGGAAATGTACGTTCAACACCAATACCATAAGAAATTTTTCTAACAGTAAAGGTTTCTGAAATGCCTCCACCTTGTTTTTTAATCACAAGTCCTTCAAAAATCTGAATACGTTCTCTCGAACCTTCTTTAATCGATACCGCAACTTTTACAGTATCTCCAGCTGCGAAAGCTGGTACTTCTTTCATATATTTTTTTGTAATTGCGCTTAATAACGCTTGTCCTTTTAATGTTGCCATGATAGACCTCTCTTTTATAATATCGTGTTCATGTTTGCCAGCGGACCACGTATGTGAGACATGCGGATGTATTATATCAAATGCATGTCTTGGTTTCAAGTATTATTTTTTTAATAAATCAGGACGTTTTTTACGCGTGACAACTTGTTTTTGTTCTTCACGCCACTTTTTTATATTTGCATGATGTCCTGACAATAATATTTTTGGTACATCGAATCCTTGATAAGATTCTGGTTTTGTATATTGTGGATGCTTAAGCACCCCATCAAACAAACTATCTTCTTTCACAGATGCTTCCATAATGACATCAGGAATAAGTCTGACAATTGCATCCGTAATAAGCATTGCTGGTATATCGCCATTGGTTAGCACGACATCTCCGATCGATAGTTCACCATCAATGATATGTTCAATACGAGCATCCACACCCTCATAATGTCCACAAATTAATATGATATGACTAAAGGTTGCCATTGTTTTTGCAACACCTTGAGTAAAAATCTTTCCTTGTGGCGATGTAAGAAATACTTTCGTTTCTTCTTTTCTAAGGGCTTGCACTGCATCATATATTGGTGGGAATTGCATTAACATGCCAACACCACCACCATATGGTGTGTCATCAATTTGACGATGTTTGTTATGTGCATAATCTCTCAAATCATGTGTGTTAATGGTTACTTTACCATCTTTAATCGCACGATGAATAATGGATGTTTCTAAGAACTTTGCATAAAAGTCAGGGAAAATCGTCAGTATATCTATGATCATAATAATCCCTCAATTACTTCTATCACGATACGGTCATCTAAAACTTCTTTTATGAATGCGTCTACAAAAGGAATCAGTTTCAACTTCCCGTTCATCTCAATTTCAATCAAATGTCCTTGAGGTACTTCTCTTAAGTATTTTACAAACCCAATTAACTGTCCATCTCTATCATAGACATCTTTACCTATAATATCCGAGTAATGAACACCTAAGTGATCTTGAACTTTGTCTAATATATAAATTTCTTGATCTTTAAGTGTTAAGGCCTCATCCATGGTATGGATTTGTTTAAACTTAATAATTAAGCGATCATGCTGATGTTTGATGTGTTCAATATCATATGTTTGGTGATTAATTATCACTTGGGTATTTACATGGAAACGATCATAATCACTTAAGTTTTTAACTTTAAGCTCTCCTCTGACCCCATGTGTAGTTGTGACATATCCTATGAGATACATTACAGAGAATATGAGTCGATATCTAAATGTACGCGTTTGCCATCTTTAGATGCACCTGCATACAAAATTGTACGAATTGCACTTGCAATCTTTCCACCTTTTCCTATGACTCGACCTAAGTCTTTTTCATTCACAAGTAGTTGAATATTAAGCTGAGCGTCCTCTTCAGCTAATACTTTAACTAATACATCATCAGGATGAACAACAAGTGGCGTCACAATATGTTTGATTAATTTTTCAAAATCTGTTGCCATAAGTCATCCCCCTTTTATGGATTGAGTACGTTATGCTTCTTAAATAAACTCTTTACAGTATCTGTTGGTTGTGCACCATTTTTCATCCAATGTCCAACTTTAGATGCATCGATATTGACATTGCCGTTAATTGGATCATACGTACCTAGAATTTCTAAGAATTTTCCGTCTCTTGCACGTTTTGAATCACTTGCAACAACACGGTAGTATGGACGTTTGTGATTCCCAAAACGTTGTAAACGTAATTTAACCATAAAATTCCTCTTTTCTTTTGTTTATCTCCTTATATTATACTGATAAAAATAAAAGTGTCAAGTATAAATACTTAACACTAGAAATTCAAGCTTTCATCGAATGTTTTAGATGTTTCAAAGAATTTAAATCCTTTTGTATATCGTAAAGCTTTTCTCACTTTATGTTCTAACTCTTTGTCCATATATAATACAGCATAAGATAATTTTTTTGAGATGTAAGCAACATCCACATGTAATTGTTCTAATTTTTTTATAACTTGGTTGCCACGATAGTAAACAACATAAGACATTCTATTGGTGTATGCCATAATGGCCTCCTTAAAATTTAAATGCATCCTTGATTACTTGTTATATTATAACAAAATATCATATCAATTCAATGAATATTCATCTTTATGATAAGATAATGATGAGACGAGGTATTTTAGATGATAACAATGAAAGATGTGATTCGAGAAGGTCACCCTAATTTAAATAAAGTAAGCGAACCTGTGAAGGTTCCTCTTTCAAATGAAGATAAAAAACTCTTGGTGGATTTACTTAACTATGTGAAGCATTCAACAGATGAAGCAATGCTTGAAAAATATGATTTACGTCCTTCTGTCGGGATTGCAGCACCTCAAGTCAATGTTTTAAAAAGAATGTTTGCCATTCATGTTCATGATGTGGATGGTATCTTATACTCATATATGATTGTGAATCCTACAATAAAACAAAAAAGTTCAAATCTTATCTATTTGCCTGGTGGAGAGGGCTGTCTAAGTGTTGATAGAGAAACAGAAGGATTAACACCTAGACATGAATCTATTACACTTGAAGCATTAAGATACATCGAAGAAACAGATACACTGTCACCGATCACACTACATTTAAATGGATATATCGGCATTGTTTTTCAACATGAATTTGATCATTTAAATGGCGTTTTATATACTCAAAAACTTTTCTTAGACTTACCTTCAGCAAAACCAGCATTTGAATTAACCCAAGTTGAAAATGATGGATAATACGTCCAATTGATTTTGATAGATGTCGATTAATTCGACATCTTTTTTTTCATCAATTTTAAGACGCTCTTTTAATAACTGATAAGATTTCAACTCTTTTTGTCTTAAAAGTTTAAAGACACCTTGACTTTTTTTATGTAATCTTTCGATATATTTTGAATACTCTGGTTGACATAAAATATCACCTTTGTAATTGTTTTTTATCATAAGTTTAAAGAGTTTGATTAAATCCGCTTGACCATACCCAATAAGTTCTGGTTCATATTTTGTTGTGATATCGTGCGCAACAACGCATCCAATATATCTACTCAAAGCTTTATATTGACTTAAGACTGAACCTTTGTTTGTTTTTACAAATGTAGGATCAAATACGAGAAATATATGTGAGGTTTTCATCTGCTTAAAAAGTTTCAAAAACAACGGATATGGTTGATCCTCTTTAGGATATATCCATAAGCTTAATTTTTGCTTGCTTAATTTTTTTTGCAACAGTTGCATATATTTTAACAACTGAGGATGTATAAGTATATCAACTGTTTGAAATCTTATGATGATCATCTCTAAATGACTTTTGGCATGTTGTTTCAAAAGTAACTCTATGATTTCAAAATTCAACGTCTCTATCATGTTATTATGAATGTCAACTTCTAAAAAAAATGCATGCTCATGATACGTTGTTTCATAGGAAAAATGACCCCATTTTACAAAAGGATAATTTTTTTTCAAGTCTTCTTTTTGTGATGAAGTTAAATCTTTTCCTAAACTATATACGTTCATCATTGCTCCGATAATGTATACATTAATATAGATCCCGCTACAGAAACATTTAGAGAATCTACACCTGAAGTAGAAATATGAAGTGTGATATCGGTTAACGCAATTAAATCATCAGAAATACCATGCCCTTCATTCCCTAATATGAGTGCAATAGGATGTTGTGGTTTTAGTTGCTTTTTTTGCTTAAGATGAGATGAAGCAACAATCGTATACTGTTGTTGCTTTAATGTTTCAATGGACTCTTTCAAAGAGCATATCTCAATTTGTACATGGAATATTGACCCTTTAGAGGTACGAATAGAAAGTTCGTGAAACGGATCCACCGATGATTTATTAAGCATGATTTTATGGAATCCAAACGCATGCGCACTTCTAATGAGTGCACCTAAATTTCTAGGATCTTGTATCGTATCACACATTAAAATATTACCTTTATATTCTAATACCTCTTCTTTTAAAGATACGATTGCACCAATCGGTTCTTTCATTTCATAATCTGATAATGCGTCCATTAATTCTTTTGATAGTACAAGGTTTTTTCCATGTGGAAAAGTTGAAATTAACTGAATTACTTTATTTGTTTTTAATGCTTCTTCAACAATATCATGACCAAAAATCAATGCCTCTTGGTATTGATTTCTATACTTAGCTTTTTTAAGTTTTAGTAGCCTTTTAAATGTTTCATTTTGTTTAGACGTAATCATATGTTCTCCAATTCTTATTGTATCACAAGATAAATGGACTCATGTTATAATATTTGAAGGTGATAGTATGAATAATCAATTTCTTGAAACAGCAAAAATTTTAATACAGGATCATCCAACGCAATTATCTGTTTATGCAAATCTTGCTTCCCTTATCTATGGCACATTACCAGAATTAAATTGGGTGGGATTTTATTTAAATGATGGAAATCGATTAATTTTAGGGCCGTTTATGGGCAAACCTGCAACAACAGAAATCCCATTTGAACGTGGTGTTTGCGGGGAATGCGTACGAAAAAAAGAAACGGTTTATGTTCCTGATGTCCATTTACATCCAGATCATATTGCATGTGATGCTGCATCTGAAAGTGAACTTGTAATTCCAATGATCTCGAAAGGTAAATTTTTAGGTGTATTAGACATCGATAGTCCTAAAAAAGATCGGTTTGATCAAGATACCATCTCAACACTTGAAAAAATTGTCGAAGAATTAGTCAATGTCGTTGACAATATCCCTTTTTTCAAGTAGAATAATCATTGTCGGTAAAAGCAGGTACAACTTTTTTTATGAAAAGATTTTCTTCCGCGGCGCCCTTAGTAACTTATGGTCTGCTTCATAAGTGAAAAGAATTAGAAAATCCCACAAAAAAAGAAGTATACTTTACCTAAAAAAATTGGAGGTAATGTTATGTCAAGATTTAGAGGATCGACTTGGAAAATTTCAAGACGATTAAATTATTCAATTTCTGAAACAGGAAAAGAATTAAAGAAACGTCCATACGCGCCTGGTCAACACGGTCAGCGTCGTACAAAATTATCAGATTATGGACTTCAGTTACAAGAAAAACAAAAAGTACGTTTTACTTATGGATTATCTGAAAAGCAATTCCGTAAAACATTTAATGAAGCAGGTAAACTTCCGGGAAGACACGGTGATAACTTCATTGTCTTACTAGAATCTAGATTAGATAATATTGTGTATCGTCTTGGTCTTGCAAGAACTCGTGCACAAGCGAGACAATTAGTCAACCACGGTCACGTCTTAGTAGATGGTAGTAAAGTAGACATTCCATCTTATCGATTAACACCTGGTCAAAAAATACAACTTAGAGAAAAATCTAAAAATCTAAAAGTTGTTGAAGAAGCTTTAGAAAACACATATCGTTCATTTGAATTTGTTTCTTATGATGAAAACAAAAAAGAAGGTATCTTTGTTAGACGCCCTGAGCGAAAAGAAGTTCTTCAAGAAGTGAATGAACAACTTATTGTTGAATACTACAATAGATAAAAATAAAAAGTCTGAATCAAATTCAGACTTTTTTTTATTTATTTCAAGGCTGCTTGAACAAGTTGTAAGTAACTTTGTGGATCTAGTGATGCACCACCAATGAGTGCACCATCAATATCTGACATTGATAACAATTCATCTATATTATTCGGCTTCACTGATCCACCATATAAAATACGAATGCCTTCTGAAACAGAAGTGTCATATAACGTCTCAATGGTCTGACGAATAAATGCGATGGCATCATTTGCCTGTTCTTTTGTTGCAGTTTTTCCGGTACCAATGGCCCATATTGGTTCATATGCAACAATTGTTTTTAATGCTTCTTCTTTGGAAATTCCTTTGAATGCCTCTGTGATTTGTTCTTTTACGAATGCGTTTGTTTGATTAGATTCTCTTGTTTCTAGAGATTCACCCACACAAATAATTGGCGTTAATTGATGTTTTAGTGCTTGCTTTGTTTTAGCATTGATCATTGCATCATCTTCATAAAAATACTGACGACGTTCTGAATGCCCTAATACAACATATTCAACACCATAAGATGTTAACATAGTGGCAGATATTTCACCTGTATAAGCACCTTCATCAAATTGAGACATATTTTGCGCACCAATACGTAAATGTTCGTCTTCTCTTTTTACTAAATCTCTTAACATAATGGATGGTGCACAAATCACAGTTTCCACAGAATCACGTTCTGGAATGAGTTTTGCAACTTCATAGATGAAACTTAATGCTTCATCTCTTGTTTTATACATCTTCCAATTTCCAGCAATTACTCTTTTTCTCATTATCCTAAAATACCCGAAACATCTTTGATGGCTTCTTCAGCTCTTGTGCCACGTGCAATGATGCGGACATTTTCTCCATGAGGTACAGCAAGAGACATTAATGCTAAAATTGACTTTAAGTCAACGACTTTATCTTGGTAATGTAACTCAATATCGACATTATATTTTGAAGCAGCTTGTACAACTTTCGCAGCTAAACTTGCATGTAATCCTGTTGTTGATTTAATCATTATTTCTTTTTCCATAATAATATCCTTTCTATTAAAAGGTTGGTGGTGTTGATATCCACATAACCTTGCATGGATGGTTTGAATGATTGACTAAGTAATGTTCTTGATTCGCTAAGTAATAAAATGTTTCCCCTTTTTTAAGAATATATTTCTTTTTATTAAGGTAAAGGGTGACAACACCTTCTAGTACATAACCGAACTCTTCACCAGGGTGTGGTTGATCGATATTTGATTGACCACCTGGTAGTAATTTTATCATGATTGGTTCCATTTCATATTTGACTGCATTGGGTACAATCCAGTAAATTGTATGATCAAGAACATCATCATCTTTTTCATAAAAATCTTCTTCTTTAAAAGTAACTACTTGGTCACTTTCTTTAGAAAAGAACTCATGAACATCTGTTCCAAGAACCTCTAGTATATTAAAGAGTGTTGACATGGAAGGCGATGTTTTATTATTTTCTAATAATGAAATGTATCCTTTTGTAAGTTCTAAACGTGAGGCTAACTCTTCCTGAGTTAAGTTATTGCCTAAACGTAATGCTTTAAGTTTTTTTCCTACATCCATTATTTGTCATCAACACATGCAATACCAGGTAATACTTTACCTTCTAAGTACTCAAGTGAAGCTCCACCACCAGTGGAAATATGTGCAAAATCTTTTTCGTATCCAAATTGAATCACCGCGGCAGCAGAATCACCACCACCAATGATTGTTGTAACAGAATCTTTGAGATCAACTAATTTTTTAGCAAATCCTTTTGTACCCTCAGCAAATCTTGGAAATTCAAAGACACCAAGAGGTCCATTCCAAATTACTGTTTTAGCTTGCTCAATATATTTAAAATATGTTTTTAATGTTTCTGGTCCTACATCCATACCCATTTCATCACTTGGGATGGCTGATTTAGAGCGCACATTTCTTTCTGATTCAGGGTCGAAGTCTTTTGCAGTCACAACATCTGTTCCTAAAACAATCTTGCCTTGCGCCAATTCTAATAACTCTAATGCTAAGTCGACTTTATCTTTTTCAACTTTGGATAATCCAACATCAAAGCCTTGTGCCAAATAAAATGTATATGCCATCGCACCCGTAATAATGACATAATCAGCAACTTCTAATAGTTTTTTAATAACATTGATTTTATCTGAAACTTTTGCACCACCTAATACAGCAACAAGTGGTCTTTCTGGATTTGCAATGGTATCTCCGATGAATTTAATTTCTCTTTCCAATAAAAATCCTGCAACTGAAGTTTCAATATATGTTGAAATACCTACATTAGACGCATGAGCACGGTGCGCAGTTCCGAATGCATCATTAACAAATACATCTGCAAGTGATGCCCAGTATTTACCTAGTGTAGCATCATTATTAGATTCTTTTTTACCATCGACATCTTCAAATCGGGTATTTTCAAGCATGACCACTTGACCATCTTTAAGGTTTTCAATAGCTTCTTCTACTTCTTTACCTCTTGTAAAAGGAACAAATTGAACCTCTAAGTTTAAATGCTGAGATAATCTTTTTGCAACGGGAGCTAATGAATTGTGGTTTTTATCATCTTCTGTTTTAACACGCCCTAAATGAGAAAGTAATATTAACTTACCACCTTGATTCAAAATATATTTTATAGAATCTAAAGCAGCAACGATACGGTTTTCATCACTGATTTCGCCGTTTTGCATCGGGACATTGAAGTCAACACGCATAATGACTTTTTTGCTTTTTAATTGTACGTCAAGAATGGTTTTTTTAGCCATGACCAATTCTCCTTTATCTTGTTTTTCCAAAAGAATTATACCATATATTCAAGATATCTTTAAATATCATCCAATGAAAATGTTTTCTAATAATTTTGTGTGAATTTGATTTGCATTCTCAATCATTTTTTTTAAATATTTACATGATTTTTGAACAACAATACTGTCCTTATCAAATTTGATTTCACACATCCCATGGTAATGATTCAGATATTTAATCGCAAATATATTGATGGCAATATTATATGTATTTCTCAATCCATAAATGACAATGAGTGTCGTATGAGCATTGATAAAAATTGGTGTGTGATACGTGTTTCCGTGC
>Ga0181580_10005247_pt1 | contig 10511 bp, 9 predicted proteins | sample 071ome_23_FD_132413 | JGI IMG/M metagenome (GOLD analysis project Ga0181580, IMG submission 132413) | Coastal salt marsh microbial communities from the Groves Creek Marsh, Skidaway Island, Georgia - 071403BT metaG (megahit assembly) | ecosystem: Environmental > Aquatic > Marine > Intertidal zone...
CTAAATATATGAACAGTCCCGAGACTGAGCTTTTTCATAAAGGTAATACACTGTATGGTATTTATGAAGCAAGACAACATTTAGGTAAAATTTCACAACTAATCATCGTTGAAGGGTACATGGATGTCATTGCTCTCGCACAACATAACATCGAAAACTGTATAGCTACACTAGGCACTGCAACTACTTCAAACAATGTTAAGAATTTACTGCGCTTTACATCAGACTTAATTTTCTGTTTTGATGGTGATCGCGCTGGTAAAGATGCAGCATGGAAAGCGATGCAACAAATTCTTCCAGAATTCAAAGATGGAATAAATATTCGTTTTGCATTCATGCCACAAGGAGAAGACCCAGATTCTTTGATTAGAAATTTAGGTAAAACCGCATTCAATGATTACCTCAACAACTCTGCTCCCCTTTCTGATTATTTCTTTAATAGTTTAGTTAAAGATATTGACATGACAAATGCTGATGGACGAGCAAAGCTTGCCAATTTAGCTAAGCCTTTGTTAGCAAAAATACCCAAAACAGTTTTCCGTGACTTGATGTATAAAGAACTCAATGAAAAAGTTGGCATAAACATCTCAGTCTCTTCTTCAGTACCCGCCTCAACAGAGAACCACACCGTTCAAGATCATAACAATCAATCTAGTCGTACACTTAGATATACAAAAACCCGCCTGGCAATTGCATTGCTAATAAGGGACCCCAAACTTGCTGAGTTTGCTCTATCATTGGAAGAACTCAGCCATCTACAATCGATACCTGGTATCGATTTATTTATAAAGTTACTTGAAATTATTGAAGATAAACCCGATATAACAGCTATAGCACTGGTGGAAAGATTTCACAGCGATGAGAATTATTCTTCTCTTCAGAAATTACTGTTATGGGATCCTCCTGATATGGAAAATAGAGAGTTATCCTTCAAGCAGACAATGAGTAGATTTAGAGATGACATTCGAAATATTGAGCTAGATTCACTCATCCAGCACGAAAACTTATAGTGCAAAAACTAGTCTATTATTGATAAGGTATTGAAATAATGCCTGATACATCTCATTTGGCGGGTTCCTATCTATTAGGCACATGCATATAATGAGCGGTTTGATTAATAGTTATTAGCTGCAGGTAGCCTAATGGAATCAGAGACAAATTCAGATCAACAAAATCAAGAATATAGCCTAAAAGACCTTATCGCCAAAGGCAAAGAGCAAGGTTACCTCACCTATGCTGAAGTCAACGATCACTTACCTAATTCGATCGTAGACCCTGAACAAATCGAAGATATTATCAGTATGATCAATGACATGGGCATACGCGTCCATGAACAAGCTCCTGACGAAGAATCATTACTCCTATCTGAATCAGCCGCTTCAGCTGATGACCTTGCTGAAGAAGCCGCTGCAGCATTAGCTTCTGTAGACAGCGAATTCGGTCGTACTACAGACCCAGTTCGTATGTACATGAGAGAAATGGGAACAGTAAATCTGCTCACTCGCGAAGGCGAAATTAAAATTGCCAAACGCATTGAAGAAGGCTTAGCGCAAGTGCTATTCGCTATAGGACACTACCCTCGTTCTATAGAGACTTTGTTAGTTTTATACGCAAAAGTAGAAGCTGAAGAAATGCGTCTAACAGATTTGATTTCTGGTTTTATCGATCCCGATGCTGAAGAAGAAATTCCACAGCCAGTTGTGGTAAATCAGGAACAAACACAAAGTGATTCTGAAGAAACAGATGCTGATGACGACGAAGAAACTGAAAAAGAAATTGACACAGGCCCTGACCCAGAAGAAGCTAGAGAGCATTTTGAAAAACTAGCCGCTCTTTATAAAACATCTCAAAGTGCGAGCGTACAAAAAAGTCCTAAAAAAGCTCTAGCAGCAAGAGAAGAACTTGCCGAGTGGTTTATGCGATTGAAACTAACGCAAAAAGTCATTGACGCATTAGCAGGTGAACTATGTTCTACTGTAAGCCATATTCGTAATCATGAACGCTTAATCATGGCCCTATGTGTTGATTATTCTCGCATGCCAAAGAAAAAATTTATTGAGTCATTTACAGAGAATGAAACTAATCCAGAATGGATTGGACAGCTAATTGAAGAAAAAGAAAACTACTCTGAAACCCTAATAGAGGTTCAAGAAGAGGCCCTTAAAGAACAGCAAAAGCTTGCCATGATTCAAGAAGCAGCAAAATTAACCATTGCTGAAATCAAAGAAATTAACCGCCGTATGTCTATTGGCGAAGCTAAAGCAAGAAGAGCTAAAAAGGATATGGTTGAAGCTAATCTACGCTTAGTTATTTCAATCGCTAAGAAATACACAAACAGAGGCCTTCAATTTTTAGACCTTATCCAAGAAGGCAATATTGGTTTAATGAAAGCAGTAGATAAATTTGAATATCGTCGCGGATATAAGTTTTCTACTTATGCCACCTGGTGGATTCGCCAGGCAATTACGCGATCTATTGCTGACCAAGCACGTACAATCCGTATTCCTGTCCATATGATTGAGACAATAAATAAGCTAAATCGCATCTCTAGACAAATGCTCCAAGAAATGGGTAGAGAGGCAACTCCTGAAGAATTATCAGAACGTATGGACATGCCAGAAGACAAGGTTCGTAAGGTACTAAAAATCGCTAAAGAGCCTATTTCAATGGAAACACCTATTGGTGATGATGAAGACTCACATCTTGGAGATTTCATTGAAGATGCGAATATCGAATCTCCCGTAGAGGCAGCAGCAGGTGTTGGCTTAAGTGAAGCTACACGAGAAATACTAGCATCACTTACACCACGTGAAGCAAAAGTATTACGCATGCGATTTGGTATTGATATGAATACTGACCATACTTTAGAAGAGGTAGGTAAGCAGTTTGACGTTACACGCGAACGTATTCGTCAAATTGAAGCCAAAGCACTTCGAAAACTTCGTCACCCAACTCGCTCTGAACAGTTACGCAGCTTCTTAGAGCTAGAATAAGTTAAAATTCTTGTCAAAATTCACCCCCTTTCATGCAGGGCCCATAGCTCAGTTGGTTAGAGCGTCCGACTCATAATCGGCAGGTCCCAGGTTCAAGTCCTGGTGGGCCCACCAATCTTGTACAAAGTTCGGTGACAATTTACCGACATATAGCCTTATCCGTATCTAAAGGCCGCCCGAATTCTGTCGATACCTTAAATATAATCAATAATATCTCCATAGGTATTCAATGGAACAGTTAAGCGAAAAACTACTGCGCATGTTAAAAACATGCACAAACCTTCCGAGCCCACCTGCTGTTGCAACAAAAATTATTGAATTGAGCTCATGCCCAACATCCAGTCTAGGGGATGTTGCTGAAGTAGTGAGTGTAGACCCAGCGTTGAGTGCTAAGTTACTCAGAATGGCTAACTCCCCCTTGTATACCAAACAAAGAAAAGTAGAGAATCTAAGACAGGCCATTATATTATTTGGTTTAGATGGCACGCTAAACATTGCATTAAGCTTCTCATTAAAACAAAGTGTTAATGAAAGCGATTGTTCAGGTTTAGACTACAGTATTTACTGGAAAAGATCTTTGGCAACAGCAATGCTTAGTCAAGAGATTATTCAAATAATTGGTACTGACTCTAAAGACAGTGCATTCATATCTGGAATTTTACAAGACATAGGAATGCTGGCATTAGATAAGATTAAACCAAAGTTGTATGCGGAAATCGAATCACAACGTAACCATCAGCATGTCTATACAGTCGAAAAAGAGTCACTTGGTACCGATCACAGCCACGTTGGATATTGGTTATTAGAGCAGTGGCATATACCAGAAAATCTAATTGACCCAATAAAATATAGCCATTGTGTAGTTGACACAGACATTGAAAACAATACCCTCGCTAAAGCAATTGCGTGTTCTAGCTTACTTGCAGATATATTTTTTGCAAAAGAAAAGGATATTCCCAAATTATTACATGACAATATTAGTCAAGCAAAACAGCTACTATCTCTTAATTACGAGGTGTTTAATGACATTATAAATACTGTATCAGAAAATTATTCTGAAGTTGCATCAATGTTTGACATAGATATAGATGACCCAACACTACTCGACTTTATTTCTGAACAAGCTAAAGAAGTATTAATATTAAGAAACCTCAATCAAATAAAAGAAACTGAGTCTCTGCAAAAGACTGCAAAGCAGTTAAAGTCTAAGACAGAAGAACTAGAAGAAATGAATCGTAGAGATAGTCTTACAAAATTATTCAATCGACGTTACTTTGATGAAACTATAGCAACAGAATTTGACAATGCAAATAAGTATAAATGGCCTTTAGGGTTAATATTCATAGATATTGATTTCTTCAAAAAAATAAATGATTCATTAGGACATGATGTTGGAGATATAGTATTAACGAAAGTCGCAGAAGTATTAATCGATTGTACTCGTGATTCTGATATTGTTTGCAGATATGGTGGAGAAGAGTTCACTATCGTGTTGCCTGGAACAAATTTAGAAGGGGTAAGTGTCACCTGTGAAAGAATAATCAATGCCTTTAGAAACACAGCAATAAAGTTAAACAACGACAAGATTGTTCATATTACCGTATCGGCAGGTGCTTACGTTTATGACGGTATAGATCTTGAAGTTGAAGATTGGAGCGAGCTGGTTAAGCTCGCTGACCAAGCTGCCTACCTATCAAAAAATAAAGGTAGAGATCAATACACAATATTTACTGACGTACCTAAAGATAATGTTCAAAAAATCGCAGGTTAAACTAAGCTAGCGCTTGGTCTAAATCAGCAATAATATCTTTTGCATCCTCAATCCCTATAGACAATCTAACAACATCAGGTCCGGCTCCTGCGGATATTTGCTGCTCTTCAGTTAGTTGTCTATGTGTCGTGGAAGCTGGATGAATAATCAATGAGCGCGTATCACCAATATTTGCTAAATGAGAAAATAACTGACAACGATCAACAATTTTCACACCTGCCTCATATCCACCCTTAACACCAAAAGTAAATACTGCCCCTGCGCCTTCTGGACAATACTTTTGGCCTAACTCATAAAATGGACTATCTTGTAAACCTGCATAAGACACCCACTCAACTTGCTTATGAGAACTTAACCACTGTGCTACTTCTAACGCATTATCAGCATGCTTTTTCATACGTAATGGTAATGTCTCTGCACCTGTTAATGAAAGATATGCATTCATTGCAGACATAGTTGGACCAAGATCTCTTAGACCAATGGCATGGCAATACATAGTGTAAGCCATTGCCCCAAATGTTTCAGAAAAATTTAACCCATGATAAGCACCACAGTTTTCTGAAAGACTCTTAAATTTATCATTTTGAGTCCAATCAAATTTCCCAGAATCAACAACTGCACCACCCATCGCATTACCATGTCCCGAGATAAATTTAGTTGTAGAGTGTACGACAATATCTGCCCCATATTCGATTGGCCTACACAGCGCAGGTGACGGTAACGTATTATCAACAATTAGCGGCACTCCCGCTTCATGAGCTATGTCAGCAATCTTTTCAATATCACATACAACACCACCAGGATTGGCTAGACTTTCAGTGAAAATTGCTTTAGTTTTTGAAGTCACCGCTTTACGGAAATTTTCAGGATCTATAGGGTCGACAAATTTCACGGTCCATCCAAATTTTTTGAACGAATGGCCAAATTGAGTAATTGAGCCTCCATAGAGTTTATTTGACGCCACAAATTCATCACCACTTTCCATTAAAGCAAATAATGCTAGTAGCTGAGCAGAATGGCCTGATGCGGTACAAGTTGCACCTACGCCACCTTCTAAACTGGCTACTCTCTCTTGGAATACGCTTACCGTAGGATTCGTTAAACGTGAATATATGAAACCTGCTTCCTCCAGCCCGAATAAGGCAGCGGCATGATCTGCATCTTTAAATACATAAGCAGTTGACTGATGTATAGGTGTTGATCTAGCCCCTGTTGTAGGATCTGGTTCCGCGCCTGCATGTATTGATCGAGTTGCAAATCCGTAATCTGTGTTATCTACCACGTTATCCTCTACTTTATGTTGATATGTTGGTTAAAGGTGCTAATGATAACTTAGTTTGAATTTCTATAAAAACATAAAACTGTGATTGCCAAATGCGTGAAACAGAGCAAGTTTATTGACTAAGTGATTGTTTATATTCATAGCATCAATAAATATGACCAAAAGAATTCAACCTGTGAAAGCCTTAGAACAGCACGCTAGCACTGACGCCAGTTTTATTATTCATGATAGTGAAAAATCTATTATCAATGAGAGCACTCAGAAACGCACTAAAAATCGTGTAATTGAACAAGTAAAAAATGGCACCGATGTAATACTAGTTACTAGCGCTAAACATAGTACAGATCCCATTACCCTAGAAAGTCTCTTTGTAGATATTAATGATGAAGTTCGTACAATCTGCTTAAACAGTCATTCTTTTGAAGCATCGCCCGATGGTCAACCCGATGACTTAAGTATGATTTCAGCAGTCGTGTATGAATCAATTCACCTAGATTCTCACTTTGCCATCATCGTTGATAATGCTGACCAGATACCAATTCCAACACTGAATGAATTAATCAAGTTAGCATTAGGTATTAACACAAGCAAAAATAACGTCAACTTTGTATTTTCTGGGGGACCAGGGCTACTTGGAGTAATAGAACAGATATCAGACATAACAAGACTTAGTCTTGTGCATTGCTCCATGGATGTAATCACAGAAGAAGATATACAAGAATTTATTGACCTAAAACAAAATCATTTTGACGATTCTGTTCGCTTACACTGTAATAAATATGCACTAAAAAAAATATCTAATCTCGCAAATGGAAGCTTACAAAATGCCAGCGTACTTTTAGAATGGGTTAGGCTGTATGCTTTGCATATCAATAAATTTAAAATTACAGTGAGTATGTTAGATGAGTTGTTTAGTATTATTAAAGACACTCATTTACTTTCTAACTATCCACCGCAAGACTACCAGTTCACGTCTGACTCTATTTCCTTTACGCCTGATGACAGTCAAAATATAGAGTTTGTTAAACCTGAAAAATTACTAGATGAGTCACCACTAGAAATACCAGAAATAAATACAATATACATATTCTATGAGGTTATTGATTAACCTTGCCCACCAACAAATTGAAGATAAAAAATTAACTACCCCAGCTGGCGATAATGCCTACGAAACATTTAGATCTATATTGGTTATTGAACCTAGAAATAAAGCGGCACTTGCTGGAATAGAAAAAATTATTAATCGTTATACCGCTTGGGCAAAATTGGACATTAAGGATAACAATATCAAACGAGCCAGGTATTTTCTCACACTGGCAATAGAAATAAATCCTGATGATAGAGAGTTAAAAGAGCTCTTATTAAGCTTAGACAGTATTAAAACTTCATCATTGAACTAATAGAGATTGTTCACCTAGACCTTTATATTTGACACGGTATACACCTACTTTAAGAATAATAGGTTGTGTAATTGATCCAGGTAGCAATATCATACCCTTATATAGGTCATACCCTTCTAAATACGACTTCTTAAGTAACCATTTTATTTGATCGCTATATGAATTCGGAATCTGGTAGTTATTTTCTAAACTACTAGATGAGTGACCCACTGTGACATTCAGATTTTTCAAACTTATAGTGTCCAAACTTATAAACTCACCTATATAAATATATTGAGCGCCAACATTTGACGCAACAATATCATTTACATTAACAGTTTTTAGCTCGTTGAATTTTATATTAGCTACCTCAATAGCAGGTGCAACCGAAGAGAATAATTGGCCGATAGGAAGATCTATGTCATCAAAACTTTCAATGTCTCTCTTTAATTTTAGTGCTAACTCAATTTCAAACAATAAAATCTTAGATTGATCTAGTTTTATGCTGGCTGGCGGATTAATATGTTGCTCTAACAAAATGCCTAACACAGGCTCTTTAACATTAAATTGACTCTGCGTCTGTTTATTCATTAAACCTGCTTTAAATCCAACTATTCTACTCAATGAGTTATTAAATAAGCATTTTTGTATTAAGTAGGCACTTTCTAAATCCTTAACATCACCTTGGGGCATATATAAATTTTTCTTCATCGAAGATAAATAATTCTCTAAGTGCTTTGAAAACTTTAAACATGAATTTGCTGATACATTCGATGACAACAATAGCAACAAAACCGATATGACTATAGCTATTAGAGATACTTCATACTTTATCGCGTAATTCATTCTTATGATAATAAGTACAAGCAATTGCAATCAGCACTGCAATAACAAAGAGATACAAACCAAAATGAGTTTGTGCTGATGTAAGGGCTTTCATCTTAATTGCTGAGATTATAATGGCAATAATAAACACGTCCAACATTGCCCATTTTGATATAGCCTCTAGAATTATTAACAAGCGATTAGATGGGTTTAGCTTTTGAATAAATATTCCATATATCAATAAAAGCATATATTTTAACGATGGCAATAGAAATGCAAAGATAAAGACTACTAAAAATAATAACCACTCTTCACCATAAAATAGAGCACGTAAAATAGAATAAAACGATAAAGTGTCACTAAATATATAAAATTCGCTAATCGAGAGTAAAGGAGAAAATAGAGAAGCATAATAAGATACTATACCAACCCCTACTAACAGATTATAAATAAATCTTTTACTCAAGCTTTGCTACCATAGATTTAATATGTCAATAACTGATACATCAACAGCTATACTACAACTAGAAGAAACTCTGATAATTTTAGAGGAAAGTTTACAGCAGCCTACCTTAAACAACTCACTGAACAAAAAACATATTGCTAGGTTGAAACAACTTTATTCCCCATTATTTGACTTCGAGCATTCTGAGTCTGGCTCCTACTACTATGCTGCTCTACAATGTATAAAATCATTATATATAGATAACGACTCACATTTTGACTTGCCGTTACCACCTTTGTTCATACAAAGTGTACTGTGCTTATTAGAAATTAACACATTGTCATTAGATACGAAACGAAATAAAAATGGTATCACTGAGGCATTTATTGCACTCGCAGACTTATGGGAACTTCAACACTCTCAAGATATGGCGGATTTATTAATCTTGGTTATTGCAAATATGCGTAAACAATTAATCAATTTACTAAGTGACCAGATAATTAAAGATAATGACACCTAAAACTAGCATAACCCCATTAGTCGTTTCTCTGAACTCAAACAAGGTGCTTGAGTTCATACGTGACCGCCAGCTTACTCAAAAACAAATTAACGACTTAAACAAATTGGATTCAAAATTAGATTCAGGTATAACTTTTGCAGGTGATTTTGTTCAAGCGCCTAATTCCAATGATAAAGCAATCTTTATGGCGAATAATTTAGCCCTAGCATTGGATACAAATAATGACTCTATTACAGCATTATCTTGTGCTTATCTCGCCACTCGTTATCCTGAACTTAAGCAACTTAAAATCTCCAGCAATAATGAACATATATCGATAGAGTTGGTATACGACAAAGAATATACCGAACAAGCACCAGTTAAATTTGTTTCAAAAAAAGATTTAATTTGAAGTCTATCGCTTTACCCAGCCCCACATGGCCCAGCCAACACTTAGTATTAAAATTATTAGTGCTATCGTTAAATTTACAGTCATCACTTTAGTACGGTTAAAAATTTAGCTAACTATATGATTAAACATACTATTTTTATCACCAGTCGAGATAATCGAACTATATTCCCAGATGATCTGGTTTCTGTAACGATTCAACATAGGGCATATATACGTTCACTAGCTGAATAAAGTTGCATAAATGCAACATCATCATGTTTCATCCCGTGCTGAAACATAAGCAGCTAATAGCTAATTCTAGCCTCGCTTTATTTATCACCCAACAAGAATATATACAAATAGTTTATATTTTTCATAGACTTAAACTCGCAACCTAAATGTTGCTTTAATACAACAAATTAAAAACTTATTGTTGGTATATTACAAATTGTATGTGGTAGGATTACAACGCTTGATTGATGGTAGTCGATTTATATGTTGCAAATTCATCATATGAAGCAGCTACAACTCAATCGAGTAAATACTCGAGTACTTTTAACTTTAAAAATGAGAGGAGTCTCAATGAAAATTAAAGCATTAGGAACAGCGTTAGCGCTCGGCCTTGCGTCAACTTCTGCAACTGCAGCGGGGACAATTGGTAGTGCAAATGCTGACTGGCAAATTTACAGCTGGCAGAACTGGACTTATGAGTTCACTGATGTCGAAGATAACACTGCTGTAACTGGTGACGACGAGAAGCAACAAAGAATCAGAAACGATGCTGCACATATTGGTTTCAGAGGCAGCGTTGACACTGGTTTGTCTATGGGTGGCCAAGCCGTTAAAACTAACTTCCAATGTGAGCAGTTTATGCAATTCGGTGGTGAGTTTGGTGGTGTTGGACCAGCATGGTGTAATCGTAACTC
>Ga0181580_10005250_pt1 | contig 10509 bp, 9 predicted proteins | sample 071ome_23_FD_132413 | JGI IMG/M metagenome (GOLD analysis project Ga0181580, IMG submission 132413) | Coastal salt marsh microbial communities from the Groves Creek Marsh, Skidaway Island, Georgia - 071403BT metaG (megahit assembly) | ecosystem: Environmental > Aquatic > Marine > Intertidal zone...
CTGCTTCCTTGGGGCTCCATAAATCTCCATACTTATCCCAACCTTCATTGTGTTGGGAAGCGGCTTCACGGCCATATCGGTAGTCCGCACCGGCCCAGTATCCAAGCCAACCATCTCCGGTTGCATCAATAAAGATTGGTGCACGAAACCTTTTAATTTTTCCGTGCTTCACCTCACGGGCTTCCACGCTAAGGATCTTATCTCCCTCTTTCTCCAAACCACAGGCAGTATGATAGGCGAATAAATTGACCCCGGATTCTGCCATGGTCTTTTCACGTTTTTGCTGATCATCCTTTGCTTTGTAATGCCCATTCGGCCAGTGAGCCGTATCAATGGTTCTAAGAATATCGGAGCCATACCCATGAATACCGAGAGTATGGACCCGAATTTCCTGGCTGGCATTCCCACCAAAAAGGGGACGGTCCTGAATCAGGGCAACTTTCATCCCCTGAGAACGGGCAGCCAATGCCGCACCGCAACCGGAGATTCCACCACCAACGATTACCAGATCAAAGGAGAGTTCCTCTACCTTTTCCTTGGCCCGGCCACTGACTTCATCTTTCCAGTCCGATAATTCCTTGAGGTCAGATCCCGGGAGCCGAGGGTCTGATTCTGGGGTGAAATAAATAGCATCACAACGGCCATCAAATCCAGTCAGGTCATGCAGAGAAACTTTGGTTTTACCAGCCTTTGAGATCTCTACGTTTCCTCCGGACTGCCAGTGCCAGGATTGATCGGCTTCACCGAAAGTAACCTTTAGGGGCTTGCCCTCAACCATAACCTGAAATCTTCCAGGTGATTGCCAGTCGCCTTTACACCAGTCCCGGTTTCTTACCCAGACATTCCATTTCCCCGCACTGGGTAAATTAATGGTAGTCTCCGCATCTTCGACGGGTTTGCCCATCCCATGAGCGAGCAAATAATTTCCTCCCATTTGTAAATAATGCTGAGTGTCAATTTTCCATCCCCCTGTATTGGTAAAAGAGGATGCCTCGAGCAGAACGCCTGAACGACTCAGGGCGGAGCTGGGGCGGGCACCGATTATATAGTTCGGGGTCAGGGCAGAAGTCACGCTTACTCATACGATTACTCGAAGTAATGATCGTCGATGAGATAAATGATTCATAGTTTTTAAGGGACCTTTCTTAAGAACAGTTGGTAAGATTTAATCAGCAATAAAAAGAGTATTGAGAAGGTAAACAGTTCCACAGTTTGGGTTTACTAGTTGGCATAAAGTACAAAATCTCACTCCGTAAACTTGCTGAATTTAACATTAAAAATCAGCTCTTTAACATTTTATCTCGAATATTTTAGCTGTTTCCCGAGAAAGTTGAGACAGCGGGGGTTATGCTTTGTTTGTTTACACGGCTCTGTAAGTTCTTATGAATAATTCCCCTTACCTATGAATTGTACATCAAAAGCAGCAAAATGCCACGCTCATGGCTGGTTGGACTCCCTGGCGATAAGCATGTCCGTGATTTGTGCGGTGCATTGTTTGCTAACGCCTCTACTGATTGCATTACTTCCTATTATATCAACCACTTTTTGGGTTCATGAAAATTTTCATCTTTGGATGGTTTTCTTGGTAGTTCCTACCACCAGTTTGGCAGTTTTTATGGGTTGCCGGAAGCACAAGGACAAGGGGGTGATTGCCTTGAGCATGACAGGGCTCGTGTTTATTCTATCTATTGCTTTTTATCAATATTCTGCCCACACAAGCCATTCATTGAATGCCCAAGGTGTTTGTCTTGCATGTGTCCAAAATAAATCCAGTGGGTATTTGAACCCGACCACCGTTTTCAACTCTCTTGGTGGCTTGCTACTTGCCATTGCCCATTACCGCAATTACAGGCTCTGCCGAAAGGCAGATTGTGATCATTCCTGAGAAGTTATATACTGGGGGAAACCTAGGTTACAGATGTTTTGTGCCTTGAATTCATGCTTGGGCATTACCTGATAATTACCTGGCATGATGAGGAATATGGATGAGTATTTGATTGAACATGTCGATCCTGATGAATTTGACAGGTGGGAAGAAGTGGACATTGAGGTCTATGCTTTCACCGAATTGGGCATGAAGGTGGCAATTAATGAAAAATATACTGGCTTGGTGTATCGTAACCAGGTGTATGATAAGTACGAGGAAGGGGATAAGCTAAAAGGATACATCACCGGCGTCCGTGAAGATGGTAGGATTGATGTCTCTTTACAGCCTGACAAAGGCAGGCATGTGCATTCGACTACAGCTAAAATCCTCAGTCACCTGCGCATGCTCGGCGGAAAAACATCCTTGGGGGATAAAAGCTCCCCGGAAGAAATAAAACATGAATTTAAGGTGAGTAAAAAAGTTTTCAAACAGGCGATTGGCAGCCTGTACAAGCAACGAAAGATCAAAATATCCGAGGCCGGTATCGAACTGGTGGAGTAGCGAGCTATAGAGGGGCCCGAAAATAGGAAGGGATTTGGTTGCCGGCTTGGGGCAGCCAAAGATTACAACGCAAGGGGCAGGTGGGAGCCAGGGTTTAAGTTAACTCGCTACCTTTTCCCGGTACGATTCAACTTCCCAGTTTTCAATGAATTCACGGGCTTCATCTGTCATGTATTCAATACCACCAAAGGCTTGGGAAAGTTTGAGAACCTGGGCTCCGTCCTGGGCGAAAAGGAGGGCAAGTCCCGCATTCTTTTCGGTTTTACCAAGCCCATAGATCCGATCTCCGTGAATGACAACCTTTGGGGCAAAGCCGTGCTTTGCCCGATAAGTATCTGCCTGGTCCTGGGTTAATTCTTCCGTGAAAGGAAATGCCCGGGCATAGACTAAATGGTCAGGTGTGATCGGGCCAGGAACACATTCAAAGTATCCGGTAGATTGAACATAGGCGGCATCCTCTCCAAAGATTTCTTGAATTTTATTTTCAGCTCCGGAGTCTTTATTCTTTTCCTCTATTCTCAGGTTCTCATTGACTCCTAGTTTTTCATATTCTGCCCGTAAAGGATTCATCACACTTGCATAAAGTGAGCGAATTTCCTCTGCTGAATCACCTGAAACAAAGATACCGTGATTCTTCAGCATGATGATTTTGGGAATCTTGCCATACTCTGCTTTGTACTGATCAATACGATCTTTTAGGACCATGCAAAGGGTGTATCCGGCATCAATATACTCAACCCAGAGGGCGTCTGGGAAAAGTCTTTTGCAAACGGACTCTCCATCCTTGGCACAGGTCATACCATTTACCAAGAGGGCATGGGTATGCACCACAAATTTGGTTTCCAGTATGTTGTGCAGGGGAGCCTCGACCGATGGACGTCCTGCATCATTGAGGACAGCCTCGCCCATAAAGTTTTTGACCAATTCCTCGCGGGCTTGGGATTCTGCCGGAGTTTCGACATCATAAAGTTCATTCACCTTGGCCCGATTTAAGGTTACAAAAGTATCCTCCTGTAACCCGGCCAGGGTCGTGCCAGATGGTTTAACCCAGAGTGTGGATTCATTTTTGAAGGAAGTATTACCTCCCCCGCCTTTTACATATTCCGGTGTTCCAAATTCGTGAGAGAGTTCAACAATGATTTTGAGGTCGTCCATAAAGTTTTCTTAAAGAAAACTACCTGTGCCTGCGAGGGAAAATTCACAGCAATGCACTGTTTTTCGGGTAAACCTCGAAGGGAAGCTGTCAGTTGCGGATGTGGTAACAGTTTCCCTTTCATACTCCTGTGAGTTTAACAACAACCCATCCGGTGTTATCATGTTTGACGGGAATACTAAAGGAAACAGCTGAACAAAAAAGCGAAGTAGTTGGGGCGATTTCAGTTGCCTTGAAAGGATCGGGGGGATCAAGTAATAACCTTACTTTAACTAGCATTGCCCATGATACTTCCGCCTGCCAAAAATAAAATAACCTGCCCCCATTGCAATGAGGAGCTGCCCGGGAAATTTAGAATCCCAAGTTACACCCAAATTATCTTGTTGCTACCTATCTTGATTCTTGGAGCTTATCCTCTTTATACGATGGTTTTATTTAAGCCTATCTCTTCTGAAGATTTATCAATCAGTGAGGTGAAAAGTATGGTGGTGGAGGATAAACTGGAAGTGCTTGGAGTGATCTCCAATTCCAGCAAAAATGAGTGGAGTTCGGTTAAAATTGAAGTTGAGTTTTATGACTCGGAAGGAGCATTTATCGGGGAAGACAGCCAATATTTGAATTCCGCAATTTTACCTCTATCCAACGAGAATTTTAAAGTAGTTTTTCGGACTTTGCCCTCTCAGCTCCAGCCTGGAGATCCGCCGCCTAAGTTTAAGCTCACAGGTGGGCGTTCGCACTGAATTTGGAAAACATTTTTATTTCCGAAAGAAAATATCCTCCTCACTGAGCCCGGTGTATTCTCGAGTGAGTTGATGGCTAAGCTCATTGGTCAATTGTCACAGGGTGCACATATAATACCGGGCTCGCCTAGATGATTTGGGCCGGGTTAATCTTCAAAAATGGTCGTCTTTGGAGCTATGCAATTGACAGTTATGTCCCGATCAGTCGGAATTGACCCAAATGATCAAATTATCAGTTCAAATTTGTTTAATCGCCGTGCTTACTTCCCTGGTTTCAGCCAAGACTGAACCGGTTATTCGAAAAGAATTTAGGGAGGAAAATGGTCGTCAAGTTGAGTATATGTATATTGACGGAATCAAGGTACATGAGACCGATCCACTTAAGCAACCCCCTCCACCTGTGGTTGAGCCTAAGCCCTATGACGCTCTAGTTGCGAAGCCACCGAAAGAGGCGATTGTGCTTTTTGATGGAACCAGGCTGTCGCTCAAAAATTGGGTGTCGTCCAGAGGTGGTCCCACCAAGTGGAAACTGGTGGAAGGAGCTCTGGAGTCGGTTCGAGGTGGGGGATATCTCCTGAGTAAGCAGGAGTTTGGTTCCTGTAAATTGCATGTTGAGTTTGCGACTCCCAGTAAGGTGGTCGGAGAAGGGCAGGGTCGTGGTAATAGTGGAGTTTTTCTGATGGGCCGCTATGAAGTCCAGGTCTTGGACTCATACAATAATGTTACCTATCCCGATGGCCAATGCGGTGCCTTGTACGGGAGGGCGAAGCCTCTGGTGAACGCCTGCCGGTCTCCAGGGGAATGGCAAAGTTATGATATTACTTTTCAACGCCCAAAATTTGACCAAGCAGGAAAGGTCACCCGAAAAGCCAAATTTCATGTCATCCATAATGGTCATGTCATCCATGATCACCTTGAATTATCTGGAGGGACGGGGTGGCGCGGTCCGCATGCAGTATCTGAGTATCAAAAGCATGGCGACAAGGGCCCCATCAAATTTCAGGATCATGGGAACCCGGTTCGCTTTCGAAATGTTTGGGTTGTCCCGTTAAAGGATTAAACTTATCACAAATTTCCGCTATCTGTTGCGATTTTACCAATGAAACCTGCCTGGTTTTCAATTCTTTTCTTTTTAACGCACTTCTTTTGTCATGCTGACTCAAGAACCAAGCCTCTAAAAGGTTTACTCGTGACCGGTGGCGGACATCATGATTACGCCGCACAAAAGGAAATCCTTACCAAAGAATTAGCCAAGCGGATTTCGGTAAAGTGGGATATTCTTTTCGAGATGGATCCCCGAAGAATGAAGGGCATGCTCAGTAATGATGACTGGGCAAAGGGATACGATTTCATTTTCTACAATTTCTGCTTTGCCCGCGAAGATGATACGCAATTCATCGATAAAATCATATCCGTTCACAAAGGAGGGGTTCCCTTGATTGCCATGCACTGTGCCATGCACACATATCACCCCTACATTAAAGGGAAACCTGAAGATAAAAATTGGAATAAGATGCTTGGAGTTGTTTCCCTTGGTCACGGTCCCCATGTCCCCTACGATGTAACCATTGCTCAAGATCAGAAGGACCATCCTGTGGTTCAAGGCTTACCTCCAAAGTGGAGAACGCCCAAGGGAGAACTTTACATGGTTCCAACGGTGATGGATGGAACCCAGGTTTTAGCTCACGGAGATAACGGATCTCAGCATAAGCCACTTGAGCCTCAGGCCCTGGCCTGGGTGAAGGAAAAAGATGGTTTTAGGCTGTATGCCACCACTATGGGGCACCACAATGAAACTGTGCAAAGTAAAGAGTTTTTGGATTTTGTGGCCAATGGCATTACTTGGGTCATTCAAAAGTAGTATGTACGAGACGTAAGATTTTGGGCGGTAGTTATGTTCTTGTTTATGGGTGCGGCGATGGTTGTGGCTCTTCTGGGCGAGACCAATACAGAGCCTGGGAATTTAACTGAGCAAGAGCGAGAACCGGAACTAAAAATCGGGGGGGGGGATTATGGGAATGATTTGTAGAGGGGAGCCACAAATAATGAAGGTCAGTGAATTGCGTGAAGCACCTGTTGCTTTATGCCACTCAGGTTTTTGGATCTACCAAACTGCTCATGGTTTATCTCTTTATCCCCATGAGCCCGGCCAATTGAAAGTTTTAAAAAGTGGAATCCATTCTCGACTCGGGTAAAGTTTTTATCAAAAAAATAGAACCTGCATGAATTTCTTTAAACTGTTCGCTCTTTGCTTCGCCCTCGTGTGTTCGGCCCATGCCCAACGGCAAGACAAACCCAATGTCATTTTATTTTTGGTCGACGACCTCGGATATACGGATCTCGGGGTAACGGGCAGCACTTTTTATGAAACCCCGCGGCTCGATGCCCTTGCCCGGAATGGTGTTTTTTTTGACAACGCCTATGCGGCCAATCCCGTTTGCTCGCCCACCCGTGCCAGTATCCTTACCGGCAAGTATCCCAGCCGTATCCGGCTGACAAACCACAGTGGAAGTATGGGAGCCAAAGGCCCTGCATATCGGCTCGACCCCCCAGTAGTCAAAGGCAACATGCCCAGCGAGGACCTCACCCTTGCGGAGGCTTTTAAGAAACATGGTTATGCCACCGCCCATGTGGGCAAGTGGCACCTCCAGGCACACCACCAAAAGGGCACCGAAAACTACCCCGAAAACCACGGGTTCGACCTCAATGTGGCTGGGCACAAAATGGGACAACCAGGCTCCTTTCTTTTCCCTTACCAAAGCAAGCAGCACCCCAGCACCAATGTACCTGGTCTCGAAGATGGTAAGCCGGGGGATTATTTAACCGATGCCCTGACCGATCACGCCATCCGCTTTATTGAAGATAAGCAGGACAGTCCCTTCTTCCTTAACTTTTGGTTTTACACCGTGCACACCCCACTCGGAGCGAAGCCAGAATTGCTCAAAAAGTACCAGGGAAAAGCAAAAAAGATGGGCTTGGACAAAAAGAAAGTTTCAGGCGTTTCGGTTCACGACAGCTTTGCCGACTCCCGTCAGGACAACCCCACCTATGCCGCGATGGTGGAAAGCCTCGATGAAAACGTGGGCCGTGTGCTCGACACCCTTCAGCGATTGAATATTCGCGACAACACCATCCTGCTCTTCTTTTCCGACAACGGCGGGCTCTCCACCGGTTCCAGCCCATCTTCGGTCACCTCCATTCTGCCCAACAAGGCAGGCAAGGCGTGGGTCTATGAGGGGGGCATCCGCGTGCCTCTGATTATAGATGCCCCTATGCTTAAACAAAAAGGAACCACCCTGACAGAACCGGTGGTCAGTACGGACTTCTATCCCACCTTGCTCGACCTCGCCGGTCTGCCTCTCGAACCCAAGCAACATCTGGATGGTATCTCCCTCAAGCCCCTGCTCGATAGATCAAAGAATAAGCTCAAACGGGAAGCCCTCTTCTTTCATTATCCTCATTACCACCATATCAACAGCATGGGCCCATCCGGTGCGGTGCGCATGGGGGATTATAAATTGGTTATCCGTTACGAAGACTCTTCCACCGAGTTGTACAACCTTGCCAAAGACCGTGGAGAACTTACCAACCTGGCATCGCAAAGCTCAGAACTGGTCAACCGCATGAAAAAGAAGTTCGATCAGTGGATCAGCCAAACAGGTTCTCTTATGCCTACCGCCAATTTAAAATACAAGGGCTCCAAGAAAACCTCTTCCTTTTACACTCCAGCCAGGGATGCCAAAGGTATTCATGCTGAAAGCAAGCCATCTGATAACGACCTGCCTAAAGTGTTTCTCATTGGGGACTCCATTTCCATCGGTTACACCCCCGAAGTTATTCACCACTTGCGGGATAAAGCCTTTGTCAGCCGGGCGAAAGCCAACTGTGGAGACACCAAACGCGGGCTATCCGCTCTCGACAACTGGCTGGGCAGCACCAAGTGGGACCTCATTCACTTCAATTGGGGGCTGCACGACCTTTGCTACAGGAACCCAGAGGTTAAAGCGGTGGGCAACCGGGATAAAGTAAATGGCACCCAATCCGTCCCCATTGCTCAATACAGGAAAAACCTTGAGCAACTAGTTCTTCGATTGAAGAAAACTGGAGCCAAACTGATCTGGGCATCCACCACCAAGGTCCCGCAGGGCGAAATAGGTCGATTTGCAGGCGATGAGTTGAAATACAACAAGGTTGCCCTTGAAATCATGCAAAAGCACGGAGTGGCGATCAACGACCTCCATCAGCTCAGCTCCTCACTCGATGCCTCCCTGTTCCGCAAAAGGGGGGATGTGCACTACACTTCACAAGGGTCCGCATTATTGGGAAAAAAAGTCGCCGATCACATCGGTAAAGCCCTCGGCATAAAAAGTAAGTAAGACTTGAAAGAAGTACGGGGTTGCCCCCATGTCCTAAGTAAATAAAATATTTTCATGCGAGTTCCAAATCGTCTAACACTCTTCATCCTTTTACCCCTGGGTATTTTATCAGCTCTTTGCCCCCTTTGTGCAGATCCCTATGCCAAATCGGGTAACATCAAGCCAAGCATCGTCGAACTGTCTGCTGAAGAAGAAGCCAAGGTGCTTGCAGGCGTGAAAGTGCCCGAAGGGTTTGAGCTTACCCTCTACGCCCCCTGGCAGACCGCCAACTATCCTGTCTATGTCGCCGCCTCTCCCGCGGGCGATCTTTATGTATCCAGCGATGGGTGTGGTTCTCTTGGTCGTGACAAAGACAGAGGACGGGTGCTCCGTCTACGCGATAAAGATGGAGACGGCCGGGCCGACGAAGTCACCGAATTTATCCCCTCGATCGATTCCCCTCGTGGGCTGATCTGGGATCAAGACAGGCTCTATGTACTCCACCCTCCACACCTCTCAGTCTATTACGACCGTGATGGCGATGGGATCGCCGAGGAAAACAAACGCCTGGTCGACAACATTGCCTTTGATTTTAAGGAACGGCCAGCTGACCACACCACCAACGGCCTTGATCTGGGCATTGACGGCTGGCTCTATGTATCCACCGGAGATTTTGGGTTTTACGAAGCAACCGGTAGTGATGGTCGAAAGCTTCAGGTTCGTGGTGGAGGCGTGGTCCGTGTACGTCCGGATGGCTCCGGCCTTGAGCTTTTTTCCTACGGTACCCGCAACATTTTGGCCGTACCCACAAGCCCCCTGCTCGATCTCTTTGGCCGGGATAACACCAACGACGGGGGTGGCTGGAATGTGCGCTTTCACCACTTCAGTGGATTGGATGACCATGGCTACCCCAGGCTTTATTTAAACTTTCCCGACGAAATCATCGCCCCGCTTGCCGATTACGGCGGGGGCTCCGGTTGCGGAGGCATGTACCTGCACGAACCCGGGTTTCCTGCAAAATGGAACCGCGCCCCTCTTACTTGCGACTGGGGTACCGCTGGTCTTTGGAAGCATACAGTCGAGCGTCGGGGTGCCGGCTTTGTGGAAACTTCTAAACCTGAACGGTTCATTCAGGTTCCCAGGCCCACGGATGCCGATGTCGACGGTATGAGCCGGGTATATCAGGCCAGTTGGAAAGGGCCATCCAGTTTTAGTTGGAAGGGCCCCGATCATGGCTATGTTATCCAAACCCGCCTCAAAGGCTTCACTCCCGAAGAACTCCCTGAATTTCAGAAACTTGCCGACCACGAACTCGTCGAAATTTTTGAAGGCGAAAGTCAGGTGCGTGCTCTTGCTGCCCAGCGCGTGCTCCTCCGCCGCAAACCATCCGCAGATACCACCTCCCGTTTACAATCCATTGCGGCTGATAAATCCAAAGAGCTTCGAACCCGTGCCCTCGCCCTCTTCACCCTTTCTCAGCGAGGTATTCTGTCGAAAAATGCCGCACCAGTTATCGAACAACTACATCCTCTCGCCTCCGATCCCAGCCTGTCTGCTTTGGTGATGCGTGCATTGGGAGATCTTGGGCTCGACCTTCGCACCGCTGGTAAGCCCGGTTCAGCCCCCGTCGATCTACTGCTAGCAGGGGCGAAAAGTGGCGATCTCCGTACCCGGCTCGAAGCCATTGTTTCCGCTACCCGCCAGGGCCATATGGAAGTCGCTCCGGCGATTGCGGAAAGCCTCGGGCACAGCGATGCCACCCTTGCCCATGTTGCCTACCGAGGAATTGCCCAGCTTGGAGCAGAAAAATCCGCATTTACTGTCTTTAAGGAC
>Ga0181580_10005255_pt1 | contig 10505 bp, 5 predicted proteins | sample 071ome_23_FD_132413 | JGI IMG/M metagenome (GOLD analysis project Ga0181580, IMG submission 132413) | Coastal salt marsh microbial communities from the Groves Creek Marsh, Skidaway Island, Georgia - 071403BT metaG (megahit assembly) | ecosystem: Environmental > Aquatic > Marine > Intertidal zone...
CCGATCAGAGCGGAAAGACACTCTTCTCATACGCGCACCCGATATTCTGGGCGCCATTCACACTCGTCGGTGATGGAGGAGCAACAGCTCGTTAATCCAGAATCCAGGCTACGTCATAAAAGAGCCTAATCGACGCAAGACACGCGAAGGATGGATACGGATGAAATGTCTCACAAGGCGCAAGAATTTTCGATCGTTTATTGCAAGTGCAACTGCCGTAATTCTTCTCGGAGCGTTTTCGTCAGGCCTATGTGCGGCGAAAACACCTCGGGCAATTATCGAGGAGATCGATGCCCCCGGCATTAACCTGGAATTCATGGATTATGTGCATGAGGGGCAGGTGATCGATCTGAAATTAAAACAATCAATTTCGTTGAGTTATTTATCGTCTTGCACTCAGGAGACTATCGTGGGCGGTCTTGTCGTTGTAGGCCTTCGACAAAGCGTCGTTACGGGGGGAAGCTTGGACCGTCAAAACATGACATGTCCGAGTGCTAAACTTTCCTTAACAAAGTCGCAGGGAAAAGCATCCGGAGTTATCGCATTCCGGGCGCCGCCGAGATCTAAAGCACCTGTTAAGAACCAAAAAATATTATTACGTCATGTTTCACCAATTATTGAAGTCGGTGAGGCTGAACAATTGCGCTTGGATCGTTTGGAGCCCTTCAGGCCTGAATTTAAGCTGAAGTTAAGCCGCAAAAATCTTTTGCGGGGACGGTTCGTTGATTTTGGGAAATTAGGGATCAAGCTGACCCCGGGTTCGGTCTACAGAGCGACGTTTGGCAAAAGGTCTGTTGAATTTGGGATTGATAGTTTAGCTGTTAACGAGACGGTTCCGTTAATAGAGCGTTTAATCCGCCCCATGGAAAAATAAATGTTCAGGGGCAGAGCGCGTTTCAAGGCTCTCACAGCCATTACTTTAATTGGAGCCGTTTCGGCGCTCATAGCAGTCTCGCCACTGCTAAATTTTGTAAAAGGAATGTCGCTGGATATTCTTTTCGCTGGGACGTCTATTCTCGGTGAGAGTATTTCTCCCTCTAATGATGCGCCAGTTTCGATCGTCGCGATAGATGAGACCACCTATCGCACACCTCCCTTCTCAGGTACCCCGAAAGTATTTTGGACCCCCTATATCGCAAGTGTAATTGGCGGGCTTCTCGATGCAGAGGCAAAAGTGATCGGTCTGGATTTTATATTCCCGACTTCAATTGATAAATTTGTTCCAAGGCATGAAAGAGATTTTCTCCGAGTTTTGAGGCGGGGCGGTAAAGACGGTCGGGTCGTCCTCGCAAAAGTACAGCATGGAGAGAAGCCCATTCTGCCGTTCCGCGGTCAAAGATTTGCAGTTTATGGGGAGCAAAATATCCGGGCCACGAACCTCATCTCTGATCCCGATGAAATCATTCGACGATCACCTCTTTTTTTTAAAAAAAGGGAAGAAAAAGACGCAAAAGTCGAGGAGCCTTCCTTTTCGTTTGAAATCGCCGCGAGGGCTCTCGGAAAGAAACCTGAAGCAATGTTTCGTGAGCGTTTTAGGGGGAAAAGGAAGGATTTCCTACAACCAATCCATAAGAGTATTTTGCTGAATTTTCGGGCTCGGTCGCAGGAAATTCCCACTTATTCTATGGAAGATATCCATAGTTGTGTTGCGGAGGGAAGCACCAGCTACCTGCGCGAAAAATTTAGAGGCAAGGTTGTCCTGCTAGGCACCTGGCTTGATGTTGAAGACCGACTTTCCACATCAAACAGGTATGGGACAAAACCAGACCAATTATCCTTTGGCAAAAGATGTACAGAGGGTAGTCCTGAATACGCCGCAGTTTCAGGTTTCAGTCGGCCCACTACCCCCGGTGTTTTCGTCCAGGCAACAGCAGTCAGCAACATCTTGCTACGCGAATATTTGTTTGAGCCCAATGGCAAAGTGGTTTTCGGAGTTTGTTTTGCTTTCGCCTTTTACATAGGTCTGATCGCCGGTTTCATCCGCCCAATTGTCGCTGCTGCCGTAAGCCTCGCCTCGATCGCTGTTTTTGTTGCATTGGGTATCTACGGGCTATCCGACTTTGTCGTGCTTCCAGTTTTGCAGGCTATTATTGCCTCGTTTATAACCTTTACCGGGATTTTAGCTTACCGCTTTATCGCGACGGACCAATCCCAAAGGGTTCTCCGCAGCAATTTTAAATATTATCTGTCGCCTCTTGTGGTCGACGAACTCATCAAGTCAGAGCGGCCTCCCCAACTCGGGGGTGAAGATCGAGAAATAACCGTCCTATTCTCTGATTTGGAGGGTTTTACGCGGATGTCTGAGCAACATAATCCGCAAGAGCTCGTCTTTTTACTGAATAAATACCTCTCCGAAATGACAAACATTATCGAGGAACACGGTGGCTTCGTCGATAAGTATATTGGAGATGCAATCGTCGCTGTTTTTGGGGCTCCATTAGAGAGAAAAAGCCACGGCCACGATGCAGTGGCGGCAGCTTTAAGCTGTCAAAAAAGGTTGAGAGAGTTGAATACGAGCGCAGACTTTGGAGATCTGCAGCTGGTAGCCAGGATCGGGATTAACTCGGGAAATGCGTTGGTCGGCAACATAGGCTCTGAAAGACGCTTCAATTACACTGTGATGGGCGACGTTGTGAACTCAGCGTCACGGCTAGAGGGAGCTAATAAGTTTCTAGGAACGAAGATATTGTTATCTGAAACAACGAGGAGGTTAGTCGATGAGCGGATACTCTGTCGAAAAGTCGATAAAATTCGGGTTGTTGGCAGAGCAGAGCCACTGAACGTTTTTGAAGCGATAGAGTTCAGAAACAATGCATCTGGGGAAACATTTCAGCGTGTTCACACATTCGAGAGCGCCTTGGACCTCTGGGCTGAAGGCGCGTTTTCAGAAGTAAAAAATTTGCTCGAGGAATTGAAAGATGATGATATTCCTAGCAAGCGACTTTACGAACGAGCATCGGAGCTGGAAAAAAATCCGCCAGGTGGGGATTGGTCGGCAATAAACGAGCTGAATGAAAAGTGAACTCTCCTGTTGATGATGCTGAGAGATAGGAAGCAGAAGATGCGCAAAATGACTTTAAGCTCTAAGGCGGGGTTTTTTATTCGCCGCTGCCTCGTTTCTCTATTTGCCGGCGTTCCGGGGATTGCGTGGTCTGACCGTTACAATAACTGCTAATAGGAAACGTCCTCTGTAGAAAGCCCATCGACATTAATCAAAAATATGAACTTGGCTCGCCGATTTAACCGGGCCCAATCGGTGATTAAGGGATGTGGCCTCTGAATCTGCATGCGGAGCAGCAGAGATGCTGAGAAAAGTTTTTCAGTCGAAGAGATTATCAACCAACTGCGGGGCATTGGAGGGTGAAAATGCGTACACGAGGCATTTTTTGGATAGGCGTCATCAGTGTTTTCACTCTTAGCGCCTGTAAAACTAATGAGATTGAAAAATTAGATTTAAATGAAGCAAAAAATATTGCGGCTAGCTTTGAAAATATCGCTCAAGAACGGAAATTCAAAAGAAAAGATGCAGAAGAAATTTTAGATAAGATCGATAATGCAAAAATTGATCCAGACATTGAAAAATATTTACAAAAATCAATTTCGATTTTACCTAAAAACGCTAAGGAATTTTACGAAAGAGGCATCGTACGCCGGCAATTAGGGCTTCAATTAGAAGCCGACAAAGACTTGGAAAAAGCGGCCGAGTTGGATCGCACGCCCCAGCATTTATTCGCTTTAGCTATTTCTAAATTCCGTCTTGGTAAACCCCAAACCGGCCTCAGGCTCCTGGAGGAGGTGATAGAGCTTACGGAAATTATGGGGCTCCAAGGGTATAAGGTTGTGGCTAATCTCTGGCTGTCAATGATCGACTCTCAGATGGGCAATTTTACCTCTTCGGGAACTCGTATCAGTGAAATGGAAAGGATTTATATGGACTCTGCTGACTGGCGGAGCGATCCACCCAGAGATTTATACTTGGCACATATTGCCACAGCGAAATCACGTCTTGCCTCTGAAAAAGGCGAAACAGAGGCGGCTTTGCAATACGCCCAAGAGGCTATCAAATCGGCGAAGAAAGATTGGCGCCGCCATAAAAAGGGAGAGGCAAGGTATCTCGATCGTGCCGGAGCGATTTCGGGTCGCAATTTACAGAAGACAATCATGCTTAGACGAAGTGGCCGAATTAGGGATGCAGAGATATCTGCCTACAGAGCAATTCAGTTCGATTTGGATCATTTTGGGTCCAAGTCTTATCGAATCGCGGAGTCATTGACGATAATTTCAAGGATTTTGGGAGAGACTGGAAAGCCAACGCAGGCGCTTGAAGTCGCAAAGAGGGCAAATCAAATAATAATTGATTTAGGTATTCCGACTGGTTCTCTCACAGCGGGAAAAGTAAAGGGACAGTTAGCAAAATCTCTTTTGCTCAGCGGAAAATATCGCGATGCTTACAAAATATTCTCCGAATTGCAAAAAGAAATTAACCCTGTACTAAAGACGTTTACGATCGGAAAAGATTTATTTTTCGGTATTTCAGCGTATTATGTCGGAAATTTGGATGTCGCGCGTTCTTATTTCGCAAAACTTCTTGATGATCGCAGAAAAAAATTAGGCGACAAGAGCTATGATACGGCTTTGGCGGCTATGGCTTTAGCCACTGTCAAGTATGATCTTGAGCCAGAAATAAACTTAGCCGAGGATATCAAGCGCTACGTTCCCATACTTCTATCCCGATCTCGTCAAGTGGAGGGCGAGTCGTCAGCTATAATAAAATTTCAGAATGAATTCGTATTTAACGGAATTCTGAAATATATCTCCGGACTTGGAAATAAATCATTCAATATTGGCTCTAAAAATAGAAAACTCGGAGAGATTTCCCTCGTAATAGGGGCGGAACTCACCAGCGGTTTAGTTCAGCGAGCTCTGAGCTCTTCAAGTGCTCGAATGGGCCTAAAGGATAAAGAGCTGTCCCGATTGGCGCGGGGTGAGCAAGATGCGCTTAGACGCATTGGTGCTTTAAATGCACTCCTTGTAAGCAATTTATCGCGCCCGGAGGCTGAGCAAAGCCCGACCGGCATTGCAAAAATAGAGAGTGATATAGCGAAATACCGGGCGGCGCGGGCAAAGTTTCGCGAGGCGATTGAGCAGAGCTATCCGGGATACGCCGAGCTTGTCGATCCGACGTCGTCGAGGGTTCTCGAGGCTATCGATGTAGTGCGTCAAAAAGAGCTCATTGTGCAAATCTACGTTGGGCCGACAAGTAGTTATGTATGGTCTGTTAACCACAGCAAGGAAATAACTTTTCGTCGGGTGAAGGTTAGTCGGGAGAGATTAGGACGTATTGTCAATCAGCTGCGCTCTTCTCTTGATCCCAAAGCAGCGACGATAGGTGAAATTCCAGAATATGACATGCGGCTGGCTTATTTTTTATACGAACAATATTTGAAAACCGTTATTGAGCGAGAGAGAGGCCTCGAAAAGATTTCTTTCGTACAGCATGGACATTTGGGAATGCTTCCAATGTCGGCATTAATTACAAGCCCGTTTCAAATTAAAGGAGACGCGGACGGGCTCTTTTCACGATACATAGATGCACCGTTCCTGATTAAAAAATATGCTGTAGCACAACTACCCTCCTTGAGTGCCCTGACAGCTTTACGAAGGATTAAACAAGGCAAAGATATTAGAAGACCTTTCCTAGGTGTTGGTGATCCGCTTTTTATCTCAGATATTACGGCGAATAAAAAAGTTAGAGATTCAGCAACTGATAAAGTTGGCCAAGTGGCCATGAGGGGACTTTTGCTCAAACGCCGGTCGGCCCCCTCAGCCACTGGTCTAAATAACCTTAGTATTTCTGATTTGCAGCAACTACCGGACACGAAAGATGAGGTTCTCTCAGTTGCGAGGGTTCTTAACGCAGACTTGGACAGGGAGGTTCTGCTGGGTAAAAATGCCACGGAAAGTAATATTAAGAAATTAAACCTATCAAATCGAAAGGTCGTGATGTTTGCTACGCATGGCCTGTTAAGTGGCGAACTGGATGGACTGGACCAACCTGCCTTGGCACTTGCAAATCCTAAGTATGACGTGGGTCAGAAAGGTGATGGACTTCTTACTGTCGATGAAGTTTTGAATCTGTCTCTTGACGCCGATTGGGTGGTTTTGTCTGCGTGCAATACCGGAGCCGGAGATGGACAGGGTGCGGAGGCTATTTCCGGCCTAGGAAGGGCATTCTTTTACGCCGGGACGCGAGCCCTTCTTGTGACGAATTGGCCTGTTGAAACAACATCAGCGAGGGTCCTCACTACGTCCTTGTTCGAGAAAGCCACCGAGTCCGCCTCGACACGCAGTAAGGCGCTTCGTGATGCCATGCTGGATCTATTGAATGGCCCGGGAGCCCTAGATGGTACCGGAAAAAAATCACTATTCCGATATGCACATCCTATATTCTGGGCGCCGTTTAGTCTGATCGGAGATTGAAGTAAGAGCATCCTTTCAAGCATTCGCGATCGTATCTGCTGTTTCTATATTTGGCCTGTTGTCGTTACTATCTCTGGTCTCCAGAGAAACTGGGGCTCAATCTGCCCCATGAGCGCTGACGTCAGACATCCCGTCATTCCCGCGCAGGCGGGAATCTCTAGAAAGCACAACCCTTTAGGAGATCCCCGCCTGCGCGGGGATGACGGCCAGGAGCTATACCGGCGGACGCGTGTACTGCGCCCCCCTACTCCGCCGCCTGCGCCGGTTTCGGCGGCAGGTCCGGAATCTCCGCTTCATAGAACTGGTCCATGTCGGGCGTCAGGTCGTTCTGCGCCAGCGCTTCCTGAAAGCGCGAACGCACCAGTTCGCTTTCGTCGGCGTAGTCGATCTGGTCGCCGCCGATACGGGCGGAGATCCAGGCCTTGGGCACGCCCTGGGCGTTGCGCACCGCGACGCCTTCGTATTTGAAGGCGAGATAGCGGCTGGGCGTGGTGCCGGTGTTGAAATGCTGGTGCCACCACATATTGGGCGGCACGATCATGGTGCCGACCTCCCACGGGTAGTGGCGCGGTTCCTCGCCGTCGGGCCACATCAGGGAATAGCCTTCGCCCGACAGGATGATGACATGCGCGCCCGGTCCGTGACGGTGGCCTTTTTTGTAGGTGCCGATCGGGAACTGGGAGATATGCGCGTTCATCGAGCTTTTGGCGAAGTTGAAGCGGATATGCCCGCCGCCGGCGCCGCGTTCCTTGGCCTCGATCAGCGGCAGGTTGACCGCGTCGGGCACAAAGTTCGTCACCAGCTTGAAGCCGTCGGTTTCCGACTTGGCGGCGAAATAGTCCGGCTCGCCGTTGAAGCGGCCCTTGAAATCGTAGGGCGTGTTGAAGATGAATTCCGGGTCTTCGTAGATGTTCATCGTCGGCGGCATGTTGGTGACCGCGACGAAACGCGCCGGTTCCTGGCCCGACGCGTTGAAATGCTGGTGCCAGCAGTTGAGCGGGATGGCAAACAGCGCGCCGGGGCCCCATTCGAAGGTGATGCGCTCGCCCGCGTCGTTCCACACGCTGGTCGAGCCGCGGCCCGACAGGATCATGATCATTTCCTCGAACAGCATGCGCTGCGGCGCCAGCTTCTTGCCGGGGTCGATCTCGCAGACGTAGCAGTCGTTCGAGGTGCGCGAGGCATCGTGGTTGAGGAACACGCCGTGGCCTTCGCGCCGCGCCCAGGGCTTGAGCTCCAGCGTATACAGGTTGCGCACATAGATGGAGGAGATGATGTCGAGCCCCTCGTTCTTCACCCAGGTGGTGTAGGGGGTCTCTTTTTCCGAGGCGAATTTCTTCGCCATCTTGTCGGATACGATTGCGTTCTTGCTGCCGTCGTCGGTCATGTGTGTACTCCATCTTCCCGGTCCGGTGCTTCGCCAATGGCCCGGACCGTCACTTTGATAGCTAACTGTTTTTATATCCGATGGCCACGGGTGCCAAGGGCGAGAGGTTTTTCCGCATCCGATCCCGGTTATTCCCCCGCCCTTGTGCCGGGGAGAGTAGGGAAGCGTTTAAGGCCGTTTCCCGTCAATCGTGGCTGTGATCGTGTCCGTCGCCGTGATGATGGTGGTGATGATGCCCGTGACTGTGGCTATGCGCGTGGCCGTGGGAATGGCTGTGGCCGTGACTATGGCCGTGATCGTGCGAATGGCCGTGGCTGTGCCCGTGAGACTCCCCGTGTTCGTGGTCCAGCCGCTGGCCGGAGCGCGGGTCGTCGGAGAACACCAGCGACTTGATGGTCACCGGCACGGTGCGCGACGGCAGGCGGATCTTGCCGAGATCGATATAGTCGAAATCCCACAGGACCACGCCGTCGATCACCAGCACGCCGACCGGCACTTCCAGTTCGTCCTTCAGGATATGGCCGAGAGACTGCGCGATATCGCCGTCGAGCACGATGAACAGCGGCTTGCCCGCCGCGATCATGTCGTCGAGGCCCTGGACGAGACCCTGCGCGAAGGCGTGCATGCGTTCATACGCCGGCATGCCTTTCCAGTGGAACGACAGGGCGATTTCGCTGTCCGCGCCGTCGACCTCGAACGCGGCGCGGTGCGCCTTGACCGCCTGCGCCACGTCTTCGGCGACGATCTCGTCCGGGCAGTCATAGGGCGGCTGGATAACCTGCAGGTTGCGGCGCGGCAGCAGCTCGGCGTAATCGGACACGAAGGTCGTGTTGCCCGACAGCTGCACCGAATATTCCGACGCGCCCAGTGCGGTGGCGCGGATGCATTCGCCGGCATCCAGCAGCGGCCACGGCAGGGCGTCCTGTTCCAGCAGCCGCGCGATGGCGGTGCCGAGGCGCTTGCCCATGTCGCCGAAATCGCGTTCCTCGCGCCCGTAGACGTATTCCGCCACGCCGCCGGAGAACATCACCCCGTCGATTTTCCCCCAGTCGACGATCGGATCGGTGAGATAGAAATTGGCGATGTCGTCGGGGATCGGCCGCACGACCAGCGAATCGATCATGGTCTGCGCCATGCGGTCGGCCACCGCATCGAGCTGCTCCGACGTCACCGTGTCGCCGATCTTCCAGTCGAACCCGGCGCGCTGCGCGTGGGTGCGCCCGGCGGGGTCGAGGCGTTCTATGACACCGTTTTCGTCCACCACCTGCAGTCGCCCGCCGACATGCACCGCCGCCGTCACCTTGACCTGGCCTTCTTCGAGGATGGCGAGCTTGGCCGTGCCGCCGCCGATATCGACGTTGAGGATGCGCTTGGTCCCGTCCTGCGACGCCGCCGCCGCGCCGGAGCCGAACGCCGCCAGCATGCTTTCCATGTGATGTCCGGCGGTGGCGCAGACGAAATCGCCGCCCTTGTCGGACATGGTGGCGGCGATGGCCTGCGAATTTTCTCGGCGCAGCGCCTCGCCCGTCAGGATGACGGCGCCGGCGTCGATGTCGTCGGGGCTGAGGCCCGCGGCGGCATAGGCGTCGTCGAGGATCTTGCCCAGTTCCGAACCCGAAATGCGGGTTTCGCTTTCATACGGCGTCAGCATCACTGGCGACTGGAACAGGGTTTCGCGTTTGACGACGAAGTAGCGGCTGGTCATGTCTTCGGCCAGGCGGCGCAGATGGATGCGCGAAAAGATTACCTGCGTGCCCGACGAGCCGACATCGATGCCGACGCTGTTCAGGATCACGTTGTCGGCGATCCACAGCGGGTTTTCCTCGACCGGGCCGTTGAAGAAATCGTCGTCGTGATCGTGATCGGCATCGGGGCCGTGTTCGTGAAAGAACACGTCGCCGTAATCGTGATCCGCCAGGGTATGTCCCTGGGGCGGGCCCGTGGGCGTGTCTTCCTTCGGATCGTCGTTCTCGGTGTCTTTGTCGTCCGCGGTCATGATTGTCCGTCTTTGGGGTTGGGCCTGTGCCGGATACTTAGAACACGAAGCGTTCCATGTCGATTCCGCGACCGCGGCGCCCTCACCCCACCCAGTCGATAATCAAATCGGCCAGTTCGTCCGAGTTTTCCTCCATCATCAGCATGTGCCCGTTGCCGCCGATGCCGTGATCGGGCAGCCACCAGAAATCGACGGCGGCGCCGGAATCGCGCAGCCATTCGGCGATTTCGCCGTCGATGTCTTTCGGATGATCGGTATCGAATTCGCCGGTGAACACCATCACCGGCAGGCCCTCGAATGTGCGCGGGTTTTCGATCTTCAGCTGGCTGCCGCCGATGTTCTGGCGTTCGTACAGAAGCCGCGGCGGCACGCCCGCGATGTGCCCGGCATACATATCCAGCGCGCCGTCGGGGAAGCGGGTCGATTTTCCGATCAGCTTGTGGGTCACGAATTCCATCCCGCCGGCATAGACGCGGTCGCGATACAGCGTCCGCTGCATGCCGAAGGATTCCACCGTGACGGCGTCGCCGGTTTCCGCAACCACGGTGGCTTCCGGCTGGATATTGCCGGGCGGGCCGGGGGCGACGGCGACGAGCTTTTCGATCAGGCCGCGTTTTTTCTCGGCGAGCTTCCAGCCCATCG
>Ga0181580_10005257_pt1 | contig 10503 bp, 10 predicted proteins | sample 071ome_23_FD_132413 | JGI IMG/M metagenome (GOLD analysis project Ga0181580, IMG submission 132413) | Coastal salt marsh microbial communities from the Groves Creek Marsh, Skidaway Island, Georgia - 071403BT metaG (megahit assembly) | ecosystem: Environmental > Aquatic > Marine > Intertidal...
ATGACGGAACAATCGTTCTGGCAGGCCGCGGTGGTGAGGAAATGGTTTAATGATTAGCGATACCGAAGAAAAAGAAAATTCTGAAGTTGCTACAAATGATGCTAAAATAGACTTAGCTTGCCTTTTGGAAGCCGCATCAAACATGAATTTTCAACAAGATGATGGTTATACAGAGAATAAAGGTGAGTTTGAAAAGGCATCGAGTTTATTTGATATTGTCAAAAAGAACTCCTCAGATCAAGAAAAGGTAAATTCTACCGGGGGTGATATAAAAGACGAAAATTCTGATTTGAATGAGTCCATTAATGTAAATGAAGATAAAGTTGATAAACAGGAGCTTGGTGATTTTGATGAGGAAACTTATAACAAACTGCCTGATGGCAATGAAAGTGACAATACAACAAGCGCGATTGGTCTTTCCAAAGATGGAGAGTCTTTAGAAGAGGAGCTTGAAGACCAGGCTTCAAAACTTGAAGGAGATAAAAATACAGAAACTGAAAATGATTTTCTGGAAGATAATCGAGAAATACCGGAAGAACATGATGTTTCAAGTGATAATAATTTTGATCAAATCTCATATGATAAGGGTTACCAGGCTGCCTTGAGTGAATTTGAAAAGACTTTTGAAAGGGAAAAGAGTGATTTTCTGAATGTAGCTAAGTTGCTGCTTGAAGTTGGAGATGATTACCAAGAGCTGATTGAAGACATTCTAAGGGAAAAAACTTTTGGGTTAGTTAGCGAGTTTTTGGGGCGAGAACTTGATACTAATGTCGAAGATTTTGTATCGCATATAGAAAATTGTGCCAAAGCAGTAATTACAAAAAGCACTTCATTTGTTCTGGAATTGAACCATGCTGATTTAATCACACTCCAGAAGTATTTTGCAAATGAGAAAACTAATTTTAAACTTGTTGAAAATCCCCAGTTTAATCGTGGAGAGTTTAGAATAATTTCAGATTCATCAGGATATGAACAAATCATGGAAAATAAGTAGTTTCGAGATGCATGACATTGACAATACAAGCAATGAACGAGACAGCTATTTTAATAAAGGATTAAAAAATTTTAGGTCCAGTAAAATTTCAGGTGGGAGGTTCGTAGCAAAAGTCATTGCGTATAACGGTCAGGTAATAAAAGCGAGTGCACTTCCTGGTATCTTGGGGTCTATGTGCACGATTGAGTGTGAGAATGATGAACGCGTTACTGGCGAGGTTATTGGTTTTCAAGATAATGAAGTGGACATTTTGCCATACGAATTAAACCTTAATGTAAGTATTGGAAACAAGGTCATTTTGTCGCAAAAGACCCAAAAAGCTGCAGTTGGAGATGAACTGCTGGGCAGAGTAGTCGACGGTTTGGGTAAAGAGTTGGATGGCCAAGGTCCACTTGTTTTAAATTCTTTAATGGATTTGAATGGATTTAAGACAAACCCTTTTCAACGTAAAGCAATTAATGAGGTTCTGGATGTTGGTATCCGAAATATTAATGCCTTGTTGACAATTGGTAGAGGACAGCGAGTTGGTATAGTTGCTGGTTCTGGTGTCGGGAAATCTGTGTTATTATCCATGATTACGAAAAGTGCTGAAGCTGATGTTGTCATAGTTGCTTTAATTGGAGAAAGGGGGAGAGAGCTTGCATCTTTCACTAAAGAAGTTTTGTCTTCTCACTCAAAAGATAAAGTCGTAGTGGTAGCCGTACCTGCAGATAGGTCACCTCTTTTAAGAATTCAGGGTGCAAAACGGGCAACAACAATTGCTGAATATTTTAGAGAGAAGGGTAAAAATGTTCTACTCATTATGGACTCGTTGACTAGAGTAGCTCATGCTCAAAGAGAACTAGGATTAGCGCTCGGGGAACAACCTACGTCGAGAGGATATCCCCCATCTGTAATATCTTTGATGCCTAATTTGATTGAAAGGACAGGTACGAATTCAGTCGGTTCTGGGTCCATCACATCGATTTACACAATTTTGGCTGATGGTGATGATACGACTACCGATCCTGTGGTAGACACAGCTCGGGCAATTTTAGATGGACACATCGTTCTAAGTAGAGAACTGGCACAGCAGGGTATTTACCCTGCTATTGATGTTAGTCAGTCAATAAGTAGGGTTATGGGAGATATAGTATCTGACGCTCATGTAGGTGCGGCAAAAAAACTGCGCCGCTATATTTCTAAATACTTTGAGAATAAAGACCTTGTGTTAATGGGCGGCTACGCTCAAGGGCAAGATCCAGATTTAGATAAGGCACTGACGATTTGGCCTGATATAATAAAATTTCTTCAACAGGATGACAAGGAAAGCTGTGAGTTTAACGATTCCGTGAAAGAGCTGATTGATTTGACGAGTATTGGCTGATGAAAAAAATAAAACAAATTGAGCTTTTACAAGTAAGGGAAAAAATAAGCAGGCAAAACTCTGTTAGTAGACTAGACTCTATAAAAGCAGATACAAAAAAATGCTCCGATATAAGCAATGAAATCAAATCCTTAATTAATAATTCTGCGCAAAAAAATGAGAATTTAAACTCTCAGTTATATAAAAGTGAGCGGGTACTGATCCAAAAAATGATGGAACAAAAGGAAATTATGGCAAATCGAATAGAGTTTCTAGAAGGTGAAAAGAAAATAATAATTGAGGAACTAAACAAATCCGAGTTTAAAGATAAAGTTTTTGAAAAACGTAAAGAAAAATTAAAAAATTATGATTTAAGGCAGAAACAAATAAGAATGGATGATGAACTATATTCGATAAAGCGTTCATGAATGGCACAAATTTTGCACCAAGTGCTTGAAATGTTGTGTAAGGAAAACTCTAATGACAGTAGTGGGTCTACAAAAAAATACAATAGATACACTTTCGACGATATCAGGTGGCTCAAACGGTGTTAACAACGTAGCTAATTCAGGTACAAAAGACTTTCTTCAAATCCTTACGCTGTTGGCCGACCAAAGCATTTCGGATGTTGATGGTGTTGAAGAGACTAGTTTACTTCATTTGCCGACAAACCTTAAATTAGACGCCGATAAGGCTTTAAAAATCTCCTCCCAACTACACATTGGCCAAGATAAAATAGAAGATACAATTAATAGTCTCAAGGCATTGATGACTTCCAAAAGTGAAAGTATTGGTGAGACGATAATTCAGATTTTAAATGGGGAAAACGACCCAAGCTTTTCTGAAGGTTTACAGGAAATAAATGCATATACGAGTACTAATAGCAGCATTACCTCTTTATATGGTTCTGAAATAAGAAAAATAGGAAGTGCTTTAGATAGCTTCAAAACCATTTTGGATGGAAGTACTGGCGATATACTCGACAATCAAGAGGTTGTGAAAGATTTAGGAAACAATGGAAATAGTATAAGTGAGCGCAATAATAGCTTTTTCGATTTATTTTACGCACACTCTCCAGAATTAGATGAAACACTAAATTTAAAAATTTTAGATGACCCAGGCAAAAACGTAATTTTCTTGGAGTCTTCCGAATTTAAGAATAATGAAGATCAGCCGTTTTTAAAATTCTTTATGAAAGCTAAACCGGATTTTTCTAATGGACCGTCGAATGGAGAGATAGCAAAAGTAAGTATTGAAGTGGGTTCGCAATATTCAGACATTGAATTAATTACGACAGGTCTGACCAGTAAAATTCAAAGCACACGGTTGGTAAATCCTCTTGAGGACGGTATAGGTTTAGAAATAAATAAATCCAAGGTTGAAGCCATTGCAATTTCCATTTCTATAAAGAAGTCAGATAGTTCTGATCGTAATCTTGGTTCTATCGTTAACCAACTTCCGAAAATTGCCCTTGCTTTTGATCAAGCGCCAGTCTCAACTAATGGCTTGGGACCTAGTATTGTCTCAACTAATAGCTTGGGACCTGGTATTAAAGTGATACCAAGTCTTTATGATTTGGGTATTGGCAGTGGCATCGATAAGGAAAAAACTACATACAATTTAGTCAGCAACGATATTTCAAATACAGGGATAGGAAAGTTAGAATCAGTTTCTAAATTAGAAGTTGCGACAGCGATTGATGCCACAACAAAATTTTCAGAGTTGGGTGCACTGGTAATTAACCTCGATAGGAAACAGATGAAAAATGCGATTGATGGTATCTCCAGTAATCTTGCATTACTCAATGCTAAAGAATTAGCAGCTTTATCTGCTCATAATAGTCTATCAGAAAAAGTTAAGATTTCTCAGCAACAAGAGCCTTTAAAGCATTCCGCTTCACTGGTTGCATTTAAAGCTTTTAATAATAACGCCTCAAGCGTGAGGTCAGTTTTGCTTTCTTCTACTTCAAATGTATTAAAATACCGCGAAGGAATAGAAAAATTTACGCCTAACAATCTATTTTCTGAAAGTTACTTAAGTATTAAAGATAATGAATTCGAAAATATCTCCATTCTATCAAATAATCCGGCCAAAGAACTAGTGCTGGGTGAAAATTCTTCCCTATTTAGTAAAAACGCAGACAGTAATACTTTGACCAGTAATTCTGTTCAGCTGCAAGGTCAGGCTAATGTATTGATTTCGGGAAATCAAAATAACAGTCAGGCGCCGATGGTTTACAATACCGCTAATTCGATTGCTAATTCTACCAATGCACTGCATGTTTTTGACGCTCAATTTAATTCCAGGTTAGGAATGTTACTAACGGAAAGTGTGGCACAGGGGCGAGAAAATTTTGAATTACAATTAGAGCCCGAGAGCTTTGGAAAGGTACGTGTTAGTGTATCACTTGAGAATGCCTCGCTAGAAGTTAAATTGGTAGCTGAAAATACAGGAGCTGTATCGGTTCTACGTAGCGCCGAAGGTCTATTGCAAAATATTGCCGACCAAAGTGGTTTGAAGCTTTCAGAATATTCGGTTGAAATGCAGACCGGCGGCGAAAATAATAAGCAAAGTAATAACAATGAGAAGAGAAACTCTAATAACACTAACATCAATAGTTCTAAAACTGAAGAAATTAAGGAAAGTGACTTGAATTCTATAAACGAAAATGGTGATCAAGTTCTAAACCTTCTCGCGTAGGAAAAAGATATGGCTGAAGAAGAACCAAAGAAGAAGATAAATTTTAAAAAGATTGCGCTTTTTGGATTAGGTCCAATAGTGCTTGTTGGTGTTGGCTTGGGCGTTGGTGCATTTTTATTCATGCCTACGCAGACGCCAGTTGAGCAAGTTGAAGAATTAATTGAGAAAAAACTTAAGCAGGCTGGGCAACTTCCAAGTGAAGAGGGTGAGGATGAAGCTGCGGGTGAACCGCAAAAAGTATATAAGGACACGCCTTCAACGGATACTTTTGTAACGAGCTATTACACATTTCCAGATAATTTTACAACTAACTTGAAGGGATCAAAAGCCTTTTTACAAGTAAGTGTTGGTGTTTCTACCCAATATGATGAAACTGTTATCGAAAACGTAGAAATGCATCAACTAGCGCTACGGTCAGAAATTTTAGGTACAGTAAGTGAGTATACTGTTGAGCAGGTTGAGGGAAAGACTGGAAGAGATGACTTAGCCGAGAGTATAAAGGATGCGATAAACATTCGTCTAGAGGAACTGGAAGGCTTTGGGGGTGTGGAAGGCGTATTCTTTACGTCTTTTGTTCTTCAATAAACAAGGTGTACTAACCCATGGTTGGATCAAGAAAACTATCGAACGAAGAAGTGGAAGCGTTACTTAGCGGTCTTGACAAAGAAGATCAAAAATCAAATCAGGACCAATTTGATCCAAACGAAGTTCGCGAATTTAAGTTCGGTACGGAAGACCTTTCATTATTGGGCGATTATTATGCTCTAAGAATGATTAATGAAAAAATATGTAGATTTACGAGATCTGTTTTTCTTCCCATGCTTAGACTGATGCCTCGGATATCATGTTTTCCTCCAGAAGTTAAGTCATTTGATGAGTATGTAGAGAGTTGCGACAACTTTGTTAGTGTAACAAGCAGCAGAATCGAGGAGCTGAGGGGAAATGCGTTATTGGTGATAGAGTCTTCATTCATTTCACATCTTACGAACTCCTACTATGGTGGTTCCAAAGTTCAGTCTTTATTTAGTCAACAAGGAGAGTTTACTGCCACGGAACAGCGTATAATTGAAATCATCACCGAAGGTATGAATAGCTCCATGGAAGCAGCTTGGAAAGATCTCCTTCAAACGAAATTTGAAGTGCAGTCTCGAGAAGAAAATATTCAATTTGTGTCTTTTGTTGATGGTGGTGATACAGTAATAGTCTGCGCATTTATGGTGCAAATGCCTGGACATGACCCAGTAAGTTTTGATGTTGTTTACCCCTTACAAACGCTTAAGCCAATATCCTCTCAATTGAGATCTCGAGTTCAAAATGAAAATGCGCACGATGATAGAACTTGGCATGAAAGATTACAAAATGCCGTGCTTTCAATACCACTGACTCTCACGGTTGAGCTCGGAAGACCAAAAACTTCAATTGGGGCTTTAATAAATAGTGGTGTAGGTGATACATTTGCTATGTCGACCCCTGAATATGTAACTGTAAAAGTCGCAGGCCAAGACATTTTCTTCGCAGATGTTGGAAAAGTTGGCCCGAATGCTGCAGTATCAATGAAAACACGGATTGCAAAAGGTGAAAGTGATAATGGCTGAAGAAGAGACTGAAGAGGTAAAAGCAGATGGCATCGAGAACTTGAAGGTTCTCGAAAATATTGATGTTGAACTCACTGTAGAAGTTGGACGTACTGAGATTACTATTAGAGAGCTTTTACGCCTTAACGAAGGATCTGTAGTTGAACTAGAGAGATTAGCTGGTGATCCCCTTGATATTTTGGTAAATAATACGAAGATTGCAAAGGGAGAAGTTGTTATGATTGGGGAAAGATTTGGAGTCAGGTTTGGTGAAATTGTTGACCCAGAAAAGAGAATGGAAAGTATTTAATTTAATTGCTTATTGTTAGTTATTTCCTCTAGTATCGTAATAGTTTACATTTCACGAGTTTCTTTACAAAGATATGATTGATAAATCGACAATTCTGATTACCGGTGGAACCGGCTCATTTGGTAAGAAATTCGTAGAATACATACTAAATGAATATAATCCCAGAAAATTGATAGTATTCTCAAGAGATGAAATGAAGCAATGGGAGATGTCGCAGTTATATCCAAATGAAAAAAGATTGAGATTTTTTATCGGTGATATCCGAGACAAGGATAGACTAAAGTTAGCAATTAACAACGTAGATTACGTTGTTCACGCTGCGGCTACGAAAATCATACCTACAGCAGAATATGATCCCTTTGAGTGTGTAAAAACCAATATCAATGGGGCTATGAACCTAATTGAGGTCTGCTTAGAGAAACAAGTCAAGCGAATAATTGCACTTTCAACAGATAAGGCATCCAGTCCCATAAATTTGTATGGTGCGACAAAGCTAGCATCAGACAAACTATTTATAGCTGCCAATTCCTATAGTGGGGAACGTGATACCAAATTTGCTGTTGTTAGGTATGGTAACGTTATGGGTTCTAGAGGCTCAGTTATCCCATTCTTCAATTCAATCAAGAATAATACAACCGTTCCTATTACTCATCCTGACATGACGCGGTTCATGATGACGCTTGATGCTAGTGTTGATTTAGTTGATTTTGCATTGAAGGATACAGTTGGAGGAGAGATATATGTCAAAAAAATACCCTCAATTAAAGTAACTGACTTGGCGAGAACTATAATTCCGAATGCTGAACATATTATTACAGGGATACGCCCTGGCGAAAAAATTCATGAGCAAATGATAGGTTATGAAGACGCTAGGTACACCTATGAATATGATACATTTTATAAAATTCTGCCTTCAATCAATTCATGGTATTCAGACCCAGCAAGAATTAAAAATGGAAAAAAAGTACGATCAGACTTTGCATATACAAGTGATAGTAACACAGATTGGTTGAGCCAAGAGACACTTAAGGAGTGGTTGCAAAAAAATAAAGGTTTAATCGAAACTGAAATCGCAAAATGAAGCGGTACGGTCAACAGGTAATTGATAGTTCTGACGTAGAAGAAGTTATATCTGTGTTGCAGTCAGATTTCTTAACTCAGGGCCCGAAAGTTAAAGAGTTCGAGTTTGGAATAATTAATGAAACAAACTCTAAGTATGCCAACGCTGTAAGTAATGGTACTGCAGCGCTTCATTTGGCGTGTCTGGCACTTGGATTGAAACAAGGTGATATTGTTTGGACGGTTCCAAATTCTTTTGTTGCTTCGGCAAATTGTGCGTTAGCATGTGGTGCAACAATTGACTTTGTTGATATAGAAGTTCCCTCCTTAAATATCTGCATTGCCAGCTTGGAGGAAAAGCTTATTTTCGCGAAGAAAAACTTTCGCTTACCCAAGATCCTCATTGTGGTCCACTTCGGGGGAAATCCGTGCGATTTGGAAAATATCCGGCGATTGTCCTTAATATATGGTTTTCAAGTAATTGAGGATGCTTCGCATGCGTTGGGTGCCAGTTTTAGAAGCAGCAATATAGGTTCATGTAAATATAGTGAAGCAACAACTTTTAGTTTTCACCCAGTTAAAATAATTACTACTGGCGAAGGGGGTATTGTTACTTCTAACGATCAGCTAATAAATGAAAAAATAAATCTCTATCGATCTAATGGAATTTCTAAAGATAGTTCGCGTTTTTCTAATAAAGTGAAAGCTTCTTATTATTATGAGCAGATTACTATGGGTTGGAACTATCGTATGAGTGATATTCACGCTGCCTTAGGAGTGAGTCAGTTAAAGAAGCTAAGGACTTTTGTGACAATTAGAAATCAGATTGCGAAGCGCTACTTACATAAATTAAATCATTTGCCAATAGATTTTCAGGTTATTGAAGAAGGCTCTACTTCATCTTATCACCTTTTTATACTTATGTTAGAAAATAGAAATGTTCGCGATGATTTATATAAATATTTAGTTGCGCAAAATATTGGAGTTCAAGTCCATTATATCCCAATTCACATGCACCCATTTTTTCGGGAACAGGGGTTTTCCCTTGGAATGTTTCCAAATGCTGAGGATTATTATGATAAAACGATCACAATACCGCTGCATCCTGCGTTAACTGAGGACGAGCAAGATCTAGTAGTGAAGAAAATAGATAATTATTTTGGATAGAAACGTTTCAACCTTAATAAGACTTGGAAACTGGTTTTTGTCCAATTGCTATTACAGATGTGGCCCTACCGCAGAGAAAAGTTGGTAAATACCAACGTTTTTCTCTAAATGGTAAGTAAGCACATTTCGAGAAACGGTTTTTGCCTTTGTAAAACCAATCGTTTTTACATCTAGCACCAGGAAATGTTGCGACATTTTTGAAATTATATAGCTGGAGAATCTTATGAATGCTTTTATCAGTAAAAGGTTTTACGTGTGTTGGATCATTGAAAAATGTTCTATAACAAAATCGAAAATTGGGGGTGCTAATATAAAATATGCCACCTGGCTTTAAAACTCTAAATACTTCTCTTAGAAAGTGATCGGTATTTTCTAAATGTTCAATAACGGCGAGAGAAAACACAATATCAAATGAAGATGGTCCAAATGGTATCTGATCAGTGTTAAAATCTACTGTATCGTAATCCAATGGATGGTACTTGGCTTGCTTTGACTCAATTACATTTTTTAAAAATTGATCGCCACTTCCTAAATCAAGAAACTTCCTATTTTCAATTGACGAATGTTCGGTTAGATTGGAGAGCTTCATTAATTTAACAAAAGTTTCCAATTCTCTAGGAGCTAATATTTGTTGTCTAAACTCCCTAAGCTTTGGACTTAGACCATAATATAGCTTCAATCTTTCTTCAAGATAACGATCTTTCAAATACATATACTTGTCTCTTTCATAACAAATACTGATTTTTGAATACTATCGGCTTAAAATAGCATTTTAATTTTTAATCACTTTATCATTCTCCCAATACCCGAATAGAATAAGAAAACTCCTTACATTCCGGCTGATGAATTTTACTCGTTTCATCCGTTTCTGTGGCAGTCAAGCAGAACCTATAAAAGTGTTTTTCTTCAATTTTTTCTTTTTGCACTAATCCAAGAAATGCATTTTCATAATTTTTAAATGATATTTCAACTTTCTTATTTTGGTCGCCTAGCCTAAATATTCCACCAGTTATTCCAAGAGCACTCTCTGCGGAAACTATTTTAGAAACAGCCCTTCCATGTTCAAAAGTTTCGCCATTCAATTTAAATATTTCGATAGTTGGGCCTCCATTATGAGTTTCATACTCTAATTCATTCACATTAAACGCTTCAGTGTGGATATTGACATAACCGAGCCGCAAAGATCCAATATATTTCCCTGGCAGTGTAAGTTTATAAAAGAAGGTTAGCTCTGATCGTAACTCATCGATAAATATTTTTTTTGTGCATGTTTCGTCTCCTAGATTAAACTTACATTTCAGTTCAGTAATTGTCTTATCTTTGGACACTTTGGGAATAACTTTTTCTAAATCTG